>Ga0182011_10000817_pt1 | contig 27223 bp, 26 predicted proteins | sample 711E1DmetaG_FD_120481 | JGI IMG/M metagenome (GOLD analysis project Ga0182011, IMG submission 120481) | Permafrost microbial communities from Stordalen Mire, Sweden - 711E1D metaG | ecosystem: Environmental > Terrestrial > Soil > Wetlands > Permafrost | place: Sweden: Stordalen | collected...
CCTGGGGGTTGAAGCCCTCGACGTGCTCGGCCTCTTTCTCGAGCAGCGACTTGGGCACGAAGAGCGGGAAGTAGACGTTGCTGTGGCCGGTGGCCTTGATGTACTTGTCGAGCTCGGCCTGCATCGACTCCCAGATCGCGTAACCGTACGGCCGAATCACCATGCAGCCCCGAACCGGTGAGTAGTCGGCCAGCTCCGCCCTCAGGACCACGTCGTTGTACCACTCCGGGAAGTTCTCGGACTGGTGCGTGATGCTGGTGACGAAACCCTCTGTGGGCACGCTTCTCTCCTCGGTCTGATCGCGAAGGCGGCTGGTCCCACAATCGTACCCTTTGCGGGCAGCGGGACGCAGTCGGCCGGACACGGTAGGGAGCGCGCGGCACCGCAAGGCCCATGCAGAAGCCCGACCGACTGCGCTAGCATCTCTCGGGAGGAAACGACATGCTCTTCTTGGGCGCAGTCGCCGTCGCGCTGGTTCTCGTCGCGCTGAGCGGATATCTCCTGATGGCAACGCTGGCGACCGGGGTCAGTGCGCCAAAAGCATATCGGGCGAGGCTCGAGGCGCCCGGCGGCGAGCGCTCGTGGCTGGAGGAGCTGGGGTTCCGCAGCCTCGGAGAGTTGCTCTTTCCGGGCCCCGACAAGAACGGACCGCCGCGGGTGGAGCCGGCTCTCGTGAGCCCCGACTCGATGACTGTGGCGAACTCCCTACCGCTCCACGAACGGGAGTTCACGCTCCTGACCGCGTGGCCCGACGGCGGCTACGTGCTCACGAGGTGTCCGCGCCGTGGCCTGATCACATCCCGCGACTCAACCTCGTGTTCGTTGCGGTCGGCTTCTTCGGGCGCGGAAGCTCTGTCCCTCCACGACGCGGCGGTCGAGGCTTTCGCACGGAACCATGGCAAGCCGATGGAAGCTCGCGACACCGCCGCAGCCGATGCGTGCTACCAGGCAGCCGCCGGGACATGGCGCCGGCAGCTCATCCGAACCTACGTCGTCGCCATACCGCTGGGCCTGCTCGCCTGCGCAGCCGTGGTCGTGGCGGCCCTCGCCGGCTAGCCGACGCTTCCCAAGCCGGGCGAAGGAAAACGCCGCGCCACGTAGCTCTCCAGGATCGCCGTGAACTCGGCGGCGATGTGGTCGCCGCGGAGGGTCCGGTCCAGCGCACCGTCGATGAAGACCGGCGCCACCGGATCCTCGAACGTGCCCGGCAGGCTGATGCCGATGTCGGCGTGCTTGGACTCGCCGGGTCCGTTGACCACGCAGCCCATGACCGCCACTCGCAGGTCCTCCACGCCGGGGTGCCGCTCGCGCCAGGCGGGCATCTGGTCGCGCAGGTAGGCCTGAATGTCGCGGGCCAGCTCCTGGAAGTAGGTGCTCGTCGTCCGGCCGCAGCCCGGGCACGAGGAGACCTGGGGCAGGAACGAGCGCAGTCCGAGCGACTGCAGAACCTGCTGGGCGACGACCACTTCCTCGGTCCGGTCGCCGCCTGGTTCTGGCGTTATGGAGACGCGGATCGTGTCGCCTATTCCCTCGGCCAGGAGCAGCGAAAGGCCCGCGGAAGATGCGACGATCCCCTTCATGCCCATGCCCGCCTCGGTCAGGCCGAGGTGAAGGGCGTAGTCGCCGCGAGCGGCCAAGCGCCGATACACCTCGACCAAATCGCGCACGCCGGAGACCTTGGCCGAGAGGATGATCCGGTCGTGAGCCAGGCCGGTGGACTCGGCCAGCTCGGCCGATCGGATGGCGCTCTCCACCATGGCCTCGATCATGACGGCGCGAGCATCTCGGGGTGCCGCGAGTCGCCCGTTGGCGTCCATCAGCTCGGCCAGGACCGCTTGATCGAGCGAGCCCCAGTTGACGCCGATCCTGACCGGCTTGTCGTTCTCGACGGCGACACGGACGATGGCCGTGAAGTGGTCGTCGTGGTGACGTCCCGGGCCCACGTTGCCGGGATTGATGCGGTACTTGGCCAGCGCCCGCGCCGTGTCCGGGTACTCGGTCAGCAGCTTGTGGCCGTTGTAGTGGAAGTCGCCGACTATCGGGACCGCGACCCCCAGGCCTCGGACCTTGCGCTCGATATCCGGCACGGCGGCCGCGGCGGCCTCGGTATTGACGGTGATCCGCACCAGCTCCGACCCGGCATGGGCAAGCCGGGCAACCTGGATCGCCGTGGCGTCGGAATCGGCGGTGTCCGTGTTCGTCATCGACTGGACGACGATCGGGTGACCCCCTCCCACGACGACCCCGCCGACGTCCACGGCGGTCGAGCGCCGCCGATTCCCAAATCCCGACTCGCCCATGGCTACGGCGCGCCGCCCCGAACGATGTCGAAGTAGGTTATCCAGCCGATGAAGAGCATCAGGAAGGCAAAGCCGGCCAGGTAGGCCCACTGCTCAACGGCCCCGACGCCGCGCGCTCCAAAGATGCGCTTCACGATCATGATCACGGTCTTGCCGCCATCGAGCGGGGGGAACGGCAGCACGTTGACCAGGGCCAGGTTGGCCGAGATGACGGCCATCATCATGAGCAGCAGCATCAGGGCGTTGGGCTGGGAGGCAACGGTGCCCACGTCGCTGGCAATGCCGACCGGCCCCTGGACGCCCTGCGGACCCGAGGCAGGGTTCGTGACGATCTGGTTGCCGATGTCGCCCAGGGCCACGAGGATGAGACCCATCGCCCGCTCCGTGCCCGTTACGGCCAGGCCTGCCGCCTGCACGGGATTCCCGGTCGATTCGAAGAGCGTGTAGTCGCCCGTCTGCACGCCGAGAGCGCCTTCACCCGACTTGGGAACGCGCAACGTCACCGCGACGCTCCGCTGCTGGCCGTTCTGGCCGGCGACGACGAGATTGACGGTCTGGCCGCCGTGGGAGAGCAGATCCTGTCGCCACGACTCCGTGGGATCGGTGCCGAACTCCAGGATCGAGTGCGTCCGGCCGTCGATCGAGATCAGCGAGTCCCCCGCCTTGAGACCGGCGCTCTCCGCCGGTGAGCCGGAGACGACCGCGGTGACTGTCGGTTGCACGACCGGGTTGAATACCCAGGCCACGATGAAGAGAAGAACCAGCGCCGTCAGCACGTTCATGGCGACGCCGGCTACGAGGACAAGCACTTGCTTGCCGAGCGGCGCGTTCGTGAAGGCCCGCGGATCGTCGGAGTTCTCCTCCTCGCCCTCCAGACGAACGAAACCGCCGATCGGCAGCCAGTTGAGCGTGTACTCCGTCTCGTGGTCGTGACCCAGGACCTTGGCCCGCGGTGGGAAACCGAGCCCAAACTCCAGCACGCGGATCCGCACCAGGCGCGCAACCACGAAATGGCCCAACTCGTGGACCAGGACGAGCGGCACCAGGATCACCAGCAGGAGCGGGATCGCCTTTGCCCAGAACAGCAGGCCATCAAGGCTCATCGGTAGGCCTCCGCGAAACGGTGCACGTCCGCGTCGAGCGCGACGAGCTGGTCGAGAGTGGGCTCGGCCGGTTCACCCGAGCCGAAACGCTCTACGGCGGCGCCGAGCAGGCGCGGGATGCCGTTGAAGTCGAGGCTGCCGGCGAGGAACCGGGCCACGGCGACCTCATCGGCCGAGATCAGGGCTGTGCTCGCCCGAGGTCCCGCCAGACCGGCCTCACGTGCGATCCGCAGGGCCGGAAAGCGCCCCTCGTCCGGGGCTTTGAAGTCGAGGCGACCTGCCGCGACCAGGTCGACGGCGCTCGCCGGTGAGGTAATCCGCTTCGGATACGTGAGCGCGTACTGGATCGGAAGCCTCATATCGGGAGTCCCCAGCTGCGCCTTCATAGAGCCATCCACGAACTGCACAGCCGAGTGGACGACGCTTTGAGGATGAATCACGACCGAGATGCCAGACAGGGGCACATCGTACAGCCAGCGCGCCTCGATGATCTCCAGGCCCTTGTTGGCAAGGGTCGCCGAGTCGATCGTGATCTTCGCGCCCATGGTCCAGGTGGGATGGCGCAACGCCCTTTCCGGCGTGACCGTCGCGAGGTCCGAGACGTCGGCGTCGAGGAAGGGACCGCCCGATGCCGTCAATAGCAACCGATCGATGGCGGCGTAGTCCTCGCCGGCGAGACACTGCCAGATCGCCGAATGCTCCGAGTCGATCGGGCGCAGCCAACCGAGGGGGCTGGCGAGCGCGTGGTGAGGATCGCCGGTCGCCCCGATCGCTCCGGCGGCCAGACGGCGCACCAGCGGCATCACGAGATGGCCGCCGGCGACCAGGGTCTCCTTGTTGGCCGTGGCTACGACCTTGCCGGCCTCGAGAGCGGCCAGAACTGAACGGAGCGCGACCAGCCCGCCCGTGGCGACGACCACCAGGTCCACGTCGGGGCGCGTCGCAAGCGCCTCCAGAGCATCTGCGCCGCCGGCAACCTCCGTTCCGGCAGGGAGATCCAGCCGCGACGCCGCTCGCCTGTCGGCAAGCGCAACGACGGCCGGCTTCAGCTGCCTGGCCTGCTCCTCCAGAATCTGACCCTGCGATCCCGTGGCTAGGGCCACCACTCGAAAGGCGTCCGGGTTCCGGAGCAGGACGTCGACGGTCTGGCGCCCGATCGAACCACCCGAACCGATCAGGGCCACGCGCATCGGCCGGGCGCTCTCCGGGCCGCGCCTGGCGCCGCCCCTGCCCTGGCGAGCATTCCCCTTCCCCGACGAGAGCGGCACCTAACGAACCAGCGCCGTCACAAAGATGGCAACGACCGGCGCCGCAAAGATGAACGAATCCACGCGGTCAAGTATGCCGCCGTGTCCGGGGATCAGCCCGCCGGAGTCCTTGGCGCCCGCCGCGCGCTTCAGCATCGACTCCGCCAGGTCTCCGGCCTGCGCCACCGCGCCGACGATCGGCCCGAGCGCGAGACCCATAACCGCCGGCTGGCCCAGAGCCCACAGCCCGCCGACGGCAACGACCGTCGAGGCGGCCAGTCCGCCGAACAGGCCCCAGTAGCTCTTCGACGGGGATATGTGGGAGAGGAATTTGCGCTTCCCAAGAGCGATGCCGACACAATAGGCACCGGTGTCGAACGACCAGACGAGCAACACCGCCAGCAGGATCCAGCCACGCTGCGCCCCGAAACCGGCGATCGGCGCGGTGGACGGCAGCGGCGGCGCAACCTGCCCAAGACGAACGAGTCCGCCGAGCATGCCCACGTAGACGGCCGCGAAAACCGTGGCCATCCACGCGGCGAAACCCACCCTGGTGTCCTTCTCGGCGAACGCGGCCACGCCGGCGGCAATCACGACGGCCGCGACCAGCAAATCTGCGTAGGGGCGATAGTGCTCGATAGAGGCCATGTCCGCGGCCACGACAAGGGCCCCCGCGACCGCCATCGCGGGCACCGCGGCGTACCCGGCCCCTCGCAGAAGCCGGACCGCTTCCCAGGCCGCCACCGCGACGAACACCGCGATCAGCGCCCCGAACCATGGCTCGCCGAGTGCGATCACGACAAGCAGCGGCGGCACGAAGATGGCGGCGCTGAGCGCCCGCTGACGCATCCCGTCCCCTACCGGCCGAACCGGCGCTGCCGGCTCGCGAACTCGATCAGCGCCGCATCGAAGGCGTCGGGCCCAAAGTCGGGCCAGAGGATCGGGCTGAAGTAGAACTCCGCGTAGGCTGCCTGCCAGATCAGGAAATTCGACAGCCGCTCGTCGCCGCCGGTGCGGATAACGATGTCGGGATCCGGCAGGCCGGCAGTGTACAGGGCACCGGCCAGGGCATCTTCGTCGATCTGGTCCGGCCGGAGACCAAGGGCCGCGAGCTGCCGGGCGGCGTCGACAAGCTCCGTCCTGCCGGAGTAGTTGAACGCTATGTTCACCTGCAGACGCTTGCCGCCGGCCGTAGCGTCGAGGGCCTGCTGGATCGACGTGGCCGTCTCGGGCGGAAGCTCTTCCAGCCGACCGAGAAGCCGCACCCGAGCCCCCTGCGCCTTGAGCTCCTCGGTCTCGTTGCGGATGGCCTTCTCGAGCAGGAAGAACAGGCCGCCTACCTCTTCATCGGAGCGAGCCCAGTTCTCGCGACTGAAGGCATAGAGGGACAGGACCTCGATGCCTCGCCGGACGGAGTGGCGGATGATCTCCCGGATTCCCTCGACGCCGGCCGCGTGGCCGTCCATCTCGGTCTTGCCGCGCGCCCTGGCCCAGCGCCGGTTGCCATCCATGATGATGGCAACATGGCGCGGCAACTCGTCCCTGGGCACCTCGAAGGGCTCCGTGGGGGCCGCGTCCGGAGACACGACCGCCGTCACGTCATGATCGGCCGCCGCTTGCGACTCCCGGTGTACCAGCGCCGGAGAGTCGGTCGGGCGGGATATCCGACCGGGCACTAGACCTCCAGGATCTCCTGCTCCTTGGCCGCGCCGACACGATCCACGTCCGCGATGTGCTTGTCGGTGATGCGCTGCAGGCTCTCGTGTTCGCGGCGTCCCTCGTCGGCGCCAATCGTGCCCTCGTGCTCGTCCCTCTTGAGCTGTTCCGCGGCGTCGCGGCGGAGGTTGCGAATCTCCACCCTGGCCTCTTCCATGCGCTTGTGGATCTGCTTGACCAGATCCTTGCGCCGCTCCTCGGTGAGAGGCGGGATGTTCAGCCTTATCACCGATCCATCGACGTTGGGGACCAGCCCGATATCGCTCTTGATGATCGCCTTTTCGATGGCGGTCAGGACCCCGCGGTCCCACGGCTGGATAACGATCTGGTGGGCCTCGGGCACGCTGATGCCCGCCAGCTGATTGATCGCCATGGGCGAGCCGTACGCCTCGGCCATGATGTGCTCCACGATCGACGTGGACGCGCGACCGGTGCGAATGCCTTGCAGGTCGCGCTCGAGTACTTCCACCGCCCGGACCATCTTGTGCTCTGTGGCGGTCAACATCTCGCTGCTCATGCGGGGTTGCCTCCGGTGATCAGGGTGCCGACGGCCTCCCCGGCGGCGACTCGAGTGATGTTCTCGGGTTCGTTTAGATCGAAGACGACGATAGGCGTGTCGTTCTCCATGCAGAGCGACACGGCCGTGGCATCGAGAACGCGCAGCCGCTGGGCCAGAACCTGGGAGTACGTCAGGCGCTCATAGCGCTTCGCGCCTGGATTCGTAACCGGATCCGAGTCGTAGACGCCGTCCACCTTGGTGGCCTTGAGAATGACCTCGGCCCCGATCTCAACCGCGCGCAGAGCTGCGGCCGTGTCCGTGGTGAAGTAAGGGTTGCCGGTACCGGCGGCCAGGATGATCACGCGGCCTTTCTCAAGGTGGCGAACGGCGCGGCGTCGGATGTACGGCTCGGCAACCTCGTTCATGCCGATGGCGCTCATCACGCGGGTCTGTACCCCGGCCTTCTCGAGAGCGTCCTGCAACGCCAGGGCGTTCATCACCGTAGCCAGCATGCCGATGTAGTCGCCGGTGGCCCGGTCCATCCCCTTTGCCGCGGCCGCAAGGCCACGGAAGATGTTCCCGCCCCCAACGACGATGCCGATCTCGACTCCGGCGCGATGGACCTCCGCGACCTGGGCGGCGATGAACGCGCAGAAGTCCGGATCCACTCCGTACTGGCGGGCCCCGAGGAGAGCCTCCCCGGACAGCTTCAGCAGGATTCGCCGATAGCGCGGTCGTTTCCCCGTACCGGCGGCCGGTTCGGGTTCAGCCGAACCTGCAGGATCCTCGCTCTTGGCCGTGGTGGCCTCGCTCATCTACTCCCCCAGCTCGAACCTGACGAAGCGTCGGACCTTGATATTCTCGCCTGTCCTGGCAATCGCATCAGTAACCAATTGGCCGACGGTGCGGTCCTGGTCGCGGAACGGCTGCTCCAGCAGGACGACCTCGGCGAACCACTTCTTGAGCTGGCCCTCGACGATCTGGGTTCGCACGCCTTCGGGCTTGCCGGCAACGGTGTCCGACGCGGCCAGCTCGGCCTTCTTGGCCTCCAGCTCATCGGCCGGAATCGAGTCGATCGTCGGATACAGCGGCCGGAGGCCGGCAACCTGCATCGCCAGATCGCGGACCAGCTTCTGGAACTCGTCGGTGCGGGCTACGAAATCCGTCTCGCAGTTGACCTCGATCAGAACCCCGATCCGGCCGCCGGTGTGGATGTAGCTCGCCACCAGGCCGTCGTGAGCCTCCCGGTCGGCTCGCTTCGCCGCCGCGGCCTGGCCGCGCTCCTTGAGAATGGCCGCGGCCTTGTCGATGTCGCCACCGGTCTCTTCGAGTGCCCGCTTGCACTCCATTACGCCCGCGCCGCTCTGCTCGCGCAGGGTCTTGACCATCTCGGCCGTGATAGTCGCCATGTTGGTCTCGCGTCTCCTGTATTCGGCGCCTGCCGGCCGCCCGGGATCCTCCGCGCGGATGCGGCGAGACGAGCTGTCGTCAGTTCAGTGGGATCGAGGAGTCTCTTCGCCCTCGGCGTCACGTGGGTGGGACGGAACGTGCAAGCCGGGCAGAAGGACTTCCTCCTCGTCGACATCGGGTTCAAATGTGAGAGCCCCGCCGCCGGCCAGAGCCGCCACCAGCTCCTCGGATGCGGCTTCCTCGGCCTCGACTTCGGCCGGCGCCTCGGGAGCTTCTGGTTCGGCGGTTGTCCGGGCACCGCGCTCGCCCTGTCCTTCGATGCAGGCTTCGGCGACGAGCGAGCACAGCAGCCGGATGGCCCGAATGGCATCGTCGTTGGCGGGGATGATGAAGTCGATCTCGTCCGGATCGACGTTGGTGTCGCCGGTGCCGATGATCGGGATCTCGAGCTTCCGGGCCTCGGTGACGGCGATCCGCTCGCGATGCGGGTCGACGATGAAGACCATGCTCGGCACGCGCTTCATCTTGCGGATGCCCCCGAACGCGTCGCGAAGATGCTCCATCTCCTCGACGAGCTTGGCGGTTTCCTTCTTCGTCAGGCGCTCGAAGTCGCCACTCGCCTGGCGAGCCTCGAGCTGGTCGAGGAGGGCGACGCGCTTCTTGATGGTGACGAAGTTGGTGAGCATGCCGCCGAGCCAGCGACGGTTGACGTACGGCTGACCGGCGCGGGTCGCTTCCTGCGCGACGGGCTCCTGCGCTTGCTTCTTCGTGCCGACGAACAGAACCGAGTCGCCACGAGCGACAGTCTCACGGGCGGCCTCCAGGGCGAGGTCGAGCCTCTTGACCGTCTGGGCCAGGTCGATGATGTGGATCCCGTTGCGCTCCGCGAAGATGAACGGCTTCATCTTGGGATTCCAGCGACGGGTCTGGTGGCCGAAATGGATCCCGGCCTCCAGGAGCTGTCGCATCGTAACGGACGGCATGAACGATCCTCCTGCGGTTATGTCCTCCGCAGTGCTCGCATCGGGAACCGGGAACCCTCCAGGGCTCTTCCGGCACCGCTCCCGACACGGTGGCTCTGCGTGTGATCTCCGTCTCTGCCCGCCCTGCGGCGACCAGTCACGGGAGTCGTCGCAACCTGCGACGCCGGCCATCGCAACCAGGCGATGGCGGCCATCGCAACCGGCGATGGCTTGGCGCGGAGTGTAGCACAAGGCATCTGGCGCTCCGACGCGCGCTCCTCGCGCGGCACATGGCAACGTCGTACGCTCACGCTAATGAAGATTGGTCTCCGCGGGCGCTATGGCAGGACCTGGCCCGCGTTCGGCGCACCGTCTCGGCGATCCGGCCTGCTTGGCGGGATGACCCTTCTCGGCGGCTTGCTGGCGGTGCTGGCCGTGATCGGCGCGGGGTTGATGGCCGCGCCCATCGCCACGGCCAGCCAATCGATCACCGCGGCCGGGGCATCCGCAACGGCCACGTCGGCCGCCTCCTCGTCCACTCCCCCCGCGGCGGGCACCCGCGCGGCGGGCACTACGGCGGCCTCGGGCACACCCGCTTCGTCCGGCACTTCCGCCCCGTCGAGCACTTCCGCCCCATCGAGCACGCCCACGGAGTCGCCGTCCCCAGGTCCCTCGGCCACCGCCTCGCCGCCGCCATCGACGCTCGCGCCGCTGGTCCCCGTCGTCTCGTTCTGGTCGACGCGAAGCAACTTGAGTCTTGCCCAAGTGACGGCCCTGTGGGCGGGCAGTGCGAAGGTCGTGGCGGCAACCGGCTACAGGTCACTGGTCGTGGCCTCCCAGGACGCCGACTTGCTCGCCAGGGGGTTCGGCCCGCCGTCATCCACCGTTCACTCTTTATCCTCGGCCGCGGTCAAGGCCTCGGTCACGGCCTCATCCAGCACACTGGGCCTGCTGCCGGCCGAGGACGTGACGCCGGACGTCCGAGCCCTGGCCGTCGACGGGGTCTCGCTCTTCGGCTCCGAGCGGGCCAAAGATCTGGCGCACTGGCACCTCATGGTTCGCTCCGCCACGCCTTCGAGCTTCTCCCCCAGCACCGAATGGACGCTGGCGGCCGGCGGCGACGTCAACCTCAGTCGCGAGGTGTACGTCAAGGCCGTCAGCCGACATTACGGTCCGGACTATCCATGGTCGGCCGGCTATGCCGTGATCAGCGGCCATGAGTGCTGCGGCATGAACAATGCCCAGCTGGTCGTCGCCCGCAACACCGGTCCGAACGGCGCCCTGCGGGCTCGTCTGGCGGACGCGGATCTTGCGCTGGTCAACCTGGAGGGCCCCGCCCCGGACAGGTACGCCAACAGCCTCACGGGTGTTGTCTTCTCCTTCGACCCAGCCCTTCTGGTCGGGCTCCGCGACGCCGGCATCGATGCCGTCACTCTGGCCAACAATCACATCCGCAACGCCGGCGCCGCAGGTGTGCTCCAGACGTGCGGGCACCTCGATGCGATCGGGATCGCTCACACCGGTGCCGGCGCGAATGCGACCGCCGCCCGTCAGCCGGCCTGGCTCGAGGCCGGCGGTCTGCGAGTCGCGGTCCTGGGCTACTCCGCGATCGGGCCGGCCAACTGGGCCACGGCCGAAGCCGCCGGCGCAGCGCCGCTCAACCTGCCCCAGGCCACGGCCGATATCCGCGCCGCTCGTGCCGCCGGCGCCGACATCGTGATCGTCATGCCGCACTGGGGCCGCGAATTCAAGTACTCCATCACGGCTTCGCAGGAGAGCGAGGCCGCGGCATTCGTAGCCGCCGGCGCCGATCTCGTCCTGGGCAGCCATTCGCACTGGGTCGGGCCCATACAGGCGATCGACCGCCCGGGAGGACCCGCCTTCATCGACTACGAGCTGGGAAACCTGCTCTTCAACATGAACTACGACGCGGCGGCTCAGGAGGGCGTCATCGTGACCCTGACCTTCTCAGGCAAGCGGCTCGTCCAGGTCGACCTGGCCCCGACCGTGATGATCGCCGGTGCCCGGGTCGGCCTGCTGGACCCGGCCGGCGATGGGGCCGCGGTCCTGGACGCAATTCGCAGAGCCTCGCGCCGGACGCTGGACTGGTAGGCCCACTCCGGCCATTCAGTCGGCCAGAGCGTTGCGATAGAGACGGACGCCCGGCGGCATACCGGCCCGAGGTTCCACTACGGCCAGATCGACAGCGAGCGGCAGAAACGGCAAGAGCGTGCCATCCGGCAGACGGCCACTCGCAAGTAGCCGCGCGACCCCGATCCGAATCTGCATCTGTTTGCGCCGGTCGAACGACGCCTCGGCTCCGCCGAAACTACGGGACGCCCGCCACCGCACCTCTACGACGACCAGACGCTCCGGCGGGCCCGGGTCGATGGCCACGATGTCCAGCTCGCTCCTGCCCGCGTGAATGTTCCGCGCCAGAACGCTCCAGCTGCGGGCCTCCAGAAGAGCGGCGACAAGAGCTTCCGCGGCATCGCCGGACCGCTGCCGGACCGTCCGTCCGCCCGTGACTTCTGTCGCCCGCGTCTCGCCCACCAGGCCATCCTTCGCCGGACGCTAGTCGACCAGTTCGGGCACCTCGAGGTCGTCCTCTTCGACCCCATCGATCGCTTCGGTCGCGTCCGCCTCCGCATCCTGCCACAGTGACATTTGCTGGCGATTGCGGCACGGCGCGAATGAGATCCTGTGGATGGGACTCAATCCGATGGCGTCAAGCCCGGCCAGATGCTCGGGCGCCGCGTAGCCCTTGTTTCCGGCGAAGTCGTAGCCCGGATACAGGGCGTCGTACTCCTCCATCAGTCGATCTCGGGCAACCTTGGCGATGACCGAGGCCGCGGCCACCGACGCACAGAGCCGGTCCGCCGAGACCAGCACGCGCTGGTAGACGGGCACCTCGGGCAGCGACACCGCGTCGAGCAGGAGCGCGTCCGGTCGAATCGGGAGGCGCGCCGCGGCCAGCGTGCTGGCCAGCAACGTGGCCTGAAGGATGTTGATCCGATCGATCAGTTCGGGACCGACGAACGCGATGCCCCAGGCCAGGGCCCGCTCCCTGATCTCGATGTCGAGTCGGCGTCGCTCCTCCGGCCGCAGGAGCTTGGAATCGCGCAGACCGCGCGGCTTCCAGTCCGGCGGGAGAATGACCGCGGCCGCGGCAACGGGTCCAGCAAGGCAGCCGCGCCCGACTTCATCGATTCCGGCGACGTGCCGGTATCCGCGCGACCACAGGATCCGTTCCTCGGCAAAATCGGGATCCAGGCGGGCCCTGTGCCAGACGGCAATCTCGAGCCGCCCGCCGACCGAACCCGGGGCGGAAACAGTGGGACCCCGCCGCGCCACCGATGGCGACAGGACGGGGTCCTCGACCGGACCTGGGGAGCGACGGGCGCCTCGCATGTCGCTCCGGCTCGTCAGCTGTTGACGCGGCGCTCGCGCAGCGTGGCTGCCTTGCCGACGCGCTTGCGCAGGAAATAGAGCTGAGCGCGGCGGGCCTGGCCGTGGCGGACCACTTCGATCTTCTCGATGCGCGGGCTGTTCACCTTGAAGGTGCGCTCGACGCCCACGCCGCTGGCAATGCGGCGGACGGTGATGGACCTCTGGATGCCGCCCGAGCGAAGACGCATGACGGTACCTTCGAAGACCTGAATGCGCTCTCGGGTGCCCTCGACCACTCGAGCGGAGACCTTGACCGTGTCGCCCGCGGCGAGTTCCGGAAGATCTGTCCGGATCTGTTCCTGGGTTATCTCTTCGAGCACGTTCACGATCGGTCCCTACTTCTGGCGGCGCCGCGGCGCTGCGATGGCTATGTGGCCCGCAGCATAGCTGCGATAAAGGCACATCTGAAAAGGCCACCTGGGCGGCCGACGGCGAAGCTTAGCACAACCCGCCACCAGCCTAGGACGGCTCGTCGACAAGGACGGTCGTCTCCCGGGGCTCCGACTCTTCGGACCTGACTTCAGCCAGGAGCTTCGCTTCCTCCTTGCCGAGCGGCCGGCGCTCCAGTAGTTCCGGCCGCCGGCGCAGAGTGCGGCGCAGAGCCTCCTTGAGGCGCCACTTCCGCACGGCTTCGTGGTGGCCGCTGGTCAGGACTGCCGGCACGGTCAGGCCGGCGAACTCGGGCGGCCGAGTGTACTGCGGGTACTCCAACAAACCGGCCGTGAACGACTCCTCGGCCGTGGATTCTGCGTCGATCGCCCCGGGCAGGAGCCGCAGGATCGTGTCGACGAAGACCAGGGCGGGGACCTCGCCGCCGGACAGCACGTAGTCTCCGATGGAGAGCTCCAGGTCCACCATGGAGCGAATCCGCTCGTCCACGCCCTCGTAGCGTGGGCACAGGATGACCAGGTGGTCGCGCTGCGAGAGGTCGTGGGCACGTGCCTGACCGAACACCTCCCCGCCTGGATCGGGCAGGATGACCGTGCTGTCCGGCCGCCGAAGGACGGCTAGCGCGCCGGCCACGACCTCGGGCCGCAGGACCATGCCCGCTCCGCCACCGTACGTGTAGTCGTCCACGGTCTTGTGACGGCCGAGGCCCCACTGGCGGAGGTCGTGGACTCGAACCGTGGCCAGGCCGCGCGTCTGCACCCGGCCCGGGATGCTCTCCGCGAGCGGCCCGGAGAGCATCGCCGGGAACAGCGTCAGGATGTCGATCTCGAGCGGCGCGCGAGATGGCGCTGTGGCCGGCGCGGTGGCCGTAGCCGACCCCGTGGCCGGCGATAGCGATTCGCCGGCCCCTTCCCCGCGTCCAGTCCGGGCCTCCTCGCTCATCGAGCTTCGCCGGCTCCTTCGATCCCGTCGGGGCCTCCGGCCGGGCCGTCCTCGCCCCGAAGGCCCAGCGCCTCGCCATCCACGACGATCTCGCCGCGAGCGGGCGCAAACGTCCGGACGACCGCCCGAACCAGCGGCACGTCCAGATCGCCGGCCTGGCCGCGGACCACGACCACCTCGGCGCCACCGGCGCGATAGACGTCGATCACTTCGCCCAGAGCCGTGCCATCCAGGTCGGTCACCTTCGAACCGATGACCTCGTGCCAGTAGAACTCGCCACGAGGCAGTTCCTCGCCTGGAGCCACTACGACCTCGAGATAGACATCGCGCAGCGATTCCGCAGCGGTCCGGTCGGGCACCTCGGCGAAACGCAGGCGCCAGCCGACCGCATCGGGACTGGCCTCAACGATCGTCAGCGGCGCCTCCGCACCCTCCCGAAAGAGGGTCCGGCCGACGGCGAAACGCTCCTCCTCCCGGTCGGTCAGGGATTCGACGCGGACGGTGCCATGCAACCCGTGGAAGCCGCGTACCTGACCGACAACGAGCCGCTCTCCGGCGGTCACGGCCGGAGGCTCAGCCGATTTCCAGAGAGACGGACTCGCCGTCGCGAGCGGACATGACCTTCAAGAGCGTCCGGAGAGCCTTGGCGACGCTGCCATTTCGGCCGATCACCTTGCCCATGTCCTCTTCGGCGACGTGAAGCTCGATGACTGTCCCGTCGGGCCCGGTTGTGACCTCGACGACAACTGCGTCGGGGTCGTCGACGAGATTCTTCGCGACGTACTCGACCAGATCCTTGGCTGCCATTGCGTCCTCGTGTGTATGACTTTGAATGCACCACCGGAGTCGCGAAGCGACTCCTAAAGCGACGTGAAGCGTCGCTCCGCTACTCGGCGGACTCGGCGGCTGGACCGGCCTTGCGGGCCACCTTGGGAATGACGCCGGCGTTCTGGAGCAGCCTGGACACCGTATCGGACGGCAGAGCGCCCTGGGCGAGCCACTTCTTTACCTTTTCGGTGTCGACGGCGAACTCGACCGGATTCGTCCGGGGATTGTAGTGGCCGAGCGTCTCGATGGCGCGGCTGTCGCGGGCGCTCCGGCCGTCCATGACGACGACTCGATAGGCCGGTTGCTTGGTAGCCCCGACGCGGCTTAGGCGAATTCGAACTGCCATGTGCGAGCTTGCTCCTCCTGAAGGTAGGGCGGCTGGTGACCCGGCGAGCTACTTGGCCGTGACGACGAACCGCAGGATAACCGTATTGCCATCGACCACCGAGTAGCCGACTCCGCCCAGGTGGTCGAAGTAGGGCTTGTAATCGAGAGTCCATTTCGACGGCGACTCCGCGAAGATGGCCTGGCCTATCTGATCTTCCAGCGCGGGAATGTTGACGTAGAACGACTGCTCGTTGCTCGAGCCGGCTGCGGCCGTGACGGCCGAGTAGTCCGACTGCGACCCCAGCGAGGTCGACGGCGTGGTGTCGATGACGGCCTTGACGAAGGCGTCGCCCACGCCGGCCACGATCAGGTTGCCCCTGGCCGCAAAGGCGATGTCCTCCGACCCGACGGTCGATACCGGGTTCGACGGGACCGTGACCACGGTGATGTCGACGCCCTTATAGGTCTCGTCACGACTCGTGAGGTTGGCGCTGGCGCCGAAGAAAGTGATGAGGTTGCCGACCATAGCCACCTTGGCGCCGGCCGTCGAGGCGTCCTTGGTCTGGACGACGAGGCCGCCGCCGTAGGTCGAGCCGTCCCTGGTCACGACCGCGGCGCCGTCGCCGAGCCAGTCGAGGCCGCCGATCATCGACAACGCGCCATCCACGCTCTGGAGCGTGGAGTTGTTCGGAATCTTGGCCTCGATGGCAGCCAGCTCGTCGGTGACGAGCTTGCCGATCGAGTGAACCTCCATGACGCCCACGGTATCGCCCGGCAGGACCGAGGCCAGCTGGCTCGCGTGGTTACCGACGCTGGTCTTGCCGGTGCGCGGCATCGCGACGTCGACCACCATCTGACTCGATTCGGCTCGGACGGAGCCGGCGATCCAGGCCGGCGCGTCATTCGACGAGAGGTTCAGTGCCGGCAGCGGTGATGCGCCCATCAGCCCACCATTCGCAATGCCGCCGATGATCGAGTTGTAGGTGTCCAGGTAGTAGCTGACGATGGCCCGGGAATCCACGAAGAACGTGGCCAGGCTGTCGCCCGAGAACGAGCCCATCGCCGCCTTGTAGCCGGCGTTGTCGGCGAGGGATCCCTTCGTCTTCGCGTCCAGGGAAGCCTTGACGGCACCGACCGTGCCCAGCACGAGATCCTGATCGGTCAGCGCGTAGGCACCCGCGCCACCGCCGGCGCCGATCGTGTAGAGGGTCGTCCCGGCGTAGACCTGGGACGTGGTCTTCAAGCCCTGCTGAGTCAGCTCGCCGGTAATCCAGTTCTGCGCCGCCGCACGATCCTTGAGAGCAACGATCGCAACGGCGCCGGGCGGCGAGTACATCGAACTGACGTCGGGGGCTGACGGCTGATCGAGCTGCTGGCCGATTTTGGAGAGGACGGCACTCGTGTCAACCGCGCCCAGGTCCGTCACCGCGATCGATACCTCGCCCTCCATCCACGGCTTGAAGGCCGAGGTGTAGGTGAGGTCGGGCGAAACCGAGCCGGTCAGCCTGTTGAGCAGTTCGTCGAGCGCAGTGTCGAACTTGGACTGATCCTTGAAGCCGGGGAAGTGGCTCATGAACTCGGCCAGCTTGGCGTGCTGGTCGCCCGGAAGGTCGGTCCGGACCTCCAGGAACGCGATCGTGTTCTTGGGAGCGACGCTCGCCGTCAGCGATTTCGTGCCCACGGCGCCCGACAGCACGAATGCGCCGGCGGCCGTGACGATAGCCACGCACAGGACAACCGCGCCGGCGATGCCCCAGCGCAGCCGCCGCGAGCGCGGCGCCACGGGTACCGAACTCACGCCCGGGACCCAACTCTCGCCGATGGGCACGATGGTCGCCTGCGGCGCGGGCACAAACGGCAGCTGTCCGTTCTGCAGCTGTCCGTGCTGCGGCTGTCCGTTGGCGCCGCCACTCACTTGATTGGGATCCATTTCATGCACCTCGGTTACCCGAACATTCCCGGCATTCGTCGCCCCAGTCGACCACCGGAGAATTGCTTCATCACCTTCTGCAGCTCGCCGAACTGCTTGACCAGCTGGTTGACGTCCTGCAGGCGCGTCCCCGATCCCTTGGCAATGCGGCGGCGCCTGCCCGCGTTGAGGATACTGGGCTGCTGCCGCTCGGCCGGTGTCATCGACCGAATGATCGCCTCGACCCGCTTGAGATCGCCGCGATCGACCGACTCCTGAGCTTGCTTCGCCATGCCGCCCATGCCCGGGATCATCTCCATGATCTGACCCATCGGGCCCAACTTGCGGACCTGCTCCATCTGGTCGAGCATGTCCTCCAGGGTGAAGCTGTTCTTGCGCAGCTTCTCGGCCATCTTGGCCGCCTGCTTCTCGTCGTAGTGCTCCTGCGCCCGCTCGACCAGGGTCATCACGTCGCCCATACCCAGGATGCGGCCGGCCAGTCGGTCGGGGTGGAAGGGTTCCAGGGCGTCCGTCTTCTCGCCCGTGCCGAGGAACTTCACCGGCAGACCGGTGACGGCGCTGATCGACAGGGCGGCCCCGCCACGGGCATCGCCGTCGATCTTGGTCAGGACGAGGCCGGTGACCGGCACGGCGGCGTGGAACGCCTCGGCCACGTTCACGGCCTCCTGGCCCGTCATGGCATCGACCACCAGGAGCGTTTCCGATGCCTTCACCGCCGCCGACAGGTCGGCGATCTCCTTCATCAACGGTTCGTCGACGGTGAGGCGGCCGGCGGTGTCGAGGATGACGGTGTCACGGACCAGCTTGCGGGCATTCTCGAGGCCGCCCCTGGCGATGCCCAGGACGTCCGTGCCGTCCGGGGCGCGGTAGACCGGGATGTCGAGCGCCTTGCCAAGGGTCTGGAGCTGGTCGGCGGCGGCGGGCCGATACGGGTCGGCGGCCACGAGCAGCGGCCGGCGGCCCTGCTTGTGCAGGTGCCTGGCGAGCTTGGCGGCAGTGGTCGTCTTGCCCGAGCCCTGGAGGCCGACGAGGACGATCACCGCGGGATTGCCCGTGAGTCGCAGCGATCGATCGCCCGCCGAGAGCAGCGCGACCAGCTCCTCGTTGACGATCTTCACGACCTGCTGGCCCGCCGTCAGGCTGTCGAGGATCTCGACGCCGGTGGCCCGTTCGCGGACGCGGCCCACGAAATCCTTAACGACCTTGAAGTTGACGTCGGCCTCGAGGAGGGCCAGCCGCACCTCGCGCATGGCGGCGTCGACGTCGGCGGCGCTGACACGACCGTGGCCCGTCAGAGCCCCCAGCGTCTTGCGCAGCCGGTCGCTCAGAGCATCGAACATGGGCGGTTGGGATTCTCCCTGATCCGTCCCGCCGCCCCGACAGCAGGGGCGACGTTGGGCCGCGGATTCTGGCGGCACCGAAGGCTCGCGGAGTGTACCTCATGCGGCCCCGCCCGGACAGGAGCGATGTGGCGGATGAGGCACGGCCGGAACGTTGCGGCGCGGCCTGGCACCTCGCCCAGAAGCCCCGTCATTGCGGCCACCGCCCCTCCAAACGGCGACATTCTGGTCAGATTCCAATGGGAGTGGCACGGGACCAGATTCCGGCCGGTGCCAGGCGTCCAGGATCGCCGGTCAGGACGCAGCGTCGGGCAGGCCGAGCGTGGTTCGGCCCGATTCCGTCGCCAGGCCGGTCTCGAAAGCCCGATTCCATCGCCACGGCCGGCCTCTGAAGCCCCACCGCGGTCCCGAACCTGGTCTCGTGCTACCCGGGTTTGCATATGAGCAGAATCCCGTGCGGCCATGCTCCCGACAAGCTGCATTCGGGGCCTCCAACCCGCAATCCCGCGCTTCGGTGCGCTAGAGTCAGCCCCGGCGCGCCGAGCGGCGGCGCGTCGAGCACAGAGACCCCGGCGCGCCGACCCGCGTCCCGTCCAGCGCCGGAGACCGGGAAGACTCCGACGCGACGGAACGACTCGATGAGCGCACGGAGGCGCTACGCCTTGGGCCCTCAAACCAGGTGGGATCGAAGTCACGGGAGCGATCGAACCGACGCGGGCGACGCCAGGCTGAACCAGGGCGCCGCACTGCTGGCCCGCAACAAGCCCGAGACGGCCGAAGACACGTTTCGAGCCGTCATCGAGTCCTTCCCCGACTCGGCGCCCGCCTACGCTCTGCTGGCGATGGCCCTGGCCGACCAGGGCAGAGGCCGCGACTCGCTCCGAGCGGCCGAGCGAGCCGTCCACCTGAACCCGGACCTGGCGCTGGCGCACGCCGCCAGAGCCTGTGCCCTCGAGGCCAAGGGCCTGGCCTGGGAAGCGGAGATGGAAGGCCGCCAGGCGGTCGCCCTCGCCCCAAACGATCCCAACCGCCACTCCGACCTGGCGGGCATCGTCGGGCGCGCCGGACGCTACGGCGAAGCCCTGGACATCACGAGTCGCGGCCTCTCTCTCAACCCGCAGCATCTGCCCTCGCTCCACTGCCGGGCCCTCGCGCTCGTCTCCCTCGGCCGCGTCGACGATGCCCAGGATCTCCTGATCTCGGCCCTGCTCGAGGACCCCGACCTGGCCCAGCTCCACGCCAGCATCGGCCTGCTCCTGGAGAGCAGGGACGACCTGGTTCGAGCCGGCGACGAATTCCGCGAAGCGATCCGCCTCGACGACTCGGTCCTGGCCGCCCACGACGGCCTGCGGCGCCTCAACTCCCCCTATCGCCGCCTGCGCCCGACCAACTGGCGCCGGAAACGATAGCCGCCCCCGGCCAAGCTGGCGTTGACTCCCAGAATCGTCATCGAGTCCGTCTTGGTGAACCGAGTGGCCGCTCACCTGCTGCGGACGTCGGCGCCGGGCCGAGATCGCGTGCGATTTGGGCGGCCCAGGCTTCGATCTCGGGCCAGTTTCGGAAGTCGCCCGCGGGAATCGCCTTGCTGGCGGCCGGCATCATGGTCATGAATCGCTCGGCGAGTCCGATCGGTTTGCCCGGCTGGTAGGCGCCGAAGAAGACCCGATGCTCGCGCGCGTGGATGGAGTCGGCCAACCCCGGGATATCCTTGGGAATCGTGACGACCTTCTGGTCCCGACCCTGGGCATCGGTGGCGTCGTTGCCGAGCGGGCCGCTGCTGAAGAGCCAGACCGGCTTCCCGGCCAGAACCCCGCGATTGCGCTTCACCAGCGCCACGGCTTCCTTGAGCCAGTGGAACATGTACGCGGCGCTGCCGATGACGAACGCGTCGTACTCCCTGGCGCTCTTGACCGAGGCCACGGGCCGGACCTCGACGTCGAGCCCGGCGGCTCGCAGGGTTTCGCCGATGCGTTCCGCGATCCCCTGCGTGGCCCCGTGGCGGCTCGCGTAGGCAACCAGGACGTGCATGGGGCGGTCTCCTCAGGCCTCACGCGAACAGCGCGGCGACGAAGGCGTCGGGGTCGAAGGGCAGGAGGTCGCCGAGCTTCTCCCCCACGCCGATGAACCGGACCGGCACGTGCAGCGTGTCCTCGATGGCGAAGACGATGCCGCCCTTGGCCGTGGAATCCAGCTTGGTCAGGACGATGCCGGTCAGACCGACAGTCTCGTGGAACACCTTCGCCTGCGAGAGCCCGTTCTGACCGGTGGTGGCGTCGAGGACGAAGAGGACCTCCGGCTTCGCGCCCGGCAGCCGCTTGTCGATGACGCGGCGCATCTTGGCCAGCTCCTCCATCAGGTTCGACTTGGTGTGAAGTCGTCCCGCGGTGTCGACGATGACGACATCGACATTGCGGGCAACGGCCGCGTCCAGCGCGTCGTAGATCACCGCCGCGGGATCGGCGCCGGGGGCGTGGGCTACGAACTGGCTGCCCGATCGATCGGCCCAGATGCGGAGCTGGTCGATGGCGGCGGCCCGGAACGTGTCGGCCGCGGCGAGCAGCACCGAACTGCCCTCGGCCCGATAGAGGTGGGCCAGCTTGCCGATCGTGGTCGTCTTGCCGGTGCCGTTGACGCCGACCATCAGGACCACGGCCGGTTGACCCGCGCCGGCCGATCGCGGGCGCCAGCCGTGCTCGCCCGGCATCAGGCGGGCGGCCAGCTCGGCCCGAACGGCAGCCTCGGCCGTGGGCGCATCCTTGCGGGCGCGCGCCCGCTCGACGACCTCCATGGCCAGACTCCCGCCCACGTCGCCGGCGATCAGCAGCTCCTCGACCGACTCCCAGTCCGCGTCGGATGGACCGCTACGAAGCACGCCGCGGAGCCGCGACATGAAGCCGCCCCGGCTGCGCTCGAGGCCGGCCGCGAGATCGCCGGGCGTCTCGTCGTCGGTCTCGCTGGACCGCCAGAGGGACGGCGGCTCGACGTCTGAAGGTTCGGCCGCGGCAAGCTCGACCGGCCCGGCCGACCCGGCGGCCTCAGCCGGCTCGCTCGGCTCCACCGACGCGTTCGGCTCAGCCGATTCGGTCGATTCAGTCGCCGGCGCCGGTTGGTCCGTGGGTTCGTTCTTGGGTTCGTTCTTGAGTATGCGCCGCAGGAACAGGGGAAACCTCCCGGTCAGCCGGCCGTGGCCGCTGCACTCTTCCTGGTCACCTGGTCCGCCAGGTCGCGAGCTTCCTCGAGCCGGAGGCTGATGACGCGGCTGACGGCGTCGTCGCCCACGGTCACGCCGTACAGCGCGTCGGCGCTCTCGATGGTGCCGCGATTGTGCGTGATCACGATGAACTGCGTCCGGTCCGCCAGGCCCCGAAGAGCTTCCGCGAACCGGCCGACGTTGGCCTCGTCCAGGGCCGCGTCGACTTCGTCGAGGACGCAGAACGGGACGGGATGGACTTCGAGCATGGCGAAGAGCAAGGCCACGGCCGTGAGAGCGCGCTCGCCGCCCGACAGCATGCTCAGAGGTTGGGCCTTCTTGCCGGGTGGCCTGGCCACGATGTCGATACCGGTGCACGCCAGATCCTCGGGGTCGGTCAGGCTGAGGCGCGCGAAGCCGCCGTCGAAGAGCTGCCGGAAGCGCGCGTCGAACGCCGTCTCCAACGCCGTGAACGTCGCCCGGAACTGGGTGGCGATCATGGTGTTGAGCTGCTCGATGAGCGCTCGCGTCTTCGAAATGGCCGCGGTCAGGTCGGAGCGCTGCGACTCCAGGCCGTCCAGCCTGGTCCTGATGGCCTCGTACTCCTCCGCCGCGAACGGGTTCGGAGCGCCAAGCTCGTGGAAGCGGCGCCGAAGCTGAGCCAGTTTGGTGGCGCCCGGCGGCTCGACGGCCGATGCCTTTGCCCATCGAGCCGTCGCCTCGCCCAGCAGGTCCTCGAGAGTGGCGGCGGGGATGGCGTCCGAGTTGCCGCCGGTTTCGTCGTCGCGGCCTGCGTGGTTGACGTGAGCGGCCGCGACGTGCGCCTCGTCCCACTCCCAACCGTCCGCCTCATCGCCCTCGTCGAGGAGGAGCCGGACGCCCAGGTCGCCGAGGCCGGCCAGCTCGACCAGGACCTGCTCGCGGATGGCGTCTAGGGCGAGGCGCGCCTCAAGCTCCGCAACTTCGGCCGATCGAACGCGGTCCTGGCACGTCCGCAGCCGATCACGGGAATGCATCGCCGCGGCTTCGGCCTCGGCGAGGCGGGTTCTAGCTGCGGCGGCGGCCGCCCGCAGCGTCTCCAGCTCGGCCCGAAGGGCGGCCTCCCGCAGCGCTGCCGCCGCCAGCTCCTCGCCCAGACCCTCGCGCTCGGCCCCGATCTCCTGCTCCCGCCTGGCGAGTTCGGCGGTCTGGCGCTCCAGGCTGGCCATCCGATCCTGATCCAGATTCGCGGCCGCAGAAGCCCTGGCCCGCCGCACCTCGGCATCGCGGCGCGCCGCCTCCAGCGACGCCTCTTCGGCGGCGAGCTCGTCGCGGCGGGAGCGCAAGGATGCCGCCCGAGCTTCCCACTCGCGCAGAGCGGTGGCTCGCTCGGCCGCCGGACCGGTGGTCGCGCCCGCCACTGGCGCAGTCGCCGCGGCTGGCGGGTCCCCGGGCACCGTTGCCGCCGTCCCCCCCGCGCCCGCAGCCTCCGTCGCCTGTCGAATCGACTCCGCCAGCCGGTCGCGATCGACTTCCAGCCGCGCCGCCTGCGCAGATCGCCATGCAGCTTCGCGGGCGACCGTCTCCAGTGCCCGCGTGGCGCGCCGCTCCGACTCTTCGGCTTCGCGCCGAGTGGCTCCGGCCCGCCTCTCCGCCTCGCGCGCGGTATCGAGCGCGGCGCGTGCGGCGGCCGCGGCCTTGATCGTGGCCGCAGACTCAGCCGCTGCGGCGGCCGCGCCCACCTCGAGCCGCGCGACCTCCTCCGCCAGCCGCTCCATCTCGGCCCGCCGCTCCAGCAACGACTCGGCCCGGCCCATGCTCACGACGCCAACGGACGTGACCATCGCGCCGTCTCGGGAGACCGCGATCCAGCCGGTCGGGAGCACCGGTTGCACCGCGATTGCCGCGCCCAGATCGGGCACCCACACCGAGCGCGCCAGCAATCGGCTAGCGGCGCCGACCGGGTCAACGCGAACCGCCTCCGCCAGCCGACCGCCGCCATGACTCGCCGCGGCGGCTGCCGCCGCCTCCCCGGCATCGCTTCCGCGATCGCGCCCCTGGCCGGCAGTCCCGCGACGCCCATCCTCCGCCGCCGCGGCCTCGAGGACCAGCACGCCGCGCTGTCCGTCGAGTCCGAGCGCGGCTTCTCGCCCCACGACGTAGCCGCGCATCGCCTCACCGAGCGCCGCCTCAACAGCTACGCGAAACCCAGCCTCGACCTCCAGCCCGTCGGACAACGGCCGCCCGCCGATGCGCCGCGCCGCCTTCGAGATGCCACGGGTCTCATCTTCGGTGAGTCTGGCCTGAAGGGCTTCGAGCCTGCCGCGGAGCCCCGCAACCCGGCTCGCCGACGCCGCCGCCGGCTCCGCCGCGGCCTGGCGCGCGCCTTCCCGACGTTCCAGCTCGGCCCGCGCAGACTCTCGCGCCGCGACGGCCGCCTTCTCATCGGCGATCGCTCTGGCCACCGCTGCCCGTGGCGCCGTGCACGACTTCTCCGCATCGGCCAGTGCCAGGGCCGCTTCGTCGGCCTGGGCCCGTTCGTCCGTGGCCTGGCGCGTGGCGTCGGCCAGACGGCGCCGAGTCGTCTCCAGCTCCGCCGTCCGCGCCGACTCGACGCGTCGCAGGGCCGCGAGCGCCTCGCCCTGAGCCTGATCGGCGGCGCGCATCGCGCCCAGCTCCTCCAGGGCTTCCGAGAGAGACCGTTCGGCCTCGGCCACGACCGCGGCCAGCGCAAGGTCGCGGGCCGGCACAGGCGCAGCCTGCTCACGACGCTGGAGCACAAGGTCGGCTTCGGCCGCGGCGAGCTCACCCTCGAGCCGCTGGCGATCGCGCTGGGCGGAGGCCACGTCGCTCACGGCCCGAGCGTCGCGGAGCTGCAATTCGGTCAGCGCGGCCCGCGCCGCCTCATGTGCCGCCCGGCGCTCCGCCTCGGTGTCGGACCCGGATGCCAGCTCGCGGGCAATTGCCGCAGCCGTCTCCTCGGCCGTGCGGAGGGCCGCAAGCGCCGCGTCGATCTGGGCTCGCCCGGTGGCCAGCTGCTCGGCCGCCCCGCGTGCCCTACCGGCGGCCTCGCGCCAGCGAGACCGGGCCACGGCGATGATGGCCCGCCCGAACTCCCGTCCGGCCGTCTGGCGCGATGCCTGCTGTTCGGCCTGAGCCGACAGGCGGCGGGCCTGCGGACGCAGTTCGGCCAGCACGTCCTCGACCCGGGCCAGGTTGCCCTCGGCCTCCACCAGCTGATCCTCGGCCCTGGCCTTGCGCCGCTCGTGGCGCCGGACGCCGGCCACCTCTTCGAACAACGGCCGGCGCTCCTCGGGCCGCAGCGCCAGGGCCTGGTCGACCATTCCCTGGCCGATGAACAGGAATGCATTGTCGGCCAGGTGGGCCGAATCCAGCAGGTCCACCAGATCCTTGAGCCGCACGCGCTGCTTGTTGAGCAGGTAGTCGTTCTCGCCGGAACGGAAGAGGCGACGGCCGAGCTCGACCGTTTCGTAGTCGATCGGGAGCAGTCGATCCGAGTTGCCGAAGACCAGCGTGACGTCGGCCATCCCAAGCGCGGACCGCTTCTCGGAGCCGGCGAAGATCACGTCTTCGGACTTGCGCAGTCGAAGAGCGCGGCCCTGCTCTCCGAGTGCCCAGCGCAGGGCGTCTGCGAGATTGCTCTTACCGGAACCGTTCGGCCCGACGACGGCGCTGATGCCCGGGCCGAACTCGACCATGGTTCGTTCTCCGAACGACTTGAAGCCCTGCAGTCGCAGGGCCAGCAGGCGAGCGGGAGCCGTCATGTCGCATTGCCGCCGGACTCGCCGTCGCGGGTCGCGAACCGGCGCTCGGTGTCACCCTTCGGCTCGAGACCGAGAACTTCCAGGTCGATCTCGGTCCAGGGCTCGTCGGCCGCCTCACGTCCCTCCTCGGGGGTTCGCCAGTCGACCGGGTCGTTCTCGTCGTCCGGGCCCAGAAACTCGGCCAGTTCCGCGGCATCGACAGAGCCATCGGCCTCGCGCTCCGAACTGTGACGCAGCGTCTCGATGCCGTGGGCCGCGGCATCGGTCTCGGCCACGCGGCGTGAATGACCCTGGCCGACGCCGATGACCAGCCCACCGACCGCCACTTCGATCCGGAAGACCTTGTTGTGGTCCGGGCCAACCGCATCGAGCACGCGGTACTGCGGCCGCTCTCCGGAGAGGCGCTGGGTGTACTCCTGGAGCCGGCTTTTCGGGCTCTTCAAAGCTCCGAGCGGACGATCGCTCGTCAGCTCGGGCGTGGCCAGGGCTGTCACGAATCCGCTGGCGGCGCCGTACCCGAGATCGAGGTAGACGGCACCGACAAGAGCCTCGAAGGCGGAGGCGAGCAGGGCCGGCCGGCGACGGCCGCCACGCTGCGATTCGCCCTCGCCGAGCAGCAGATACTCGCCGAGCTCCAGCCGGGCGGCCAGGCGGGCCAGACCGGCAGTGCTAACGATCGATGCCCGCCGAGCGGACAGAACGCCCTCGTCGTCGTCAGGATGGCGGCGATAGAGGGCGTCCGAAATGGCCAGATTCACTACGGAGTCGCCGAGGAATTCCAGGCGCTCGTTGTGGCCAGCGGCCAGGTCCCGATGCTCGTGCAGATAGCTGCTGTGGATCAGCGCCTGCTGTAGCAGGTCGAGGTCACGGACCGGGAGCCCCAGCCGCTCGATGAGAGCAGCGGCGGGGCGCATCAGTCGTGCTTCGGGCTACGCAGCGTGCTCGTCGATGTAGTCCGTGGCGTCCTGCACGGTGCGGATCTTCTCGGCGTCTTCGTCGGAGATCTCGGTGCCGAACTCTTCCTCGAGGCTCATGATCAACTCGACGAGGTCCAGCGAATCGGCGTTCAGATCGTCAACGAACGAGGCTTCGGGCTTGACCTCATCCTCATCGACGCCGAGCTGCTCGACGACGATCTTCTTGAGTCGCTCGTAGGTAGTGGCCACTGACGCCCTCCTCGGGGTTCCTGCTACTGAGATTGACGGTTACTGCGGCCCCGGATCCGGGGCGCGGTGCGCACCGGCTTCGGAGTCGCGAGTGATCCTCCCGAGTACTCCGTTGACCAGACGCCGGGCCGGTTCGCCACTGTATGTGCGAGCCAGCTCGACCCATTCGGCAACTGCCACCCGAGACGGCGTGCCGGAGTGTAGCACCTCGCCGATGCCGCAACGCAGCAGAGTCCGGTCCATTCGCGCGAGCTGCACCACCGGGTATTGAGGCGCCCTGCGCTCGATCAGGGCGTCGATTTGCTCCCGGTCCTCGACCACGCCCGAAACCAGCCCACGGGCGAAGTCGGACGTTGTGGTGTCGGCTCCACTTTCGGACAGATGCCGCTCCAGTATCGCCCCGGCGGTTCGCTGTCCAAACTCGGCCTCAAACAGCGCCGCCAGGGCAAGACGGCGGCCCAGTCGGTGCGAACTGACTTCATCCGTCGCGCCATGGCCGGGGCGGGGAGCCGTTCCCGCCTCGCTCGCAGGAGCCTCGCCCGCAGGAGCCTCGCCCGCAGGAACCTCGCCCGCAGGAACCTCGCCCGCAGGAGCCTCGCCCGCAGGAACCTCGCCCGCAGGAGCCTCGCCCGCAGGAACGTCGCCCGCCGGACCGTCGC
>Ga0182011_10000818_pt1 | contig 27218 bp, 26 predicted proteins | sample 711E1DmetaG_FD_120481 | JGI IMG/M metagenome (GOLD analysis project Ga0182011, IMG submission 120481) | Permafrost microbial communities from Stordalen Mire, Sweden - 711E1D metaG | ecosystem: Environmental > Terrestrial > Soil > Wetlands > Permafrost | place: Sweden: Stordalen | collected...
CCATTGGCGCTGGTGAAGAAGCCGGCGATGCCATTGAGCGCTGTGGCCGAGCCCCGCAGAGCGGTACCGGAACCTGTCTGGGTAACGAGGAGCGCGGTACCGGTGGAGGCGGTGGTGAGGCTGGTGCTGGAGGTGCCGGCACTGTTGACGGCACCCATGACGAGCGGATCACCCGAGGCCGCATCGGCCTGTGCCGGTCTACCCAGCGAACCCAGGACCAGGCCGGCCAGGCCTGCCAGACCGGCCCCCAGAATCGAGCGTCGCGAGCGGGCCGGCTCGGGCGGCTCAGCGGGATCGAGCGCTGGTTCCGTGGCGGCGTCGGATAAGACGGTCGGTTCGATAGCCATTGGGAAACCCTCCATTCGGCGCGAGCCCGCTGGACGCATGCGGCCCGCCGTCGAGCGGATCATCGGCTCGGACGGAGTGCGGCGCAATAGATGGTGCCGACGGGCCAGCTCGAGCGGGCGGTTCGTCAGTCCGTGATGTCGATGTAGAGCGGGGCGTGGTCGGAGGGCAGCTTGCCCTTGCGGGCGTCGCGGTCGATCTCGGCGGCCGTGCAGCGTTCGGCTACGGACCGCGTCACGTAGAGGTGGTCGATGCGCATGCCCAGGCCCTTGTGGAAGTTGCCGGCCCGATAATCCCACCACGAGAACTTCCCCGGCTCGGGATGGTGGAGCCGGTATGCGTCGACCAGGCCCCACTCGCGAAGGGCAGCCAGGGCGGCCCGTTCCGGCTCGGAGACGTGGGTGGCGCCGGCGAAATCGGCCATGTCGTACACGTCCGCGTCTTCAGGCGCGACGTTGAAGTCGCCGCCGATCACAAGCGGTTGGGTCGGGTCGCACGTCTCGCGCAGCCAGCGCGCCAATCGGTCGAACCAGGCCAGCTTGGCCCGATAGAAGGGCGTGTCGAGGGCCCGGCCGTTGGGCGCATAGATGCTGACGACACGGACGCCGCCGCAGACCGCCGAGACCATCCGGGCCTCGTCGGCCGAAGCCTCCGACGCCTCGGCCTCCAGGGCCTCGGCAATCGCATCCGCACCGGGGGAGCGGCGCACGGGTCCGTCGCCGAAGTTCGTGACGACGCCTTCTATCCCGATGCGGCTGGCGATGGCCACCCCGTTCCAGCGCCCCTCGCCGTGGTGGAGCAGGTCGTAGCCGGCCATGCTGAACGGCATCGTGGGTGCGGCCTCGTCGGCGAGCTTCGTCTCCTGCATCATCAGGACGTCGGGCGCCTTCTCGACCAGCCACTCTTCGACTCGCTCCATGCGAGCCTTGAGCGAGTTGACGTTCCAGGTTGCGATGCGCATCCCTGCCTCCGCGGGCCCAGCGTGAACAGCCTAGCGCCGGGCCTCGACAAGTTTCGACACAAATGACTCGACGGGGGCGAAATCGATCCCGTCATCGACGTCGAACTGGATGGCGAATCCCTCCGGGTACCTCTTCGCCGAGGCCAGCCTGTCGTGCAGCGCGGCAAGATCGGAGTCGCCGAGCAGGGCCTCACGTTCGGATTCGCGGATGGCCATGCTGATCCTGAAGCCCCCGGCCAGAGGTATCAGATAGAGGAACGCTTTCTTCCCGTCATGGACCTTGAGCATCCAGCCGCCGCCTTTGGTGAAGCGCCACACCTGCGAGAAGGCGGCGGCGAGGCTCAGCACAGCCTCGTACCGAGCGAAGGCGCGGCCGACGGTCGACTCGAGTGCGCGCCTGCTCGGTCGGACGGCGGCGTCCGCGAATGGCCGGTTCATGCGCTGCTCCTGCCGCATCCGCTTGCTCGTTGGCCGGGCGTTCGGCCCTAGTAGCGCCGTCCCTTCTGCCGGGCGAAGTCGAACTTGGCGGTGTCGGCGATGCCCATGACCGCCATCGTGCCGGCCTGGACCGGGTCGGTCACGACCAGGTCGGCCACGTCCGTCACGGTGCCGGCCATGTTCAGGGAGATGACGGGGATGCCGAGTGCCTGAATCTCCTGCACCGCCCTGGTGATGTCGCCGCCCATGATCGAGCCGGCCAGCAGGAGGGCGCGGGCCCGATCCAGGTCCGCCACAGCCCGGACCGCCGCGGCCAGGTTGGCCTCGCCGACGAGCGGAATGGTATCGACGCTGATCTTCTCGCCCCGGAGGTTGTGGCGGTCGGCTTCGCTCACGGCTCCCAGGACGGCCTGGGCTATCTGGGCCCCGCCGCCGATGACGATGAGCCGCTTTCCAAAGACCTTGTCGAGGGCTTGCGTCAGCCGGCAGCCGCGTAGGGATGGAAGCCGGCCGAGGATGCCGGTGACCTGCTCTTCGGTCAGGCCTTCGACTTCGAGCTCGACTTCGACCATCGCGCTGTCCGACTCGTCCTGCCAGCGCCGCACGGTGCTGAGGGTCCTCAGACTGCCGCCGTTGTCGGCGACGTGGGAGACGATCTCCGGGATCGCCCCGGGCCGGTCGACGTAGTCGAGCCGGACAGCGACGGTCGAAGCGCTGCCGGCGGCACGAGCCATCAGCCGACGCCCATGCCGCGGCTGGCCAGGCCCTGGGCGACGCGCGGGTGGTCGGCGATCTCGAGGCCTTCCTCGGGGTCGTGTTCATCGAAGGCCAGGCCAAGGGCCGCGAATGCCTTGCGTGTGCCCTCGGCGTCGCTGGTGGCGATCATCAGTGCCCCGTCCGTGTCCTCCGCTATGCCGACGATGGCGCTGATGTTGATGCCGCGCTCGCCCAGAGCGGCCGCCATCTTCGCCAGGGACCCGGGCTTGTCGCTCAACTCAACGGTGAACCAGATCATGCCGCACCTCCTTCGCGGATGGTACCCGCCGCGGCGCCATACGGGGAGGGGACTGGTGCCAGTGCCGTCGGCGCGCGATCGGTCGCGTTTGCCCCGGACCGCTAATCTGTCGCCGATGCCCGTTCCACAAGGCCCCACCGTCCAGATATTCGGCCTCGTCGACTCGCGCCCGACGCGGGCGGCGTTGCGGTTCTTCAAGGAGCGCCGCGTGAATGTCACGTTCGTGGACCTGCGGCGCAAGCCCATCGCGCCCGGGGAGTTGCGCCGCTTTGTCGAGCGGCTTGGCGCCGCGGCCCTTCTGGACGCCGAAGGGCGCCAGTACAAGGATCTCGGCCTCGCGTACATGCGCCTGGACGGCGACGAGATCGTGGCCCGGCTCCTCGCCAACAATGGGCTGCTCCGGCTGCCGCTCGCGCGCTGCGGCAACGCCTTCACCGCGGGACCGGCCGACGCCACGTGGAAGGGCTGGCTGGCCGGAATCGCGAGATAGGCGCAGTCTTCAGGGAAATCGAGGGTTGCGTTTCAGATCATTGAAGAGAGTCTGTCGGCCGCCTGCAATCGCCACTCCCATCGTCGGCCACGTGAGAAGGAGAAGCTCAGTGAGTTTCGGTACACAACCCGCGAGCCAGGCACGGGATGCCGGCGGAGGGCCGGCATGAGCGGCCCCGACTCAGGCGCCATGAGCGGCCCCGACTCCGGCGGCGCGGACGGCCTTGCCCTGGCGACCCGCGGCCTGCGCAAGAACTACGGAGCGCGGCACGCGCTGGACGGCCTCGACCTGTCGGTTCCCACGGGCGTCGTATACGGCTTCCTGGGGCCAAACGGCGCCGGCAAGACGACGACGATGCGAGTCCTGACCGGGCTGATCCACGCCGACGGCGGCGCGGTCGAGATCTTCGGGAAGCCATTCAGGCGCGGAGACAGGCATCGCCTCTTCGAGGTTGGAGCGCTGGTGGAGTCGCCGACCTTCTACCCGTATCTCTCGGGTCGCGCCAATCTGCGTGAGCTGGCTGCGTCCGGTGCCCCTGTTGCGAGGAAGCGCATCGAGGAGCTGCTCGATCTGGTGGGTCTGTGCGACCGCGCCAACGACAAGGTCCAGAGCTACTCGATGGGCATGAAGCAGCGGCTCGGTATCGCCGCGGCGCTGCTCAGCGACCCGAGGCTGCTGCTGCTGGACGAGCCTGCCAACGGCCTGGATCCGGCCGGTATCGTGGCCATGCGCGACACCCTGAAGGCGCTCGCGGCTCAAGGCAAGACGGTCATCGTGTCCAGTCACCTGCTCGCCGAGATCCAGGTCATGGCCGACGTGGTTGGGATCATCGCCGCCGGGAAGCTGGTCCGCGAGGGTCCGCTGAAGGAGCTCCTCGCGATGCAGCGGGTCGTCAAGGTTCGCGTGCGGCCGAACCTGGTCGACGCGGCGATCAAGACGCTTGCCTCCTTCGCTCCGGCGGAACGGCTGACCGAGACGGACCGCGACGAGGGCTGGCTGGCCGTTCGCGCGGAGGCCGACTGCGCCGAGGAAGTCAACCAGATGCTGGCCGGCGCCGGCATCTTCGCATCCGGCCTCGAGTCGGGAAGCGATCTGGAGATGCTCTTCCTGGAGCTCACGGGCGGCCAGGCTGTCGGGGGAGAGGGCACGTTCGTCGGCCTTGACGCTCCGGCCAACGGCTCCGCCCCGGCGGGAAAGGGAACGGCCGCATGAGGCTCTTCTACTCGGGTCTTCGAAAGCTCGTCCGACGGCCCGCGACCTGGGTCACGGTCGCCATGTTGATCGGCCTTCTGGTGCTGATCTTCCTGGCAGTCGGGGCTACCGCCAACAGCGTCCGGGTTCGCACCAGCGGGGCCGAGGGCAAGCTCCTCCTCACCTTCCCCGGCGCTTACGACCGGATCCTGCAGTTCATCACCGGGCTGGGCGGCCTCTTCGCCGTCATCTACGGGGCGGCTATAGCGGGCTCCGAATGGAGCTGGGGCACGCTCAAGTGGGCCGTGGCGCGCGGCGAGAGCCGGGTCCGGTACATGCTGATCAGCTATGTCACCGTCGCGGTCATGATCGGCTTCGGGCTGTTGCTCACCTTCGTCGTCGGTGTGATGGCCGCCATCGTCGGCGCCCACCTTGCCAACGTGTCCACCAGCGGCCTGGGCGATTCGTCTACGCTCAGCGGTCTCCCGGAGCGGCTGCTCAAAGGCTGGTTCGCGGTCGTCGAAGAAGGAGCCCTGGGCTTCACCATCGCCACGCTGGCGCGCAGCCAGCTGGCCGGCATCGGCGCGGGCATCGCCTTCTACTTCGGCGAAGGGTTCGCCAGCATCTTCCTGCCCGACATCGTGAAGTACCTGCCGTTCAGCGTCGCGAACGCGTCGCTCGTCACGGGCCCCAGCAACACGGAGACGCTGGGCGGCGGCGCGAGTGGGCTGCCGGCAGATCAGGCCCTCGTGCTCGTTGGGGTCTGGCTGGTGGCGGCACTGGTGGTGGCCGCGCTCTTCTCGGATCGCGCCGAGATTGCCGGATAACGGCCTCGAGCAGCGCCGGTCGGGGAGCGGCCGCTCCCCGGCTGGTCGCGCGGCCCGCGTCGGCGCGTCCACGGCGCGGCTCCAGCGGGAAGTGACGAAACCGTTCGACCGGCCGATCCCTACCGAGTCGACCGGCCGATCCCTACCGAGTCGCCCGAACGGAGACGGCCCGGCCGTGGCATCCTCTCTTCGCACGATCAGGAGACACGAATGCCTCATTCGAAACCCAGGAAAGAGAAGAACGGGGACATTGCCCCGGAGAAGGGTCAACCCGCGGCAGGGGAAGGGACCCATGACGGCTCGGGCGCGGAGTCTCAGGCTGGCTCCGGACCGGAATGGAGCGCGACCGGCAACGGTGCCGGCAGCCACAACGGCAGTCACGATCGGCGCCGCAGCGGACGAGTCACGTATCTTCCCAAGGCAACCGCGATGCTCACGGTCCATGCCCGTACCGAAGACGAGCGGCTGCTCTCGCCGCGTCACCGCCCGGCATTCCTCGATTCGGATCCGTGGCGCTCGTTGCGCATCATGGCCGAGTTCGTGGAGGGGTTCGACGCCCTGGCGGCCGTCGGCAAGGCGGTCACGATCTTCGGGTCGGCGCGGATCCACGATGGCGATCCCTACTACGGCAAGGCCCGCGAGCTTGCGGGGCTGCTCGCCAAAGAGGGCTTCGCGGTCATCACCGGCGGTGGGCCGGGCATCATGGAGGCGGCCAACCGCGGCTGCCACGAGGCCGGCGGCCTTTCGATCGGCTGCAACATCGAGCTGCCGCACGAGCAGGCGGTCAATCCCTACGTCGACCTCGGCGTCGAGTTCCGCTACTTCTTCGCCCGCAAGGTGATGTTCGTGAAGTACGCCGACGGCTTCGCCATCTTCCCCGGCGGCTTCGGCACGCTCGACGAACTGTTCGAGTCGCTGACGCTCATCCAGACGGGCAAGATCCGGCACTTCCCGGTGGTTCTGGTTGGGACGGAGTACTGGGCCGGATTGCTCGACTGGCTGCGCCGCGAGGCCGCTTCACGAGGGACCATCGATCCCGGTGACCTCGACCTCATGCGATGCACCGACGACATGGCCGAGGCGTGCGCATGGCTGACTGCCGGGTCGACGCGTCGGGCTCAGGAAGCGGCCAAGGCCGATCGCGCGGCCGAGAAGACCGCCGGGCCCAGGTAGCGTCGGTTGGCGGGCTGAACCGCACGCGACCCGGGTTTGGGCGCCGTCCTGCGCCCCTAACCGCTACTCCGGCAGGATCGGGAGCTGGGCCTCGAGCTGGCCGTCGCGGACGCGGGCCGGGTAGTAGCGAAGCCGGTTGACCCGGGTCAGGCGGCGGGCCTCGAGCTTCTTCGTCGGTGGCTCCGGCTTGAGCTCCGACCCGGACGGCGACCACGGCCCGTGGTAGACGCCGTCGGCGTCGAGACCGCCGGTCGTGGGCATCCGCACCGTCTCCCCGGTGCGCAGATCGAAGCGGCCCTCATGCAGCGGGCACGCCACCACGCAGCCCGCCAGCTCCCCGATGCTGAGTGGCGCCGCCATGTGCGGGCAGCGGTCGTCCGTGACGACGATGCCGTCTTCGGTCCAGGCGACCAGCAGGTCCAGGTCCGCTCGTGTGACGCGGCGCATCGTTCCGGGCGCCAGGTCCGCGACCGTGGCAATTTCCACGAACGGCGCCGCCCGAGTTCCGGGCGCCCACAACTCCCTGGGAACAGCGGCAATCGGCACCTCGGCGGGCGTCGCGTCTGCCGCGAGCGCGTCCGCCAGGTCCTCCGGCGTCATCGAGTACATGATCGCGTCCACCGGCACGTCGTCTCGGCCCGACTCCCAGTTGCGAGCCAGCCCCTCGAAGCGGAATCCGGCCTTCTCGGCCACTCGCTGGGAGGCGATGTTGCCCGGCAGCGTCCACAGGGCGAGGCGCTCGATCCCGAGCTTCTCGAAGCCCCAGCGCGTGACCAGGCGCAGGGCCCTGGTCGCGAGTCCGTTCCCGCGGGCCTCCGGCGCGAGCAGATATCCGACGGCGTGGCGGTGCGGATTCGGGCCCAGATGGATCCCGATCGAGCCGACGTATCCGTCTGTCGCGGCGTCCGCGATCGCGAACTCGTAGCCCGTCCCGTCATGCCAGGCCTGCAGCGAAAGCAGGATGAAGCGCCGGGCGTCGGCCTCGGTGTAGGGCACTGGGATGATCGGGACCCAGCGCCGGATCTCAGGATCCTGGCAGGCGGCCGTGATCGCCGGGGCGTCCTCGGCTCGCAACGCTCTGAGGACCACGACGCCGTCGCTCAGCGGGGGATTTGGTGGTGTCAGCTTCTCGCTCACGGCAAGAGTATGCGCGGAGTCGCGCCGGAGCGGTCGGTGCGGCTCCAGAGCCGGAAGGCGCCCGGCAAAGAAGAAGGCGGGCCGGTGAGGGGGAGCCGGCCCGCCTGAGGTACATGCATATTGAGCGGTGCGGAGAAGGGGCCCATCGGCCCCTGTCCGACGGAACGGCCGAAGTCTACCCGGCCTGAGGAGTTCTTGCATCGTGCAAACGCACGGTGGCATGGCGCGGGCCGCTTGGCTCACACTGAATGTCCGACGACCACACTCGGAGCCTGAGCCGGAGGATCCAGATGCGATTCGCGATGATGATCGAGCCCCAGCAGGGACTCAGCTACGCCGAGCAACTCGAGCTGGCGCAACTGGCCGAAAGGCTCGACTTCGAGGCCTTCTTTCGGTCGGACCACTACCGCAGCTTCCCCGGCCCGGCGGACCGACCGACCACCGACGCCTGGACCGTGCTGGCCGGCATCGCTCGCGAGACGTCGAGCATCCGAATCGGAGCGCTGGTGTCGCCGGTCACGTTCCGCCACCCCGGCTCCTTCGCCAAGGTTGTGACCACCGTCGACGAGATGAGCGGCGGTCGAGTCGAAGTCGGCGTCGGCGCGGGCTGGAACGAGCCCGAACACAGCCAGTTGGGTCTTGCCTTCCCGGAGATCGATCAGCGCGCAGACCTCATGGAGGACGAGCTGGCGATCCTGCGCCGGCTGTGGACGGAGCCGGACGGCTGGTCGTTCCAGGGCAAGCAGGTTCACGTGGAATCGGCCTCGCTGATCCCCAAGCCGGTTCAGCGGCCGCATCCGCCGATCATCGTCGGAGGCGAGGGCAGCCCGCGATCGCTGCGCCTCGCCGCTCGCTACGCCGACGAGTACAACATGTCGAGCGCGGCCCCGGAGCAATGCACCGACGCCTTCGCCCGCCTGGACGTCGAGTGCCGGGCGATCGGTCGCGAGCCGGAGGCAGTCCGGCGGTCGGTGATGGCCGGCCTGCTCATCGGCGCCGACGAGGCCGAGCTGGAGCGGCGGGTGCGGGATCAGCTGGCGATGGTCGGTGCCGCGGACTCCGATGCCGCCGGCTGGCTGGCGGCGCGGCGACCGCGCTGGGTCGCTGGAACGCCGGATCAGGCCCGGGCGATGGTCGCCAAGTTCGCGGCGGCGGGCGTGGAACGGATCATGCTCCAGGACATGCTGCCCCGCGATCACGCGATGATCGAGCTTGCCGCCCGCGAGTTGATCGGCCGGGTCTGACGGCGAGTCATCCTCGAAGGGTTCCGATGCGACTAATTGGGGCGTAGCGGATCCACGCCCGTCCCACCAGGGCGTCGAGCGGCACCGGTCCGTAGCGGCGCGAGTCGAGCGAGACGGCCCGATTGTCTCCGACCAGCCACGCTTCGTCGGGGCCGAGGTGGAGTATCCCGGCGGAGATGCGCACGCGGTCGCCGGGTCGGGCCGCTACTCGTTTGACGGCCAGGATCCCGGTGTCCGGCTCGCGGAAGACGACGATGGCCCCGCGGCGAGGCCAGCGGTCGCAGGTCGGGTCGAGGAGAAGCCAGTCGCCGGGGGCGAGGGTTGGGGCCATGCTCTCCTCCGCGACGGCGACCCGCCACGTTTCGCGGCGGGCCCGATGCCACTCTTTGGCGAGGAACGCGGGCCACTCTTTGGCGAGGAACGCGGGCCACTCTTTGGCGAGGAACGCGGGCCACTCGGCGGTGAGCTTGGGCAATCCCCGTCGACGTGCACGGGACGACCGACCAGCGGCGTCCTCCGTGGGTTCAGCCGCCTCCGCCGGTTCGGCAGATGGGAACGCCGGAGGGCTGTCCTCCGGCGTCTCTTTCATCGGCAAGCGTTCGCTACTTCTTGGTCGACGATCGACTACTTCTTAGTCGACCAGAAGATGTCGGCGAACTCCTTGACCGCGGCCTCGAGCTCAGTCGCCGCGGCGGCGTCGATGTTCTGCTTGTTCTTCGACGCGAGCTTCAGGATCTTCCAGGTCCGATCGTGGAGGTCGGGGTAGCGCTCCAGGTGCTCGGGCTTGAAGTAGTCGCTCCAGATGACCTGGATCTCGTGCTTGACGATCTCGGCGTGCTGCTCCTTGACGGAGATGCAGCGGACGAACTTGGCTCGATCGGCTTCGCTCGGATTCTCCTTGGGCAGCTGGCCGATCAGCTCGACCATGCGAGCCACGGTTCGGGCGGCCAGCTCGGCCGCGTGCGGGTCGTAGATGCCGCACGGAACGTCGCAGTGCGCGTAGACAGTCGTTGCAGGTTCCAACCAGCGATTGACTCTGGACATCGGTCTCCTCCCGGCGCGGGACGTCAGGCGAGGCGAGAGACAAGCAGGCAGCTTCGCTGGGCCTCGGCCGTGTGCAAGTGTTGGAGGCCCCGGCTCCACTGTCAATCTCGCCGCCGGCGTGGCGCGGCGGCCGAGTCGAGTGTGGCGCCGCCCGCCCGGCCCGCGCCGGCGACGACGCTGCGCTGCCGGGGGCGGAGCCCTTCGCGCCGGCGGCATGTTCGTCGCCGTCCACGCTGTCTCCACGCTAAATGCACATCGGCACCATGGGGTTTTCAGCCTCACTGCAGAAAGCGGCTCGATGATCTGGCCTGTCGGGTCGCCCTGTACCAGGCATAGCGGCATCGACCAAGGGAGCGTCGCTCGACGCAAGCAAGTCGAGAAGCCAGATCGGGAGCATCGATTACTCGATGAACGGCACCTACGCTACTCGAACCGGGACACTGGCGGCGGCCCCGGCCCGCAAGGCCCGTCGCGTGCCGGTGCCGCGGATCTGGCCCGTCACTGCCAACGATGTCTACGCCATCCTGGGCGGCAACGGCCTGTTGATCCTGGGCATGTGGGTCCGCCACGGTGGGCTCCACGAGCTCGGCACCACGGCGGGCATCTTCACCGCGGCCGGCGAGATCAGCGCCCTGTTCGGGACTTACCTGGTCCTGATCCAGCTGATCCTGATGTCGCGTAGCCCGTGGCTCGACCAGGTCTTCGGGCAGGACCGGATCACCGACGCTCACCGCTGGGTTGGGTTCGGGGCGATATGGCTCCTCGTCGGCCACGCCTTCCTGACGACAATCGGCTACGCGATGGGTATCGGCGCTTCGCCGGTCGACCAGTTCTTCACGCTCCTGAGCTCATACCCGTACGTCCTGTGGTCGGCCATTGCCCTCGTGCTATTCATGGTCGTGGGCATCACCTCTGTCAGGGCGGTGCGCACTCACGCTTCGTACGAGACCTGGTACGCGATCCACCTCGTCACGTATCTGGCCATCGCCCTGGGCTTCCTGCACCAGCTCTTCGTCGGCGTGGACTTCACCACCGACCCGATTGCCCGCCTCTACTGGATCGCTCTGTATGTCGTGGCGTTCGGCACGCTGGGCGTCTTCCGCTTCGGCCAGCCGATCGCCATCTCCTGGCGGCATCGGCTCCACGTCGCCAACGTCGTACAAGAGGCGCCCGGCGTGACCTCGATCTACCTGACCGGGCGCGAACTCGACCAGCTTCCGGTGCGAGCCGGCCAGTGGTTCCGCCTCCGGTTCTTGACCCGGGAGGGCTGGTTCCGGGCGCATCCGTTCTCCATTTCGGCCGCCCCGAACGGCAAGTTCCTCCGCTTCACCGTCAAGGATCTCGGCGACTACACGGGCACGCTGCAGCGGATTCCCGTCGGTACGCCCGTCTTCGTCGAGGGCCCGCACGGAGCGATGACCGGCGCGGCCCGCAGGAGGGCCAGGGTTCTACTCGTTGCCGGCGGCATCGGCATCACGCCCCTCCGTGCACTGCTCGAGGAGCTGCCGGCGGCACGCGGCAATCTGACGCTCGTGTACCGTGCGAGCGGGCCCGAGGACGTTGTGTTCAGGCGCGAGATCGACGAGCTGGCGAGCCTGCGCGGCGCCACGGTCCACTATCTGGTGGGCCGCCGCGGGTCGCCCGAGATGCCGGCCGATCCTCTCGATCCCCGGGCACTTCGCCGGCTCGTGCCCGACATCCACGACCGCGACATCTTCGTCTGCGGCCCGAGCGGGATGATGTCGAAGGTCCTGACCAGCCTGCGGCGACTCAGGGTGCCTGACGAGCAAGTCCACTACGAACGTTTCGCGTTCTAGGCCGAGGAGTTAGGACGATGCCGAAACGACCCATGGTGGCGACTCTCCTGACCGTCGCCGCGCTTGCTCTACTTCTGAGCTTCAAGACGCCGCAGGCGGTTGGGCTGGCCACGAACGGCGGCGGCGGTGGCGGTAGCGGTGCCGGTGGCGGTCAAGCCGGAGTGAAGGGCACTTACACGGGGCAGGTGACCGGGCAGGCCGTTCAGACGCCTTTCGGTACCGTCCAGGTTCAGGTGACTCTCCAGAACGGGACCATCACCGATGTCCAAGCGCTGCAGCTTCCGAGCGGCGGTGGCCATACGGGCCAGGTGAGCGCGTATGCCGGTCCGCAGCTTCGCAGCGAGGCCCTCCAGGCCCAGAGTGCCCAGATCGACACGATCTCGGGCGCGACCTACACGAGCGAGGGCTACATCCAGTCTCTACAGTCGGCCCTCAATCAGGCCGGCGCGTAGCCGGTTCTCGCATCCGCCGGCCGCCGCCGCGGGCTGCAGTCGCCGGAGGCGAGCGGCTCCTCCAGCCTCTGGTCGTTTCTGCGGTCGGCGGCCGCGGGCTGATCCTCCGGCCGCGGCCGCGGGCTGGTTGGACGTCCCTCCGACCGGGCTATGGCGCCCAGGGCTGCATGTCGATGGAGCCCGAGTAGACGGATGGGTCGCCCATGTAGGACGGAATTCCGCCCTCGTCCGTTGGCGAGAGGGGAGTGGCCACGACCTCGCCCGTTCCGCCGGGCATCATGAAGGCCACTCTGACGGGGGCGACGATCGCCGGAGCGTCGCACAGGTTGCCTGTCTGAACGTCGGTGCTGAGGGTTCCTCCCGGCGCGAGCGTCAGCGTGGCGGAACTCCCGGCGGCCGGCCCATTGATCAGGATCGTGTCGTTGCCGTTGAGCAGCAGCGGCTGATCCTTGGCCTTGACCGTGCAGGCTATCGGGCCGTTGTTCTTCAGGTGGAAGGTCGCCATCACGTGGCCCATGCCACCCTGCCAGTAGATGCCGCCGGAGCCCTGGATCGTGACGGTCAGGCTGGAGGCGTTGCATGGCCCGGGCGTCGGCGTTGGTTTGGGCGTATGAGTCGGCGTGGGCGGGGGCGTCGGCGTGGGCGTGGGCGTGGCCGTCGCAGTGGGCGAGGGCGTGGCGGTCGGCGTGGCGGTCGGCGTGGCGGTCGGCGTGGCCGAGACGGTGGCCGTGGGCGATGGCGGATACGTGAGCCAGATGGTTTGAGGCGTGGCGCCCGATCCCATGCAGCCCGCCGCGGCAGCGCTCAGGGCCAGCGAGCCGAGCAGCGCAAGCAGTCCACGACAATCCCATCGCTTCGGCCGCGCGGTCCGAGCGAGCCTGACGAAGCCGGTCACGGTCCTCCTCCTTTTCGATCAGATCAGATGGGTCGACGGAACGCTCGGTTCGAGCATGTCGGGCATGGCTGCCCTTGATGCCAACGGTCTCGGGTCTTCGGACCGGCAGTCCGGCCTGACCCGAGGGACGGGTGCGGCACGGGCAGTATTCTCCCGCTGCCTCCACTTCACAACTGGATTCTCAGCGGCGCACGAGACGATACCGGTTCGCACCCGGCACAAGAATGGTGGGCCCGGGTATGATCTGTGGCGTGATTGAGGAGCCGACCAACCCGCCAGATGGCAGCGCGATCGCCTGCCCGTTCATCGCGTTCGAGGATGACCGGGACCACCGGTCGAGCACCACCGACTATCGCCACCGATGCTTCGCCGCGCCCGAGCCGGAGCCGCGCGCCTTCCCGCATCAGGAACGCTACTGCCTCTCCCCCGGCTTCGCGCAATGCCCGATATTCCTCGATTGGGCACGCCAGGAAGCGGCCGCGGTCAAGGCCGGAGGCGCCGGTGCTGCTGCCACAACGCCCACCGGGGCCACTGTTGCCCTGCAGGATGCCGCTGATGCTGATGCTGATGCTGACGCTGCCACCATCGCTGCCACCGGCGCCGGCATCGGCGCTGCGACCGGCGGGATGAGCGGCGGCCCGGCCCCCGCTGCCACCGTCGCCGAAACCGCCCCGGCCTTCCTGGCCGCCCGGCCGCGAATCGTTCCGAGTACCGACGCCACTCCGTCGTCCAAGCGCACGGTCGAAGCGAGCTCGACATTGTGGTCGTACGACAGCGACACCAAGCCATCCCCGGCTCCGTCGGCGCCTCTGCCGCCATCGTCTCTCGCGGCCCCGGCCGTGGCCATGGCTCGCCGTGGTCCGAGCTACCCGGGCTGGGAGAACCCACCACGTCTCGAGAACTTCCCGCGGCTGCGCAGCCGCGAAGACCGCCGGGCCAACCAGCCGCTCCTGTTGGCCGCTGTGGGCATGGCCCTGGTCATGGTGACTCTCGTGCTCTTCCCCATCCTGATGAGCCCGAAAGGCAGCAGTTTGGGCGCCGGATCTCCGCTGCCAACGGTGAGGTTTTCCAGTTCGCCGAGTGCGTCTGAAACGATCGGCCCCCGCACCAGCTTCTTCCAGTACAAGGTCCAGTCCGGCGACCAGATGTGGGCAATCGCGGCTACGTTCAACATCGCGCTGGCTGACTTGATCGCCGCGAATCCGCAGATTGCCAACCCCGACCGGCTCTTCGTCGGCGCGCTGCTCAACATCCCGCCGGTCGGGTGGCACGCAACGAAACCTCCGGCGGCGCCCTCTCACAAGTAGGGCGCGACCGGCCTGTTCGGCCCGGCGTCTGAACTCCCGGCCGGCGCGCCCGTCTTTCGGTCAGGCGGCTCAGTCGGTCGTCGACCTCAAGCGGGCGGTGGCTTGAGCGGCCGCGCAGGGGTCAGCGCGGCGTCAGGTTGACGGCCGTGATCTTGCCCGCCTCGACCCGGAAACTCGCGTCGAGCTGCTGCGTCGGCGCGCCCGGTCGGACTACCAGCAGATTCGCCTGGTAGGTGTTGCCCATGTCCCGGACATCACCCGGGATCATGCGAAAGCCCGGTTCGGCGCGCAGGAACCAGCCACCGACTTCGCGCAACCCCTTGAGAGTGCGGGCATTGCCATCGATGTGGACCCGCAGCTCGGCCCGTTCGTCCATCAGGGAGACGGCACCCTCGCGGTCACCGGAGTTCAGCAGTTCGAAGAACTGCTCCATCGTGTCGACTGCTCCCATGCCACGAGTTTAGCGGACTGCGACCGATGGCTGCGCGTCCTTGCGTCCCTTTGCCTGAATGTGCTCCTGCCCGTGCGTCGATGCCGCCGCGGGCCGAAGGCTACGGCGTGGATCAGAACCCGCCTCCAGCCCCGCCCCCGCCGCCCCCGCCCCCGCCGCCGAAGCTGCCACCGCCGAAGCTGTCTCCGCCGAAGCTGTCTCCGCCTCCGCCCGAACTGCTGCTCGACACGGGTTCGGATGGATGGCTTATCGACCCGAGCGCCGTCATGATCGACCCGGGATCGGGCAAGGCGGAGGCGGAGAAGAGGCCGCTCGAAATCGAGGCAACGTGCGTCGACGCCACCAGCCCCGACGCGTGACTGGAGGAACTGTGGACGGGCGTGGCCAGCCACCATGCGGGATACCAGGCGGGTTCGCGGTCGGCCGGCGCCTGGCCCGGCTCCTGCTCGGCGTCAGCGACCGAGCGCGAGAGCACGATCTCGATCTCGCGATCCAGACCGAACGCCACTCCCCAGGCCATCGCCGCGTCGGGCGTGGTGACCCAGGGCAGCGCCTTCGCCTTGACCACGTCGCCCATAGAGTGCGCCTCCGCCAGCGTGGTCTTCAGCGTGCGCTGGTATGCCGACAGCATCGCCCAGAGCATCGCTCCCTGCCGTGTTCGCGCGGGCATGAAGCCTGCCAGACGCAAGGTCACGATGCCCGCCAGCACCAGGCCGATCGTGACTACGAGCAGACCGCTGGCGCCCACGATGAGCCACAGGAAGCCTGCCACGATCGCCGCGGCGATCTCGAGGCCGCCCACGACTCGCCATTTCCACAGGACGTCTCTTGGTTTGGCAGTCAGCCAGCCTCGTTTGACGGCCGCCGCCTCGAGCCTGTCCTTGAAGTCGTTGAACCCGGGGATGAGCCGGTACATCATCCCCGGTGTGAGTCGACCCTCGTGCTTCTGGCTCTTCGTCGCTATGTCGTCGCGAAGTTCCGCTTCCGGCGCGGGCAGGTCACCCTCACCTGACCCCAGGTATTTCAGCCCGGTCTCGGTTTCGCCGAGTGGCTTGCCGTGGGCTTCGAAGGCGACGCAGCCGTGCGCCGCCAGGTCTACGAGGCCCGCGGTCACCGTCCGATCCGAGATGCGCTCGGTCAGCAGAACCGTGGCCATCGCCGGCGTCAAGCCCGCCGGCGGGGCGGGCATCAGGATCGAGTTGTCATCGACATAGACGGGGTCGCGGCCGTGGCGCAGCCAGTAGGCGACCGCCACGAGCAGCAACAACGCACACAGCAGCACGCCGGCCGCGGCAATCACGGCGTTGATCTGCCGGCCTCGCTCGAGCTGAGCCGCGTGCTCCGGGGTGGCCGCTGCGTCGACGTCGTTGAGTCCAGCCAGCAGACCGCCGTCGAAGTCGCCGTCGGACAGGTAAGGCTTCATGTCGTCGTCGAAGATCGACTGGCGGTCGGAGTCCGTCAGGAACGCGGCCCGAAAGCCACTCCCCGCGTAGAGTGAAACCTGGCCGTGCCGGAGGTTGTCCTGCATGTCGAAGAGGATGACCAGGCCGTCGTCGAAGCCCTTACGTCCGACTCCCCACTGGTTCATGAGCGCCAGGGCGTCGGCGTTGGCCTTGTCGAGGTCGTCGCTCTCGGGCTTGACCTGGGTGTAGACGGCGACCTGCGCACCGGTCCGGGCCTCGATTCCATCGATGATGGACTGGGCCTGGGAGATCGCTCCGGAGGAGAAGATGCCGGCGTAGTCGTAGACGCGCTGCCCGGTCACTGCATCCGGATACGGCGGGCCGGCCGGAGGAGTAGCCGCCATGGCCGGTGCCGCGAGAAGCAGCCAGGCGCCGACGACCGCGGCTGCCACTGTTGCGAAACGTTTCACTTCGAACCTCCGTTAGTCCGGATGTCCAGGTTCCATCGGGCTCTAGAAGCCGCCTCCGGCGCCGCCGCCGCCGCCACCGCCACCGCCCCCGAAACCGCCACCGCCCCCGAAACCGCCGCCACCCGAGCCCCTGGCCACGCCGATGGAGCCGAGAGAGGACATCATCGACCCGACGTCGGGGATCGCACCGGCGGAGAAGAGCCCGGCTCCCCCCGTGCCGCCACCACCCCCGAAGCCACCGAACCCACCGGATTGCATGGGGCTGTAGAACCACATGGGATACCAGCCGACCTGGCGCCCCGAGGCCTCGCTGGCGCCGACCGTCCGACTCAGTACCATCTCGATTTCGTCATTGAGGCCGAGGGCGACGCCCCAGGCCATGGCCTCGTCCGGCGTGGTCACCCACGGCAGGGCCTTGCGCTCGACCACCTCGTCCATGGATCCGGATTGGGCCATCGTGGCCTGGAGCGTTCTCGTGTACGCGGCGAGCATCGCCCGGAGCATCGCCCCGAGCGGCGTGCGGCAGGGCATGAACCAGGCCGTGATCCCGGTGATCACCGCCGCGACGAGGAAGGCGGTTCCGCCCAGGAAACCGCCGCTTGCGTCGAGCTGTGCCGTCCAGAAGAACAGCGGTACTGCGACACAGCCTTCGACCGCCGCGACGCTCATCCAGAGGCCGATCACGCGCGATGGCTTGCCGGTGAGCCAGCCCTTGCCGACGGCGAAGGTCTCGAGGTCGCTCTTGAGTTGTTTGATCGCCGGCAGCAGCTCGCGAGCCGTGGACGTCGGAACGAAGCCATCGGGCCCGACAGACATGCTGATGGCTCCCATCAGACCGGCTTCCGGGGTGGCAATCGGCTCGACTTTGCCCGTGACGCCGATGCTCGTCGTCGTCGAGAAGATCGCGGCTTCCTGACGGAACCTGAGCAGGCCCCGCGCCGCCAGGTCGACCATGGCGGCCGAGACCGTTCGACTCGATGTTCGGTCGTCCATGATCAGTGTCGCCATGGCCGGCGTCAGCCCATCGGGCGGAGCCGGCATCAGAACCGAGCTGTCATCGATGTAGACAGGGTCGCGGCCGTGGGTGTACCAGCGAATCAAGACGAAGGCGACGAGCCAGATCGAGATCCCCAGGCCGAAGATCCCGACGACGGCGTTGATCTGGCGGTCTCGCTCCAGCTCGGCTGCGTGCTCCGGGGTGGCCGAGGCGTCGACGTCGGCGAGGGCGATGTGGAGCGCGCCGTCGAAGTCGCCATCGGACAGGAGCGGCTTCATGTCGTTGTTGAAGATCGACTGGCGGTCGGAGTCCGTCAGGAACGCGGCCCGAAAGCCACTCCCCGCGTAGAGTGAAACCTGGCCGTGAACCAGGTTGTCCTGCATGTCGAAGAGGATCACCAGGCCGTCGTCGAAGCCCTTACGTCCGACTCCCCACTGGTTCATCAGGGCCAGGGCGTCGGCGTTGGCCTTGTCGAGATCGTCGCTCTCGGGCTTGACCTGGGTGTAGACCGCCACCTGCGCCCCGGTCCGAACCTGGATCGCGTTGATCGTCTGTTCGGCCTCGGCGATCGCTCCGGAGGAGAAGATGCCGGCGTAGTCGTAGACGCGCTGACCGTTGACGGCGTCCGGGTATGGCGGGCCGGCGGGAGGAGTGGCCGCCAACGACGCACCGGCCGAGACCAGCAGGAGGAGCCAGACCGCGGCTCCGACAAGTCCGGCGATTCGAAGCCGTCTGGAACTCCTCACGTCTGATCCTCCCGCGTGGTGATCGCCGTCTCCGACGGCGATCAGTGTTTCTTCTTTGCCGCCTGTCGGGCTCGCAAGCGCCGGACCAGCTCCGCGGCAATCTCGTAGCGGCCGAAGCTCGGCATGATGTACGTACCTGCTATTTGACCTTCGGACGCGGCCAGCAGGTTCACCGCCATGTCCAGTCCGACCTCGGCGCCGCGTTCCCCGGCGGCGTGCATCGCCGAGCGCTGCTCGTCGGGGATCGTGATGCCGGGCACCTCGTTGTGGAGGAACTCGGCGTGGCGAGCGCTGTGGAGCGGCAGCACACCCAGGAGCACAGGTATCGGGAAGCCGCCTGCGCCGAAGACCAGACGGGCCCGGTCGAGCATCGACTCCACCTGGGCCTGCGAGTACAGCGGCTGGGTCATGATGAGGTCCGCTCCGGCGGCGAGCTTGCGCTCCAGCCGCGACCACTCCCTGTCGGGGTCGGCGGACGTGGGGTTCAGGGCGCAGGCGATGGTGAAGCCGGCTCGTTGCCCGATCGACAGGCCGGCCCCGTCCTCGCCCCTGTTGAGGCGGCGGATGACCTCGATGAGCCCGATTGCGTCGACATCCCAGACGGCCATGGCGGCGGGTCGATCGGCGACGCGCGGCGGATCTCCGGTCAGGGCCAGGACGTCCCGCACGCCGATCGCGTGGGCGCCGAGCAACTCGGCCTCCAGCGCCATCAGGTTGCGGTCGCGTGTGGTCAGGTGGATAAGGCACTCGAGATCGACCTGTTGCTGGATGCCGAAGGCCACCGCCAGGGCCCCCATGCGGACCCGGCCCGTGGCCGAGTCGCTGATGTTGACGATGTCGACGCCGACCTCCTTCAGCAGGCGGGCGGCCTCGATCGTCCGGTCGATGCGGATGGACCGCGGCGGGTCGATCTCGACCGAGATCACGAACGAGCCTTCGGCGAGCTTCCGCGCCAGGCCCGACGGGGGAGTGGCGTCGCCACTCGTCGAGATCTCGGTCCGTGGCGTGCGTGGGGCGGCCGCCGCGGCCGGGTCCGATGCGTCGGGCGCGGCCGAATCCGATTCGTTGGGCACGGCCTCGACGCCCACAGCCGAGTCGCCCACGGCCGCGGCGCCGGTTTCGCCTTCGCCCGGCCGTTGGACCACCGCAGTGCTGGCGCCGCTCTCGTCCTGGGCCAGCGCGTCGATCGCCGCCCGCATCGCCTTCGTGTGCTCGGGCGTCGTGCCGCAGCAACCGCCGACGATTCGGGCTCCCGCAGCGAGCATCTGCGGGACCATCTCACCGAAGTAGGCGGGCCCGGCCGAGTAGACGAAGGTGCCCTCGACGCGCTGCGGCAGCCCCGCGTTGGGGACGATGCAGCGGGCCACGGTCGCGGTCGGCGGCCCGGTCCGGACCAGCGCCTCGAGGCAGACCAGCGGCCCAAAGCCGCAGTTGACGCCGGCGGCGTCCACGCCCGCCGCCGTCAGGGCCGCGGCGGCGGCTTCGGGCGTCGTGCCGTCGTTTGCGGTCAGGTCCTCGCCGAACGTCATCTGGGCGATGACCGGCAGGTCACAGGCTCGCCGTCCCTCTTCGATGGCCGACAGCAACATGTCCAGCCGATCGAAGGTTTCGAACACGAAGACGTCAACGCCTCCTTCCAGCAGTCCTTCGAGTTGCTCGCGGAAGGCCGCTCTGGCGATGCCCGGATGAGGCATGGGCATTCGCCCGGTGGGACCGAGCGGCCCGATCGAGCCGGCGATCAAGACGTCCTTCCCCGAAGCCTCCCGGGCCTCGCGGGCGATCTGTGCGCTGCGGCGGTTGAGTCGGGCGGCGAGCTTCTCCAGCCCATATTCGGCCAGGCGGAAACGGTTCGCGCCGAAGGTGTTCGTTTCGATAGCGTCCGCCCCGGCGTCGATGTACTCACGGTGGATGGTCGAGACGATCTCGGGCCGGGTCAGGACCAGCTCGTCCAGGCAGGCTCGTTGCGGAACGCCGCGGGAATAGAGCAGCGTTCCCATCGCCCCGTCGAGCAACATCGGCCGGCGCCGGAGCCGGATCCGGAACCGTTCGCGCTCGGTCAGGGTCCCCGGCGCGGTGGTTGCGGCCCCGTCTGCGCTCCAGCTCGCGGCGAACAAGCTGGCGAGAGACGAAGTCTCTGTGGCTGGCATGAAGTCAAGCCTCACGTGTCCGCATACGGACGGAGGGTTCGAAGCGAGGCGGCGACCGCCGAAGGGTGACGATTGCGGCGCGGCTAGAGTCCGACGACCTTGCGCGGCACGAACACGATGTTCAGGATCGTGCTCACGATGCTTACCACGATGGCGGCGATGACCGCGCAACCGATGGCCTCGTAGCTCCAATGCGGCGGGTAGCCACCGATCGTGAAGCCGATCTTGACGGTTTCTGTGATCTGGCTGGTCTGGTTGACCTGGCCGACGATCCAGGCGGTCCCGAGCAGCATCAACGCGTTGATGACGAAGGCCACGAGGCCCATCGTCAGGATGCCTATGGGCAGCAACAGGGTCTTCACGATCGGCTTGATGTAGCTGTTGACAAGCGCGAACACCAGGGCGATGAGGCCGATCCCCAGCCAGTCCTCGGGCTTGTTCGTCTGGAAGACGAGGTTGAACTCGGGCACGACGTTGGCTGCAACGAGCAGCGCGGCGGCATTGACGACGACCTTGACGACGAGGTCGAGCATCGCATCTCCTCACGACGACTGCGCGCCTCCTGGCGGCGGCGCCGCATGGCCCGATCCTAGCGCGGGCGTCCAGCCCCTGCCGGGGTTTCGCGCGGGGTGGTTCGGTGCGGGCACCTCCCGCGGATCACCGAGCACGCCAGGATTTGCGGGGATGCTCCGGCTGAAAGGACTTCTTTGGCCGCGTTGCGCCGGTGCGGCCGCGGCGTGGCCGTGGCGTGGCCGATCTTTCCTAATGCTCACTGGGATCACATTGGGCCAGCCAGCGGCTCCTCTCGGGTCGATGCAGGGCCGGGAAGCTCTCGAACTGGGCATCGTGCTCGCAGGAATCGGAGATTCGAGGGCTATCGGGCATCTCACAGCGGCTCGCGAGAGCCAAACCCTTGCCCGATGTCAATCTGGTGAGAGATCGGCAAGAACGTGTGCGTGAGGGGAGCGGGGAGTGGGCCTGGACCCGGACGACCAGGGTTGCGACCCCAGTTCGCGAACACCCCGGCGACTCGCCGAGAGGTCCTCGTGCCCTGGTCGACCGCCGCCGGCGCCCAAGCGCCGCCGCCGGCCGCGACCAGCGACCGTCACCGCGGCGCCCGATCGCCGGCTCGCTCGCTACACTCGACTCATCAGCAGACGAGGAGAACCATGTCGCAGTTCGGCGAGCGTGTCGACGCGTTCCTGGATGAGTTCTTCCACCTCCATCCCGTGGCGGCGACCGCGACCGGCATGCACGCCGTCGACGGGGAGTGGCCCGATCTCAGCCACGCGGGCCGCAATGCCCGCCTGGACTTCGCCGACCGTTGGGAAGTGGAGCTACGCGGGTTAGCCGACGAGGTCTTGACGCCGGACGAGCGCATCGACCGCGACCTGTTGCGGTCCGAGCTGGCGGAGCTGCGTTTCGACGAGACGGAGCTGCGCGAGGATGCGTGGGACGCCCTTAGCTATGTCTACCTGCTCGGCGGCGGCATCTTCCCGCTTCTGGCGCGCGATTTCGCGCCACTCCCGGTGCGGCTCGCGTCGGTGGTCTCCCGTCTCGAGGGCGTGCCCGGGGTGCTGGTCGCTGCCAGATCGGATCTCGGTAGTCTGGCGGTGCGGCCGCCCTCGCGCCTGCATGTCGAGATGGCGATCAAGCAACTGCCGGGGATCGCCGCCCTGGTTGAGGATGCTGTGGTCAGGGGCGACTTCGCCGAGGACCAGCCCGGCGTGGCCGAGATCCTGCCCCGCCTGCGAGCCGCTGCGTCAACCGCGCGCGAGGCTATCGGCGAGTTCGAGGTATTCCTGCGCGACGATCTCCTTTCGCGTTCCTCGGGCGAGGGCCGGCTCGGAGCCGAGCTGTTCGCCCGAAAGCTGCGCCATACCTTCCGCAGCGACCTGACCGCGGACACGATCATGGCCCAGGCCCGCGTCGAGTACGACGCCGTTCGTGGCGAGATGATCCGCATCGCGCGCGACATCTGGAGCGAGTGGGTCCCGGGCGAGCCACTCCCATCGGTCGTCAGCGAAGGTAGCCAGGAGGCGGTCGACTCACGGACGGTCGGCGTCGTCACCGCCGCAATCGGTCGGGCTCATCACCCCGCCGCCGACCTCGTGAGGTACTGCCGCGAGAGCTACCGCGGCATCGTCGAGTTCTGCCGGAGCAACGACGTCATCACCGTCCCCGACGAGCCGCTCGAGATCGACTGGACACCGCCCTTCCTTCGCGAGTTCGCCGGCGCGATGCTCGACTCGCCGGGCCCGCTCGACAAAGGCCAGAAGACGTTCTACTTCATGACCCCGCCGCCCGACGACTGGACGCCCGACCAGGTGAACTCGTATCTGGCCGAGGAGAACGACCGCCAGATCGACCTGACGACGATCCACGAAGGGACGCCCGGCCACTACCTCCAGCTCGTCTACTCGAATCGCTGCCCGTCGCTGGCGCGGGCTGTATTCGGCAGTGGCGTCTTCATCGAAGGCTGGGCCGTCTACGTGACCCAGGTCATGATGGACCTGGGCTACAAGGTCGACGATCCGGCCCTGATGCTGGTCCACTGGAAGTTCTACCTGCGGGCGATCATCAACGCGATGATCGATATCGGAATCCACTCCGGCTCGATGACCGAGTCTCAGGCGATGTACCTGATGGTCAACGGCGGCTTCCAGGAGGAATCCGAGGCGCGCAAGAAATGGGATCGCGCCCGCCTGACCTCGACCCAGCTGTCGACGTACTTCGTCGGCTCGATGGAGATGTGGAACCTGGAGCGGGAGGCTCGCGTCCGAGCCGCCGTGGCCTCCGGCGATCCGCGAGGCGCTGCCGCCGTGCCTGCACCGCGCGTCGTCGGTGGCTTCGGCGAAACGCCCGGCTTCTCGTATAAGGATCACCTGGAGTCGGTCATCGCCCACGGCTCGCCGCCGATCCCGCTCATCCGCCGCATCCTGCTGGGGGCGTAGCGGCACCTGGGGGCCGAACTGTACGTGCCAGCTTGACGTGACCGGCGCGGCTACCTAGAGTGTCTAGGTAGCCGCCGAAGTGCGCGGCCGGGTTGGAGGCGGTGTGAGGGAGATGGAACGGCAGCCGGCCGGACGGGATCTTCGGTGTCTCGTGCTGGACATCCTCGGCCGCCGCGAGGCGTACGGCTACGAGGTGGCGGAGTCGCTTCGCGCGACCATCGAGGGGCTCGATCTGGCGGAGGGCTCGGTCTACCCGGCCCTGCGACGGCTCGAGCGGGATGGTCTCGCGTCCGGCCACTGGGTCGATGTCGGGGCCGACGTGCCCCGCCGTCGCTACTACTCGCTCACGCCGAAGGGGCTGGCGGTCCTTGCGAGCCGGCGGCCCGCCGGACAGGCAGCGGCCGCGCGCCGGACGCTGGGGGAGGTCCGGCCATGAGGCAGCCAACCCCGGCGGAGCGCCTCCGCGGTCATGTCGACCGGATCCTCGATCGGGCGTCCGTGCAGCAGAGCGACCGCGAGGAACTCGTCGAGGAGTTGTACGGCCACCTCTGGCAGCGCTGGCAGGACCAGCTGGCGGCCGGCCTCTCAACCGATGCGGCTGCCGACGCAGCCATCGCCGGCTTCGGCGAGCCCGACCGCCTTGGCCGCGACATGACCGCCGCGTACCACTCCCGCCTTTATGCCAGCACGATCGGCGTGCTGCTGCCTGTCGTGGCCGCTTCCGGCGACAAGCCGCACGGATACGGCATGGCGCGGCTGTTCCTGTTCCTGATCGGCGCGGTCGAGGCGCTGACCGTCATCGGCGTCCTCGTCCTGAACCGCCTCACTCCGGTTCGGATGCTCGTAGCCGAGCTGATGATGCTGGCCGCCGTCTCGGTCACGGTCCTGGCGTATCGGGCCCTGGCCCGATCGCAGCGCTGGGCAGTCGTGTACGTGAAGTTCCTGGTGCTCGTCTACGTGGCCTACTGCGTCGTCCAGGTGTTCGTGCCGCCGACCACGATATCGATCACGGGATTCCTGGTGGCCATATTCGTTTTCCCGGCCGCGTTCGATTCGCGGCTGACGGAATGGGTGGCCGCCTCCCGCCGCACCGGCCCGGTGGCGGGAGCGGTGATCGTGGCGTCGGTCCTGATGGGGATCGCGGCAAACCCGCTGGCCGCGGCGATACCGGACCCGACGCAGGCGTCGCCGGCCGACCTTTCGATGACGGTTCGGGTCGACTGCACGCGGACCGCCGGTCAGGTGACTTCCGGCACGGTGACGGCCACGATCCGGTGGGTGCGCACGGACTTCCTGCCGGAAGGGTTCCGTCCCGGCATGAGCCAGACCGACGATTTCGGCGTGTCCGCGGCCTCGGACAGCTATGTCCTCCCGAACGCGCCGCCATTCCCGCACGGGCTGGAGGATGGCGTCGTGGCCGGTGATTGGGCCTACGTCGACGCGGAGGCCGGCAAGAGCGCCGCCGTCGATGTGTTCATGCTCTCGTCGACGTTCTTCGACACGGGCGTGGACCAGATCCCGATCGATCCGGGCTCCATACGGGCCGATCGAGACTACGTCGGCACGTTCGGCTTCGTCTCCCAGGATCCGACCGGCCTCCCCGACGATCCCATCTTCCGGATCCGCTACGACCACCAGGGCCGGTGGGGAGTGCAGGCCTTCGCGACGTGCGGCCAGTCGGTGGTCGGGCAGCCGGCCACCCCGGATCCTCCAGGCGGGTTGCTGCCGTGAGCGAGCATTCCGCCGGCCGGCCGGCCGAGTCGGTGGCCGGGTCGCCCGGGCCGGCCGAGCGGCCGGGTGACGCGCCCCACCTTTCGCGCGGCGACTTCGGGCTCCTCATCCTGGGGCTGCTGGGCCGGCGCGAGATGTACGGCTACGAGATCGTCGCCGAGCTGCGCGCCACCACCGCCGGCGCGATCGACCTGCCGGAGGGGACGGTCTACCCGGCGCTTCGACGGCTGGAGCGCGATGGGATCGTCGAGGGTCATTGGGTGGAGGTGGGCGGCGGGGCTCCGAGGCGGCGCTATTACCGGCTAACGTTCAGGGGCGAGCACGTTCTGGCCGACGGTCGCCAGGAATGGCGCCGCTTCAAGACCGCGGCCGACGCGGTGCTGGGGGAGTCGTAGGGGACGGCGAGGTCCGGCCCGTCCTACGGCAGGTAGACGGTCCCGCCGATGCTGCAGACATGGAACGCATCGCCCTCGACGCCCAGACCTCCGCCCAGACCAGACCGGCGAGCCGCGGTGACGTTGGCATCGACACCGTGACGACGGCAGCGGTCCGAGGCTGCGACAATCGCGCCATGAACCCAGCGAACGCGCATCCGGGCGCTCTGATTGTGATCGAGGGCATCGATGGCTCCGGCTCGACCACGCAGTCGGAAATGCTGCTGGGCTGGCTCCGGCGGGTCGGCATCCCGGGCACCCCCACGTGCGAACCGTCGAAGGGGCCAATCGGGCGCACGCTCCGCCTCCACCTCGGCAAGCACCTGGAGCTGGGCGGTCCACAGGCCGAAGCTCTGGCTTTCGCGGCCGACAGGATGGACCACGTCACCTCGGAAATCGAGCCCGCCCTGGCGCGAGGCATAACCGTCGTCTCGGATCGCTACTACCTCTCGAGCCTGGCTTACCAGGCCCTTGGCTGCGATCTCGCATGGCTTCGCGAGATCAACCGCTTCGCCCTCAGGCCGGACATGACTGTGTTCCTCTCCGTGCCGGTGGACGTGGGCGTTGCCAGGTTCAGCGGCCGGGCGACCCGGGAGCGGTTCGAGGAGGACCGCGACGAGCTGGCGCGCATCGCCGGGATGTACGAAGCCGCGATCGCGGCGCTGAAGGCGGACGGCGAAGAGGTCCAGGTCATCGACGGCACGCGGTCGCCGGCCGAGGTCCACGCCGATATCGTGCGGCTCGCCGCGGTCGTGTTGCGGCCGCGCTATCCGGGCGTGTCACTCGATGGGGACGCGCCGGAACAATCGGCGGTGGGCTCGACGGCGCCGACCGACTGAGGGCGCCGACCGACTGAAGGGTCTCGGGCCGCGCCGCCCAGTTGGATCTTCCGGAACACCACTCCGGGCGGTGCTATGGGAACGCCGGGTCCGGGGTCGGACGGCCGGGAACGCTCCGCGGCGACGTGGCGCGCACGAACGCCGAATCGATCCGCGGAACGCCGCTCCAGGCCCCGGAATGACTCCCGGCCGTGGACGGCGCCGGGCTCCGGGTGCCTCAGAGACCCGTCTCCGCCCGGCCTCAGATCGACGTTTCACCATTGCACCGGTGCCGCCGGTGTTCCGGAGAAACGTCGTCCGGCTGGCGCGGACCGGGGGCGGCCGGACGGTCTTACTCGGGTCGGCCAAACCCGCCACGAAAGGCCGTCGGGCGTTCCCGTAGACAGGTCGGACCTGTTCAGGGGCGGAATCCCTCAGGACTTCGCCTTCTTCGAAGGCTTCGACTTGCCAGAACTGTTGAGGGCGACCGCCTGGCGAACGAGCGCCTTGAAGGCAGACTCGTCCGCCACTTCACCTTCGTGGATGTCGATCGCGCGGCGCGCGTTTCCCTCGAGACTCGAGTTGAACAGTCGGGCCGGATCCTCCAGGGATGCGCCCCTGGCGAAGGTGAGCTTCACGACATTCTCGTAGGACTCGCCAGTGCAGATGATGCCGTCGTGCGACCAAACCGGGGTGCCCGGGGACGAGGGCTTCACCCACTTCAACTCCTC
>Ga0182011_10000819_pt1 | contig 27214 bp, 21 predicted proteins | sample 711E1DmetaG_FD_120481 | JGI IMG/M metagenome (GOLD analysis project Ga0182011, IMG submission 120481) | Permafrost microbial communities from Stordalen Mire, Sweden - 711E1D metaG | ecosystem: Environmental > Terrestrial > Soil > Wetlands > Permafrost | place: Sweden: Stordalen | collected...
AAAGGAAAAAAGAGGAAAACTGAAAATTTTCTTTGGAATGTGTGCCGGAGTTGGGAAGACATATGATATGCTCAGAGACGCCCATGCCGAAATATCCAAGGGCGTCGACGTTGTCATTGGCTACATAGAAACGCATAAACGCATAGAAACAGAAGCTCTCCTTACCGGTCTGCCTGTTATCCCAAGAAAAACGATTGAATACAAAGGAACGTTCCTCGAAGAGATGGACATCGATGCGATCATTTCTCGAAAACCTCAGCTTGTCCTTGTTGATGAACTTGCTCATACGAATGTTCCGGGAAGCCGCCACACAAAACGATATCAGGATGTTCTCGAGCTTCTCGATAACGGGATTGATATTTTCACGACCCTCAATGTGCAGCATCTTGAAAGCCGTGCTGAAACAGTTGCACAAATTACCGGCAGCATTATTCACGAGACAGTGCCGGATTCAATTTTTGAAGCGGCAAATGAAGTCGAAGTGATAGATATATCACCCGATGAACTTCTCAAGCGCTTATCAGACGGAAAAGTTTATACTCCTGAACGCTCACAGAGAGCCGTACAAAATTTCTTCCGTGCCGGTAATCTATCGGCGTTGCGCGAAATGTCGCTCCGTCTGACTGCCGAGCGTGTCGATCAGCAATTACGGGAATATAAACAGACAAAGCGGATTTCTGAGACATGGAAATCGGGAACTCGGCTGGTTGTCGGCATCAATGCCGGTCCACAGTCGCTCTCGGTCATTCGCTGGGCACGCAGAGTTTCATATACGATGGATGCATCGTGGGTCGCCGTCTATGTAGAAACATCGAAAAAAGCAACGCCCACGGAAACAGAGCAGCTATCAAAGAACTTCAAGCTCGCAAGAGAGCTTGGCGCAGAAATCGTAACGACTTCCGATGAAGATATAGCCGGTGCGCTGCTCCGGGTTGCGCGAGAACAAAATGCGACGCAGATACTTATCGGAAAGCCAAAGCCAAAAGCGTTTTTCCATGCATCGCGGCTTGTCGAAAGCCTTCTGCAAAAAAGCCGAGACATTGATGTATATGTCGTCGGTCATGAAGAAGAGAACCAGCCGCAGCCGTTCTTGTACAGAGTCCCTAGGATCCAATCCGGATTGCTGCAGTATTTTATTGCGGTCATGATAGTGCTTTGCGTTGCTCTTCTTTGCTTTCCATTTACTTCGGTCATTGGGTATCGAACTATTTCTTTAATTCTTCTCTTCACAATATCACTTTTACCCCTTGGATTGGGACGCGGGCCGGTGCTTGTAGGCGCTGCACTGGGAGCGCTCTCCTGGGATTTCTTTTTTATCCCCCCCCTCTTCACATTCTCTGTCGGACATGTGGAAGATGTTATGATGCTTGCAATGTTTTTGATCGTTGCAGCTGTGACCGGTACATTGTCGGCGCGCGTACGAGCACGAGAAAAAGCCGTCCGCCAGCGAGAAATGCGCTCATCCGCGTTGTTTGCATTGACCAAAGATCTTTCTTCCGCACATTCCCAGGATGAAGTCATTCAAGCGGCAATCGCAAATATTAAAAAGTTCTTTGATGCGGACGTTGCTCTCTTTCTTGGCGATGCAGACGGAGATATGAATCATCAAGCTCATACAGCGAGTTCATGGAAACCGGATGAAAAGGAATTCAGTGTCGCTGCATGGACGTACTGGAATGAAAAAAAAGCCGGAAAGTTTACAGACACACTTCCTTTTGCACAGGCAACATATTATTCGATGTCCGGTCCCCGCTACCCCGTCGGTGTTATCGGTGTTCGGGTCCGGCAAAATGAAAAGCTGGGCATTGATCAGGAAATACTTCTGGAAAATTTTATCGCTCAAATTGCTTCCGCGGTTGAGCGGGAATTATTGAATGAAGTGACAAAAAAATCCATAGTCGTTGCTGAATCGGAAAAACTTTATAAGACACTTTTTAATTCCATTTCACACGAGTTGAGAACACCCCTCGCGGCCATCATGGGCGCTTCGGAAAATCTCCTGTCGGCAGACCAGACACACGTCTCAACAAGGACAAGCGAGTTTTACAATGAAATTCATATCGCTGCGGAACGATTAAACCGGCTTGTTGCAAATTTGCTGGATATGACACGGTTGGAATCCGGAATGATTCAGCCAAAATTAAACTGGTGCGTCATTCGGGACATTATTAATGCAACGCTTAAAGGACTTGAAAAGGAAATTATCCAGCACACAGTAACAGTAACAACTCAAGAAGACCTTCCGATGGTAAAATTAGATTTCGGATTGATGGAGCAGGCTTTGACAAATCTTGTGTATAACGCCTCAATTCACACTCCACCCGGCACGCAAATCGACATCCAGGCCCTTGTAGAAAATGATCATTGTATCATCACCGTTACCGATAACGGACCGGGTATTCCGAAATCAGATATTAATAAAGTCTTCGAAAAATTCTATCGTGCGGAAGGGACTTCAACCGGTGGAACAGGATTAGGCCTCCCGATTGCAAAAGGATTTATTGAAGCACACAAGGGCAGTCTTTCTGTTCGAAATAGGACTTCCGGCGGCACGGAATTTAAAATTGAAATTCCGATAGAAGGTGAAGCCGAGAACCGATGAGTACGTTGCCGAATATTCTTATCATTGACGACGAAGTGCAGATTCGACGGTTGCTTCAATTGACCCTGGAACCAAATTATCATTTAAAATTTGCAGCAACAGGAAAAGAAGGAATTATCAAGGCTGGTTCGGAAAGATTGGATTTGATCATTCTGGATCTTGGCCTGCCGGATCTTGATGGACTGGCAGTTCTCAAAGAAATTCGCGGATGGACAACTCTTCCAGTGATTATTCTTACGGTGCGTAATTCCGAGGATGACATAATATCCTGTTTAAACGCCGGTGCTGATGATTACCTGGTCAAACCTTTTCGAACAGGAGAATTATTGGCCCGCGTCAAGATGGCGCTTCGTCATCAACCAACGGTACTGGATAAGGAAGTGTTCAGCGTACATAATCTCACAATTGATTTGTCCACACGGACGGTGAAAAAGGGTGAAGAGATTCTTAAACTCACTGTTACGGAATATTCATTGCTGTCTCTTTTCGCACGGAACGCAGGACGGGTACTCACGCATCGATTTATTTTAGAGCAGGTCTGGGGACCGACGTTTTCCGAAGAATCACAATACACACGAGTGTACGTTGGCCAATTGCGTAAAAAGATTGAAGACGACCCAGGTCATCCAAAGATTATCGTTACAGAGTCCGGTGTCGGCTACCGTCTCTCCGTTGAGTAATGATCCTGCAAGAACTATCGTTGTAATGAAAATACGATTTTCCTCATTCAGCAAAATTGAACCCCATTCAATACACCAATCTTTCTCACATTCGCTGCAGCGAGATCATAATCCTCACTTTTCTTTAAATGCTCGAGCATCAGAGGGACATCCTTCAGTTTAGATAGCTCGGTAAGAAACATTCTGTAATCAAGCCCACCTGTTCCTAAGAGAACTTCTTCCAGATGAACGGTGAGCGTATCATGAAGAAGAATATCTTTGGCGTGACAATTCTTTATATATGATCCGAGTTTATCAAAGTATTCTTTGATGAATGCTCCGTTATTATAATATCTTCTGGATGAATTGATCATATTTACTGGATCAAGATGTACCGCCATGCGTTTCCGGTCGACAGCATTCAGAAGTTCAACGTAGGAATCCGGAGAATCAGACAGTGTCCAGGGCATAGTTTCCAGGGTGAAAAAAGTACGAACCGGCTTTACTTCATCAACGATTTCCCTTGCTGTCTGGACGATGAGATCAAAAGTGGATTGTGACACATTCTCCGGATTCGGTCCCTCCCACTTCTCTCCACGGGAACCGCTAATGTTCACGCAGCAACCTGCTCCAATTAGGTCCTCCAGGGCAAGCGAATCCTTACATTATTTTAAAGCTTCTTTCCGTTCTTTTTCATTTTTGCTTATAGGATTGCTCCAAGCACCTACTTCGGAAATAACAATATTTGCATCTCTGGCAGTTTTTTCAAACGCTTTTACAGTGACCTCGTCCGTTCCGGTCGGAACCGGGCAATACGCCGCACTGTATCCCTTGGCTTTAACAGCGTGGATCCATTCCTTCGGATCCTTGAAATCGCCGAATACAGGACATCCGAGACGCACGCAATGAATATTGTTTTCTGAAGGTGAACTCTTCCCGATCTGCTTGAATGATACAAACGCTGCAGCTCCGGTGAGAGAGTTTGGTAAAATGTCGGCGGGACATAGTAGTTACTCATAGAGGGGAAGATATTATTTGGATGATAGGATGAATGAACCTGCGATTCTCTGTGAATACTGCATGGTTAAATTCTATAACCATGTTCAGTCATCCGCAAAAAATCTGCCGAGTTTCTTGATAATTGCTTTTCTGAGTTCCAATGGTTCCACCAATCCTTGATGTGTATAAACAATTTTTCCGCCAGGCGCAATCAACAAGGTATACGGAAGTGCGCCGGACCAATTCTTATCGACAGTTTCAATAAGCGGATATGGATCTTCCGAAGAAGACAGGTAATTCTTTACGGCAGCGGTTTTATTCTTTAAAAATTCCAATACTTTTTCTTTTTTCTTTGATCCGTCCGTACTGATGGAAACGAACTCGAAATTGCGTGCTCCATACATGCGCTGCATCGTGACGAATTCCGGAAATTCGATGACACAAGGCCCGCACCAGGTCGCCCATACATTCACAAGCCGGTATTTTTTCGTTTTATTCGATATAATTTCTTGAATACTCTTGACATCTGCTTCGAGAACTTCTACCAGTTTATTTTTCCAATCACTATCAAGTTTATTTCTCCAAGCGATTTTACTGGACCATTTTATGGAACATCCAAACACTTTCGTTTTCTCAACCGGAACCGGTTTTCCATCCAGCAACGCCATAACGGCATTTCGTGTATCATTTTGTGTAGACTTTTTATAGGGATTCTCCATTTCATCGATACGGCCGCAGAATCTCAATTTGCGCTGGTCATCAAAGATAAAAACATGAGGCGTCGTAGAAGGACCATAGGCTTTTGCCATTTCCTGTGTATTGCCATCAAAGAGATATGGTATGGGATATTTTTTTTCTTGAGCCCGTATTTTCATTTCCTCAAAAGAATCTCCCAAATCACTGTACCCCATCTCTTCCAGACAAAGGGCATCCGGATTATTGGAAGAAACCAATATAAACTCCACGCCTTTTTGATGAAAATCCTTGTACAATTTCAGTATCCTGTCTTCATATGCCTGAGCCGTTGGACAATGATTGGCTGTAAAAATAATCACTAATATTTTTGAATCACGAAAGCTGTCCAATGTATAAGTTTTCCCGTCAACTCCGGGCAGGGAAAAATCGGGGGCAGCAGCTCCAATTTCCAGGGTCTTGATATCTTCAGCCTGGAGGAGAAATGAGCTTCCATGAATCCCAGGCAGGAACAGCAATAGATTAAATAAAATTATCTTTTTCATGTTCAAAGGATATTTCCCTTGGCTATATTGATGTAAACGTACAAAGTCTTTCTTAGATTGTCAATCAAGACGCTGGTATCATGGAATCGCAACGGCAAAAAACTCCACATCGTCGTTCGAAGCAATCTCAAACTGCGACAAAGCGGCCGGTATAAAGAACGATTCACCTTTTGAGAATTTCAACGTGCAAGCTGTGCCGTCGTCATTCCAATGTAATTCCAATGATCCGCGAGTGACCAGATACACGATCGGCCGGTCCTTCGAATAACATTTTTTTCTCAATCCTCCCGGCTTCTTATTTTTGACAACTTCAAACTCCTCAGCTGCAGTCCGATAGGTTACGTCACCTGTTCCCGTTCCCGCATTCAGAACAGGACATTCGGCAAATGTGTACAGGATGATATTGAGCAATGTTTCGACATCTTTAAACTTATTCGTCAATCCGGCTCGAACGACATTATCGGAATTCGCCATGCATTCAATAATATTTCCTTTGATATACGCATGTGGAACGCCGGCACCTGTATAAATTGCCTGGCCTTGCTGTAAATGGACGAGATTGAAAAAGAAGAACGAAAGTAATCCGACATCTGCGCCATACAACTTGTGCTGCTCTAAAAATTGTTCTTCTTCCAGCGAACGATTATTTTTCTCCGTCAGCCGTTTATGAATATTGGCAATGCAGGCAGCCAGGCGCTCTTTCTCGTCTGCACGCTGCATGATGATTTCATACAGTCGTTTGATTCGATTCTCTACCATGAGTGGATCTACGCTTTTTAAAATCTCCTCGACCAACCCATGCCCAACAAGCTCGTCAAGTTCCGGCAAAAACTCTAATTGCTTTCTGATGGATTGGACAGGTTTGAATCCGACAAGTGCAACGAGTGAATCAAGAGCAATGGCAATTTCCGGTTTATGGTTGTCATCCGGATAATTCTTTGGATCTTTCGCATGCAGCCGCTGTGCCTGCACCTTGTTCGGATGCGTCTGGATGGAAAGGGCATTGGCTGCGGAGAGAACTTTCAGAAGAAATGGAAATGTGCCGGAGAACTTGTTCCGAACGTATTCTCCCAAACACTCTTCCGGATGGTCTTCGATGACTTTATTTAACGGGATTCTCGCTCCGCCGATTTCAATTTTCGACGGTGCTTTCGGATGTGCACCGATCCATAGTTCGGCGTAAGGTTTATTCGGCTCGACTTCCTCGCCAATAAAATGGGGTATAAATGCGGATTCATTCTTTGTTCCCCATTCATAATTCTGTATGGTATTATACAGTTTATATGGCTTTATGGAAAATTGTTTCAATGGTATTGTCATTTGTGATATATTTTTATTGCTGAGTTCGAATCTCGGGAAAGCTTTATCTTGTTTCTATTCATTGTCCAGCAATAAATGAAAACGCCCGGACGGGCCCGGGCATTTTCATTTTTGTAGCGGGGGCAGGACTTGAACCTGCAACCTTCGGGTTATGAGCCCGACGAGCTACCAATTGCTCCACCCCGCGATCATTATATTAATATACTACCATTTTGGTGCCTAGTCAAGATTCTTTTTAGGGACGCGGTGAATTACGATTACTTTATTCTGCAAATACAACCTTAAAGCCTTTGATTGCTGGATCCTGGCGGTACAACAATGAAAATCTCAATAGGGATAAAAAATCAGCAGTCCACAAACTCATCAAGAGTCTCTTTTTCTCTTGGACTGTATTCATACAGATCACCAATCAACGGACGCCTATGCTGATAGATTGAAACAGGAGTGCCCGATTACTGACTCCGGACCTCTGGGTTTCCATTCCTTGCTCTTCTGCGCATTTTCCGCTATCTTTTTAATAGTTAGAGGAGTAAAGAGTGGCTCTTCATCAAGCATACCACTTTTTACTCTTTGTCATTTATGCGATTACCATTTTAGTGCCGTCCGCATGGCGGCAGATTTGATACGTACTTGATGGAACATCTTCGTAATTTTTGCATTATTGCACACATTGACCATGGCAAATCAACGCTTGCCGACCGTCTCCTGGAGTATACCGGCACCGTCGCCGCCCGCGATATGTCGAAACAAATGCTCGATGATATGGACCTCGAGCAGGAACGCGGCATCACCATTAAATTGCACGCAATCCAAATTCGATATCAAGCCCGCAACAATAAAAACTACACACTGAATCTCATCGACACTCCTGGCCATGTAGATTTCACGTACGAAGTTTCCCGTTCGCTTGCCGCATGCGAAGGCGCCATTCTCGTTGTCGATGCAACACAAGGCGTGGAAGCACAGACAATCTCCAATCTTTATCTCGCTATCGATGCAGGATTAGAAATAATTCCATTTATCAACAAAATTGATTTGCCGAGCGCCAAGACGATGATAGACGTAGTGAAAAAGCAGGTCATGGATCTCATCGGATGCAGGGAAGAAGAAATATTAATGGGCAGTGCGAAATCAGGCATTGGAACAGTAGATGTTTTAGAGGCAATTGTCTCGCGCATCCCTGCACCCAAAGGCGATCCGGACGCGCCGTTGAAAGCGTTAATTTTCGATTCTGTGTTTGATGAATACCGCGGAGCAGTTGCGTACATTCGAGTTATGGAAGGAACCGTACGCGAAAAAGACAGGATTCGATTTTTTTCAAGGGGCCAGGAATTTCAGGCGGAAGATGTCGGCATTCTTGAAATGCAGCGCAAACGGATCGGTTCTCTTTCGGCAGGCGATGTCGGTTACATCATTGCAAATGTCAAAGACGTGCATGACACAAAAGTCGGCGACACCATTACACTCGTGGACAATCCTGCATCCGAACCTTTGCCCGGGTACAAAGAAGCCAAACCGATGGTCTTCAGCGGCCTTTATCCGTCCAACAGCGACAACTTTGGCGAATTACGTGATGCTCTCGATAAACTGAAATTGAACGATGCATCACTTATTTTCGAACCTGAAAGTTCCGTAGCACTCGGATTCGGATTTCGCGCCGGATTTCTCGGACTTCTTCACATGGAGATTATCCGTGAACGGTTAGAGCGCGAATACGACCAAAATCTTATCAACACAGTACCAAACGTCGAGTACCGCGTCACAAAAACAGACAAAGAGGTTCTCTTTGTCGATAATCCGGCGCTGATGCCTGATGCCGGTAAGATTGATAAAGTGGAAGAGCCGTTCGTCAAGGCACAAATTATCGCGCCTACGGAATACATTGGCAACATCATGAAGCTGTGCATGGACCGCCGCGGCATTCACCGCAATACTACCTATATCAGTCCGGAACGCGCAGACATCCATTTTGAATTGCCCTTATCGGAAATTATCTTCGATTTTTACGACAAACTTAAGTCGCTTTCGCGCGGTTATGCCTCATTTGACTATGATTTTCTTGAATATCGTGAATCGGACCTCGTAAAATTGGATATTTTGCTGAACGGCGAGCCAGTAGACGCGCTTTCCACTATAGTCCACCGCGTTAAGTCGTATGAATGGGGCCGCAAGCTTTGCACGAAACTTCGGGGGCTGATTCCACGTCAAATGTTTGAGGTGGCAATACAAGCCGCTATCGGAAGCAAGATCATTGCGCGCGAGACAATAAGTGCCATCCGGAAAAATGTGTTGGCTAAGTGTTATGGCGGCGACATTTCACGAAAACGAAAACTTCTGGAAAAACAAAAAGAAGGTAAGAAACGGATGAAACGGGTTGGAAGCGTGGAAATACCGCAGGAAGCATTTCTTGCAGTTCTCTCGATGGATGAATAACGCATAAATTCCAGCGGTCAATTATTCAAACACAAACAAAATTTCATCTTTGTTTCAACGGTGGATATTGAGATTTGATTTCTAGCGAACTTTTAGAGAAAACTTCATAACGCAAGGATGTATATGAGCCGAGAAAAAAAACAAATAGAAGAACCTCCAACAACAACATTTCAAGAAAAAACGCTGGCGTTCCTTAAAGAAACCGGAATTGTCCTGGGACTGTTTCTTCTCATCAACAATTTTGTTATCGCATCCTTCCTTGTTCCGACCGGATCAATGGAAAACGAAGTCCTCACGGGTGAGCTCCTTTTCGTCAATAAATTTATCTACGGCGGAACATCGCCCCGGAATATTCCATTCACGAATGTGCGCCTGCCATGGTTTCGTATTCCATCCTTCCGGGATGTGAAACGCGGAGACGTGATTGTGTTCGTATTTCCAGGAATGCGCGACGAGGTAGAATCACCGGATTTTACTTTCTATCTGAAACGCTGTGTCGGTGTTCCGGGCGACACGATTCAGATCCGAGACCGCGTCTTATCTGTCAACGGTCAAATGCTGCCGTTACCGCGTAATGTGAGGTTCGACCATGGATGGTCGGTTCCTGCAACTGAACCGGATGATCGCATTTTCCCTGCCGGTTCCGGTTGGAACGAAGACAACTTCGGTCCGCTTGTTGTGCCCAAACAAGGAACGCTCATTCCGTTGAATACACAAAATTATTCCGCCTGGCAGATCTTTATAAAACGGGAGGGACATACCGTGGAATCTGTTGCGGGAACCGTGATGGTAGACGGCAAGCCGGCAGCATCGTACACTGTCCAGCGTGACTATCTTTTTGGTATGGGTGATCACCGCGACAATAGTCTTGATGGCCGCTACTGGGGTTTTATCCCGAAAGAAAATATTGTCGGCACTCCGATGATCGTCTATTGGTCCTGGAACTCCGATCTTCCCATCTACGATATTTTCGGAAGACTAGCATCAGTACGATGGGGACGTATCGGTTCCCTTATTAAATAATGTTTGGACACGTAAAGCATACGAGAGTTACGGAGAATACAGATTCTTTTTTGGAAGAAGAAAAAAATATTACCTCCACACTCATTGCGTACAGTAAAACGATTCTCATCACGCTCCTTGCTGCACTGGTTCTGAAATTGTTTGTTGTTGAGGCTTACCGAATTCCTTCTACGTCGATGGAAAACACGCTGCAAATTGGCGACTTTTTATTGGTGAATAAACTCGCCTACGGCCTGCATACACCGCGCCAGATACCTTTTACAACGACCTCGCTCTCTTCATTCACACTTCCACTCTTTCGAACGGTACATCGCGGCGATGTGATTGTGTTTGAATTCCCGGGACACAGAAACGAAGTGAAACCCTCCGAATCAGTGAACTATATAAAACGATGCATTGGATTACCTGGCGATACGATAGAAATTCGATCCGGCAAAGTATTTGTTAACAGAATTGAGACAAACTTTCCTTTGCACGGAAGAAGGACAATTCATGCAGCCGATAAAACATTTCAAAGAAACGCAGAAATGTTTCCGGAAAATTCAACATTCAGTGATGTCAACTATGGACCGGTTGTCGTGCCAAAGCGCGGTGATACTATAAAAATCGATCCTGCCTCGTATTCGTTATGGCATATTTTTATAGAACGTGAAGGACATACCATTCAATTCGACGCCGACTCCATTCTCATCGACGGCATACAGGAATCCAGGTATCGAGTTCAGCAGGACTACTATTTTGTTCTTGGCGACAACCGCGACAATAGTATGGACAGCCGCTACTGGGGTTTCGTACCTTCCGATCATTTACTTGGTGAAGCATTCTTTATTTATTGGTCATGGGATCCAGAGGTTTCTGTGTCTAGTATCTCTGAAAAATATTCAACTATCAGGTGGAAGAGAATTGGTACAATAATACGATGACAAAATCATTGTCAATAGTAACCGGCAAATCTATCATTTGCCATGGAACACTCATCATAGGTTCAACTTCAATACCATGATGAGACGTGCGCCCATCAAACAATAAAGCCGCTAGTTTTATGAAGCCGCAGGCTTTATTGTTAACGATAATATTTTTACATCAAAGTTAAACTAAATCCTAATGCAAGAGATTGTTTGATCTGTGTCCTTGCTTGCACTTGAGGATCGCTAATAAGCTGGACATTCAAGTTCATGGAAATGAGTTTATTCACTTTAGCCGAAAGTGTATTGTCGCTTTGTATACTTGTTCGATCGAAATGCTGCACCGGGGCGAATATTTCTAATTTGGCATTGAGAATAATGTTTTCCATCACTGTCCATCCAACTTCCGTGACCGATTCCAAACCACCTTCTATTCTCAGCTTTTCTACTTCAGATGTCGTTGGATCGTCAGTATATTTGCTTGCATAATTCTTTGCGATTGTCTCGCGTAAAGCGACACCCAATCGTGTTTTCACTTCAGGACCCGGCTGGTACCCTACACCGACAGTTTGAATTATATATGCCGGATCGAAGAAATTCGAGACGGGCGTTGCAATGCCGAGCGCATCATACTTGACACCTTCTGAAAACTGTGTATTCAACGAAACAGATGCAAATGGATTAACATATGCTCCGAATTTATATGTAAGCACACTTTGCAGATCGATCTTGTCGTCTGTTTTGCGGATGCCCTGTGAACCAAGTTTTGCCTGTCCATATCCGAATTTATAGCCGTTGACCCACTCAATCACATCGACTGCGTAAATAGATTTCCCCTCTAAAAACAATGCGTACGCAAGAGCATTCTCACCTCCTTGTGCCCAATCAGTGAACGATATTTGAGTAATGTTCGCGCTAGCAATCATCGTATGCTTCCACGATGTATCGGCCAATGCCGGTGATGCAGGTTGGGGAGTTTGTGCGAACGCCATGACTGCAAAAAACAATAAGAGGAATAGTATTTGGATTTTCATAACACTCCTTGAATAATGATAGATGTCGGCATTATTTTAAAACTACCGTGCAGTGACCGCAGCGTTTTGCATTGATGGGGATAACCATGAAACATTCCGGACACTCTTTCGTTACGGCTGGCGCGGTTTCGGGCTTCTTGACCATTCGATTTACAGCCTGAATAATCATAAACATCGCAAACGCGACAATCAGAAAGTCGATAAGAATATTAATAAACATTCCATATTTAATAACCACTGCCGCATGATCTGCTGCAGCTTCTTTCACGGTAATACCAAGATTGCTGAAATCCATACCGCCGACAAGCATACCGATCGGGGGCATTAAAATATCGCCGACGAGTGAACTGATGATCTTGCCGAATGCTGCGCCTATGATAATACCGACGGCCATATCAACCACGTTGCCGCGCATTGCAAACGATTTAAATTCCTTGAAGAGAGACATTAAAATTCTCCTTATGTTTGATTGTTGTACCTTGATTCATTTTTACTACGATTATTCGTTGGAATAACTGCAGTTCGGTATAAAAAGATTGGACACTATACAAAAGATGCTCTCTACCTCGTTCAAGGTAAAGAGCATCTAGTTTTATTGGCGCTAATTACTTTGTCCTAAAGAATTCGATTCTGCGATTCAATTGACGCCCCTCGGCTGTCTTGTTATCGCCTCGAGGATTCGTATCGCCATATCCTTCGGAGGTAATGCGGCTTGCGGCAATCCCATTTTTCACCAGCCATGCTTTTACTGCTTCAGCGCGTTTCTGTGATAATTTTAGATTGCTCTTCACACTTCCGACATTATCGGTAAACCCTTGAATTTGTACTGTAATCTCAGGATTTTCTTCCAAGGTCTTTTTAGCACTATTAAGAATTGCATTTGATGCTACGGTTATGACTGTACTTCCAGTTTTAAATACGACCCCTTCCAGTATAATCGCTTTCCCTACTTCTGTTTTCAATGCTACCGGTTTGTTCGATTCCAAGGCCAGTTTCAACGCTGCTACATTATCGATCGAATCCTTTATATGCTGCGCCAGTGCCGCTGCCTTGATCGAATCCTGTATACGCAGTGCTTCAGCAACTTTCGCTTCCTTTAAACGCAGCGCCTCAGCCATCGCATTGATTGAATCCTGCATACGCTTTGCCTCTGCAGCTACATTGATCGAATCCTGCACTCGCTTTGCCTCGGCAAGGGCTAATTCTCTCGCACGTAACTCTGCTTTCTCCTTCGTCCTGTTGCCGCCCCAAAGGGTATAACTTATTCCGGCAAACGCACCCCACCATCCATCGTTATATCCGCTGCCTGCGGTATTGTTATGCTGATTGGTTTCAATTGTATTAGAAGAGGAATAATTACCGCTTATATTTATATCAAATTGCAGACGATCGGTAACGGCGAATTCAATACCAGCTATGACAGGAACATATTCAACATAACCGCTCTTATCGAATAACGGGCTTCGAGTCCAACGATTTGCAAAGTAATAAGCAAGTCCTACACCTACGCCCACATATGGCACCACACACGGCTTAAAGATGGGTGGTTTATAGAGAAGCTTATAGTCTGCAGTGTACAAATCTGCCTGATAATCAGTGCCTTTTATTCCTCCATAGGTAACAGCTAAATCACCATCAAGATTAACAACGATGTCATGCCTTAAGTAGAAACGGATGGCTTGACTTAGTTTATCATCGGGTTTATCGGTGTGCCCGCGAAGAACTCCTCCTTCAACACCAAGGCGAAACCCCTCGATTGGATATTGCCCAAACATTTGGTTTGAAAAAAGTGTCACCATGATCATGATGGCGAGAGCAGCAATGAGTTGGTGTTGTTTCATATGAACAGTCTCCTTAGTTTGTGATTTATTGTAGTGTTGCAATAATGACTCGATTCTTTTAATCTGCCAGATCGACCGACAATCATAACGGCAATGAATTATTTCTTAATATTTTTAATAAGTAGAATATTTTAAGAGGGGGAAGAAATCATAATCGTCACCAATAATTAGTGATATTTATGCGAAAGAATGTAAAGAAAATGTAAGCTTAATGCAACAAAAACAACGTTTCGATATTGAATTATATTTCCCATATTATTCTCAGTTCGAACTAAAGTTGTTCTTTCATTTGTTCCTCAACCCCTTGATTAGGTAATCTTTGGATTATGCGGCGGAAATAGAATTGTCGGAGTAATTTATTCATACATCACTACGACCAATCGCTTTCTTCACGTTTTTGCCAACCGTGATACTGTCGACTTTTTTCCCATTTTCGCATTTACTAACAATAATGAGGTGTCAATAAGTTCCAAGATTGAGTCCAAATGTCCTTTTTAATTCTTCGACCTGTTGATCAGTTAATCCTTTATTCACAGTCTCCCTCGTTCATACGTAACCGGCTATGAGAGCAAGGTCGTCAATAGACTGTTGAGCGGAGGGGTAAATTCGAGAGATTTTATAGAGAGACTATTGACAAGCGATCAATGAACAGGGTGTCATGAGAATAAAAGAAAAATTATTCTTCTAAATTTACAACCATCTATCAATGATAAACAGATTAACTTCACTCATAGAACATCTCAATAAAATCGAGCGTTACTTTTTACTTTCCAGAACCACAAATGCGACCACAGTGGTGTCGGTGTGGGAGAGCGAGAGATGAACAGAACATTGTTCTAGCGCTTTTGCAACCTCTCGCGAAAGTAAAATATGCGGTGCGCCCGACTGGTCATTCACAACCTCAATGTCCCGCCAATGAAACGCTCCGCTCCAACCGGTGCGCATTGCTTTTGCCACTGCTTCCTTGGCGGCAAACCGGGCGGCAAAATGAATGTACGATTTTTTACGGGTCTTACAGTAGGTAACTTCCATATCACTGAAAACTTTATCAAGAAACACTTTTCCCTGATTTTCCAGGACATCTTTCATCCGCTGCACGTCCACAACATCCACGCCGATGCCTTGAATATTCCCCATGACTACACTTTCTGATTTAGTTCTTGAACGATATTTATGACTTGCGAGATATCATCAATGTCATAGTCGGCATTCGATACATCCGTACCGAAAGTGTTGCCGTACCGCGCAAATATCGTTTTCATTCCCACCTGAGCTGCGCCCACGACATCGCGCTCTGCCCAATCGCCTACCATCACTGCTTCCAATGGTTGAATTTGAAGCATCGTTAATATTTTTCTGAATGGTTCGGGATTCGGTTTGCGCATTCCGGTATCTTCAAATGTTACAACCGCATCAAAAAGATAATGGAAATTGAGATAGCAAAGTCGCAGCCATGCTTCTTTTGCCGGTGCATCGGAGACAACACCGAGTTTGATATGCATCTTGGAAAGTTCGATGAGCGTCATCGTGACGTGCGGATACGGAACAAGCGCCGCTTCTCTCGCTCGCCGGTATGCAATAACACCGGCGGAAAGAATTTTGTAATCTATTTTGCTGAATTCTCGGTATAACAATTCGTCAAATACTTTCTGGAACTCCATTCCGCGTTCTTCATAAATCTCATCTATCCCTTGACGGATTTCATCATTCGAAAGCTTTAGTCCTGCATCCCGCATAGCATGAGTAGCGGCATCGATTGCCTGCCGCTTCATCAGCATAAAATCTACCAGTGTATTATCTAAATCGAAAATAACAGCTTTAATCATGGAGTTAAGAATCTCATATGTCAGTTATCAATATTGAGTACAAGGGAATACCTGCTCGACAATAATATTCATCGAAACGTTTTAACCATACATCTTGATGACAGAATATTCTCTTACTTCTGTTCCAAAATAAATTCCACTGCCAATTCATAACCCCTTACTCCTAGACCGGCAATGACACCCTTGCAAGCCGGAGCAATGACCGAATCTCGGCGAAATTCTTCCCTCGCCTGGACATTACTCAAGTGTAGTTCGATGACAGGTATTTTTAGCGCACTCACTGCATCGCGGATTGCATACGAGTAATGTGTGAACGCTCCTGGATTCAGTATGACACCGTCTGTAGCACCATCCAGAGCTTTATGGAGAGCGTCGATGATGGGTCCTTCGCTGTTGGATTGGTAGAATTCCAATTTGACGTTTGGAAATTTTACTTTCAGCCGGTTCTCGATATCCCACAACGACATAGTACCGTAAATCTCCGGTTCACGCTTACCAAGAATATCAAGATTGGGTCCATTAATAACGAGAATACGCATTGTGTTCTCCTTGTCTAAGTCCTGGGAGAAAATGAAAAAACTCTATGACCATAAATAGAATAAGGTAAACCAATCAAAAAGTCAAAAGCCTGGAATAATAAGTAAGTATGATTTGGTGCGATTCAATCGTGATGGAACCAGTTTCTGTTTAGGTTTTTGAGGCGCGCACAAGTTCATCTTCGATGTATTCCCGAATTGCCGGCTTTAAATACATTTCATCGATACCAACTTCTGCTAACCCCTGCGCTAAAACAGGAGCGCGGCGCGATGGCGACAATCGTTTATTAATAACGATGAGGCGTTCTGCTTTGAGAACACAATAACCACCATCGAAATCACCTTTTTCATACCGAATGGCAATACCACAGTTGGATGCAAGCTGTTCTAACTCGCTTACTATTTGTTCGTGTGTCATTGACTTTGCTCTATTCCATGATTCTTCTTTGTAACTTATCTCATTTTACTATGAGGTGCAAGATGGTGAGAATCCAACAATGGACAGCTCTTGGTTCCACGTTATCGAGTACAATTCTTCTAGTATTTCCCATTTCACCTTACAACCGTCATACGTTTCCACCACACTTGAATTTTTTTACCGCTCCATATGGTGAATAAAAAGAATAGCGCGCCGCCCAATAGATCTACGACATAATGATACCGCAGGTAAATTGTGGAAACGATAAGTAATGTACCCAGGATCGTCATAATCCATCGCGTTTTGAGATGATAGAGATGGCCAAGATAGACGACGATAAGTGTTAGCTGCGTATGCCCGCTTGGAAATACATCACGCTGAACAATTTGTATCGCATTGGGAAGTACGGAAGAGATCGACTCACCCGCATTGATGAAATTGCGCATCGGTGTAGTAAAGAACAATCCCGGCAATTCCCGGTCTATTGCATAAAAATTATGCAACGTAAACCGCGGACCGACAGCAGGGAGCAGAAAATATCCCAAATAAGAAAGATAAAATCCATACACAACAAGAAACGCACCATAATTAAATTCATCAATCGTGTGACGGCGGAAGAGTTCGATGCCAAGCATAAGAAATAGTATGTAATAGGAAAAATATGCTATCTGAAACATCTCCGTCAGCACCGGATGAGCGAACTGTGCCGCCCACTGAGTAGGATTGACTCCAAAGAGCCAATGATCAATGGAAATAAAGAGCCAATCGTAATCCATGGGATGTATTGGCCGTACCATTAAATATATTTCTTTGAAAACAAAGAGGACAAACGGATAACTATAAAATCGGTGGAGACCGATCAGTAATTTTGTTTTTTTTGTTTCCGCCAAATATGCCAACAAGAATATGATACCAACGACAATAAGATCGATGAGGATAATCACCGGCCACGCAGTTACGCGTCCAAAGAAGATCAAATTCAATCCAATCAGGAATATCATGAAGATGATGGAAACAACGTCAACCGGTGCAAGATAGGAAATTAATTTTCTCATGTATCGCAGGAATAATCCAATATGGCAAATAGTGTAAAAAAAAAGGATAATCGCCTAAAAATACGTACTACATACATCACCATGATTATGGATTTATAAATAGATTACGATTGTAGGAGATATTTTAAACTTTGCGTTTTGAAATTAGTAATATTTTTTATTGATTCCGACAAATATATAAATTCCTCTACTCCTAATTCTTCTGGTCTTTTTGTTAAGTCAAACTGTACTTCCTTTAACGCACTATCATCAAATCCCATGGATTTCAGTCCGTTTCGCAGCGTCTTTCTTCGCTGGCCGAATGTCGAACGCACAACCGACCGGAAAAGCTTCTCGTCACATTGCGGCAATTGATCCTTAAACCTCAACCTCACGACGGCGGAATCAACCTCCGGTTTCGGAAAAAAACAATTGCGCGAAACTTTAAAGAGCATAGTGCATTCGGTGTAGAATTGTGTAAAGATTGAAAGTATCCCGTATTCCTTGTTCTTCGGTGGTGCAATGAGACGCTTTGCTACTTCCCATTGCATCATCAGCGTCGCATCGGAAACTGCAGTTCGTGCATCAAAAAGCCAAAAGAGAATTTCACTTGTAAGATAATACGGAATATTGCCAACAACACGAACTGTTCTGCCGTTTTGCTGTGCAAGTTCTGCAAGTTTGACTTCGAGAACATCGCGATGAATAAGGTTAGGTTTTTCACCAAACCGTTCCTGAAGAAGCCGAATCGCTCTCTCATCTACTTCAATACCGATGAGTTTCACGGGCTTATCGTTCAAATGCTTTGTAAGTGCACCTTGACCGGGACCGATTTCGACAACAACATCACCATTCCGAAGATCAAGACTTTCCACAATCTTGTTCAGGATATTTTCATCCCGCAGAAAGTTTTGACCCAGTGCTTTTATAGGTTTCAGCACAATCATTTCCGAATGAATATCGTATTAATATAGCGAATACGGCGGGGGAAGTCCAGAAGAAGTAAATAACGATTGTTGATAAAATCAAGCATACTCCTTTTTGTTAATGCAGTATTTGCCCTTTTGTGACATCCCCGGCTACATCCATGAGCTGAATGCTGGAAATAGTTTTCATGTTCTCATGATCTGAGAATGTCCATACAACTTTTTTATCGGGAGTGACTTCTATAATATGGGGAGCTTTCCCATAATTGTTATGTCCCAACCAGTTTGTCATGACAGTATTTCCGTTTGGCAGCCGTTGGAGGCCTGTCATAAAATACAAGAGAGTATCGGGAAAATCTGAATTAGTTACTTCCCAGACAACTTTACCGCTTGTATCGACCTCAAATACTTTCGGTCCGCCTTCATGATCAGCACAGGCTATAAGTGTATTGCCATTCCGCAATCTTACAACACTATGGGGACCGCCTTTTGATTTTATTTCTCTCACAACATTCCCATCTGGGTCGTACTCCCTCACGACATCAAGACCATAATGTGCAACCAAATAATTACCGTTCTCCAATTTGCGGGCATTACGCATAAAAGCTGAGCTTCTTTCTGATGTGTCTTTTAATATGTTAATATCTTTCACAATAATTCCGGCCGGTGAGACCTCAAGCAACCGTCCTGAATTGCACTCACCAATAAAAGTATTGCCATTTGGCAATCGTTGACACGCATAAATTCCGCTTTTCGACTCATAATGAAATACTACTTCTTTAGTACGTGTGACTTCTTTAACTCCGCTTCCAGTATTAAACAGTAAATTACCATTAGGTAATATCCATATATCGTTGCAGTGAGAGGCTGAATATTCCCATTCAATGTTTCCTTCTTTCGAGACAACAAATACTTTACCTTGAGTGTAATCGGTACATACGAACGGATGCGGCGTACCTGATTGTTTGGTTATTGTCGGATTCGTTCCCGCTGCGCTATTTTCTTGTGCATAGAGCACGTGCGAGGAAAAAACTATTCCCATGCTGACAATGAACGTGGTAAATGTAAAATACTTCATATTCACATCCTAAAGATTTGACGGTTAATTGGATAACTCCCTATATGCCACTTCCATCAATATAAAGAAGACCTGTCCCTCGGTGGCTGTTCCCGGATGGTCGAACTCTGGAGATCCGCACACTCCCTGCACTAATCCAAATTGATCAACTTTTGAGCGGGCCGCAGCACGCATCCTGTCTGCCTTTTCTTTGTAACTCCCGTCAATCCACCCTCCCTTTATTCCTCTATAGATAGTATGTGCTAACATTTGCGCAAGGTTCGTCTCAACAAACGACCGGGGGTCGTCAACGATATTATGAAAGAGTCCATCATTTCGCATATGGACCAAACATCCGTCAAGAATATCCCGGACATAACCAATAAGTTTTTTCCTTTCGGTTTGCATAGAATCCGGCAGTGTGCTGATAACACGCGTGATACCGGCAGCCGACCAGCCGTTTCCCACTCCCCAGCATTCTTTCCGCGGAAACACTTGCTTTTCGCTGTCCCACATGTGCGATAAAAGTTTTTTATCACTATTCCACAAACATGAGCGTGCGCCATCAATTTGTTTTATTGCCTCGCTGAATTTTCCCGCAACAGCCAAGAAAGGTGGTAACATGTATATTATGTCACTCCAAATCTGCGGTATATTGGTGAAGTGATAAATAATGCCATCCTTATTTCTCGGCGCCTTATTGAGGACATATTCCAATAATTTTTCAAATCCTTTCATCAAAACAGTATCGCCGGTCTTTTTTGCTGCCCACAGTACTGCTTCACCCGGAGAACAAGCATCGCTTAATGCAAATTCTTCTCCCAGCATTGCCAGCCGGCCGTCTTGTGACTGGCGCAAGACAGCGTCTTTTGCCATAAGAATGACGAGTTCCGTCTCACCAAGTTCAAGCATTGCCTGCATGGCAACGCCTTGTTCCCAGGTCGCCCGTTGCATGGAAAGCATGGCACGTTTCACTTTTTCAAGAGTACTTTTGTTGAACTTGGAATCGTCAGAATTGTCTTGAGAACTGCTTGTTGTCATAGCTTCGCACCTGATCAGGGTCACGCCCGCTATTGGGAGGCTTGTAAGAAAATTTCTTCTCTTCATCATTATCATATTCCTTGCTTGATAAACGATAAATCGAATAAACCCAAAAAGCTCCTCTTACGTTAAAGTTACTTGTTCAATAAATAATCCGCTGCCATAGTTAAGAGCATGAAATCCGTCGCTCCTCCACCCATCACATATTCTGTCTGCTGCCAGAAATATGGCCATACTTTTAGTTCCGGAAAATCTGGACGAATTAAAGCAGTGCCGCTTCCTACACCGCCTGGAATATAAGACCAATCATCTCTATTCACACCGTAGGCCACTGTCAAGGATTTCACTCCGACACCAGAGGCGAACGATGAGGTGTTTTCGCCAGGATGACATCCAAGGATGAAATTCATAGCATTGAACATATATTCGCAAGTAAAGATTTTAGGAAAACCTAAATGGAGAAAGAGCTGCTTGACACCAAATGACTGAATGCCCCATCCTGCTCCCCAGATATATGGCTTATACGGTACACCGTAAGGGTTCTCTTTTTGAACTTCAGAAATCTTCTCAAACGTCTTTTTTACGCCTAATTCGATTATTTCTGTAAATTTTTTATCATGAAGTTTTGCAGTGACTCTTCCAACAACCTCACTAAAACGTTCAATATTGTTGCTCACTACATCTTCGTTCGATAAAAGGATTGTTTTATATTCTTCCTTCGAAGTTGTTAAGAATAACTCGGCGGCTGCATTCATTTTGTCCATCGGCTTGCTGGAGGAATTGTTTTTGTAAAGTTCTTCCGAAATTTTCAAGCATTTTTTAGCCAATTCAGGATTGTACGTCCTTAACATTCTACTCGCTGCGGCTAACACCTGAGCGACATAGAGTTCTCTCCCGGGATTCTTTTCTGTGAATACTAATCGGTCATCCTTCGGCAATGGCCGGCTGAGTATCGGATCTTTTTCATTCTCTTTATAGATAAGATTATCCGTTACCGTCGAAACGTCGCCAAGATGTACGTATTGCTGAAGAGAAACTTCTTGAATTCCCCTGTATAACCTTCTCATCGATTCATAGGAACTTACGATGCTCAAGACACCATGTTCCATTTGCTGCAAGATGTCCGGTTTCCCATCCGGTTTATGAATTTCTGCAATTCTCGACTCTTGATCGATGGATGTCTCGTCATAGTCGTTTCTAAAAAATTCATACGCCAGTGCAAGTTTATAGATTGTCTCAGCTTGCGACTCTATTCTCAGGTCGAAGTCGCCGGCATCGTGCCATCCACCGACATTTAATCCAGGTACATGTTCACCAGATTTGAATTTTGTGAATGTGGATTCTTGCTGGGAATAACCATCGAAATGATTATAGTTGATCGGAGCCATAACTGCATCGTCCATATGACAGATTCCATGCCATATTCTATATCGATCTTTGATTCTCATATGACACATTTGTACCGGGAGGAAATATTCTAATGTCGGCTGCCATACATGTCTGGCAAAAATATCTTTTTTGATCTCAAATTCATTCGATTCGACTTTCCCATACCGTATCTTGTATAAACCTTCATCCGTTACTTCGCTGAAGTCAAATCGTACATATTGATACCGCAAGAATCGCCCCCATGGCGTTGGAGCAGCATCCCCTTTGACAATTGTTATTGAATCCTTGCCAATTTTAAGAAGCTGAACCGGCTCAAAGTCCTTAGTCAATATATCTAATTCGATCACTGCGAATTTTATTTGCTTCGGATGATATCCTATTTGAGACACTTGAATGACCGGCGTATACCTCCAATCAGGATTTGGTTTTGGCATGATGGTCCATTCAACTGCATTCTTGACTGCACCGGCTGGAATAGTTGAGCGTAAAACAAACCAACCGTTGTTTTGCAGACCCCTGCCGTCAATGAGCTGAAGATCACCTTTGGTGCTGACTATTCGGATCTCTTTTTCTTTGTTCGATGGTGCGATAATCAATTGCCTGCCAATAGCCAATGGGGATATCTGAAGACTGCCGTCTTTGTCAATATTCATCGGACCATTTGCTTGTCGGGGAAAAATACCAGTCTTATTATCCATAAAGTAATGCTCGCCAAAATACTGCCCCGGGAATAATTCCAGATTAAAGCCCACTTTATTTGCCCATGCCTCAGGTAAAGGTTTTTCGAGATCGACAATGAGCTTGATACTGTTTCCGATCGTTTCTGTTCTTAGCGTATATTTTAATTTCAGATCAGGATAAATAATCGGATTAAATCCTTTTTTATCTTGGCTGGAATCCGGATACCACAGATCAACGGAAATAACTCCCTTTTCCTTGTCAATATGTTTTCCACCAACCTTCGGAACAGGCGACCATTGTCCTGGAGTCGGTTCAAGCCGAATATCTCCATTCGCTGCGATCCGTGTGCCGCATTGTATAATGGTTAAGCCTCCCTGATGGCCCTCAGGGTAAAAATCAACAAACATCATAATATTGACCCCCGGAGCTTCATAGTAACCTTCGTCATTTATCTGAAGATCATGATCGATTGGCTTTGACTGGGAAAATAGATGAGATACAAAACTGAAAAAGAAAACAGAAAAGAAGGAACAACAAATCACTTTTACCATTAAATGTCTCCAAACTTGCGGCTATTGAAATAGAATTGTATTGTCACAAAAAGTATTATTTGTTTTTTAATAAAGGCGAAAATATGAATTGCATGCCGCGGGTATATCCTTCCGGTTTTGAGCTTGCATGATATGAATCATCAAGTATGCGAAAAGTATATCTGAAGTTTTTATAATTGTGTTGTTGAAGAACCTCGTTAAACCGTTTTATTCCCTGAAGAAACTCCGGCCGGTCTCCGAATTCCTTTTCTGCACCAGTCATATACAGAGCAACCGGTAAATTCGGATGTTGCTTATAAAATTCCTCTTCGTATCGAAACAACCAGTCATTATCCCAATTCGCAGCGGGACTAATCGCTATGTAGGAATGAAACAAATTGGGACGGGTCATCATGGCATAAAGCGTAAAGAGTCCTCCGAGCGAGCTTCCTCCCAATGCCCGGAAACTTGTGTCCACGCGGTAATTCATTTCCATGAAAGGGATGAATTCATGTTCGATGACTTTCAGAAAATCTGGAGCGCCGCCGCCGGGAGAAAACATACCTTGAGATGTCGGCGTATAGTCGTGCGTCCGCAATTTTCCATAATCGAGATTTTCCCCTTTGTAAGAAAAACCGACCAGAAAACATTCACGGATTGTTCCATCAAATATTTGATCACCATAGATCATCGCAAGCAATGCAAAATCATAAAACCCGTCGCAAAAATAAATAACAGGATAACGTTTCGTTGTATCTTTCATATAACTATACGGTATATTAATGATGAGTTCATAGTCCTGCCCTGTAATCTTTGAGTGCACATCCCGGATTTCCGTGCCGCGCATTTCAAACCATCGAATGTTTTCCTTTGTTGATTGTCCATGCAACGGTGTACACGTAAAAATATACAGAACGCTCAAGAGATACATAAAATATTGTCTACGCATGATAGGTCTCGTTCGTATTCGTATTCTGATGTACCAACCAATTTGTTATTTATAAACAAATTAAATTTTTATATGAGAATGAATTTATCGCGCCTTTATGAAATCTTCGTGAGTTACTATTTTAGGATAACTGTATAAATCCCTCATTTGCTGCGGAGTATTATGCGTATTGACGAAATTACTCCAAATCATAAACCAGCTCCACAACGGTTGACGATCTAAAACTTCCGGCGTTGGGACTTCTCCCACTTCACCCAGAGCGATTACTTTTCCTTGGCCGAGCCTCGCAAGATCATCGTGATGACTTTGTCTGTAATCACTGTGATAGACGTCTGTCGCTAGGACATCAACATACGCTAATCCGGGAAAATAGTCTTCATACGCGAAGGCTTCATCATTGATCAACTGACGAGGCGCATTTGTATTCCATACCCAAATCAAATTGTTTAATTTATGGAAATTGACAAATCGATCATACATCATCCTGTACAATTTAGCAGATCCATTTTCACCTTTCCTGTTCCCCCACCAGAACCAGACTCCATTCGATTCATGGTATGGTCGCCATAAAACAGGTACGCCTAATTTTTGTAATTCGCTTAGATATTTGGCTATTGAATCCACGCGGCTTAACCACCTTGAATTCAATGCTGTACCTGGTGTAATTAATTCCATCCATTCCTTGTCCGTCATTTTGGCCTGCACGCTTTCTTTCCAACTGAAAGGCGGATTATCTTGCGGCCTTCCGACATGCCACATCAGCGTAATGATATATCCTTCTTTGTATTTCTTGTACGCCGTTTGAAGGAGAGTATCTGCATATCCCTTATGAAAGTATCCTCCAAAATCGCAGCCCCAGATTTCCGGCAATTTTCCCGTAAGCTCTTTTACACGGTTTGGATAGATATCCGGCCTCTCAACAGAATTATGATGACCGGCAATTATTTTATTCCCGCTGATGGAATACAAATAACTTAATAATTTCCTTGCTTCCGGTGTTGCATTTTTATTCACCGGTTCAAATGACTTCTGGTTATGCATCATGGACTGGCTCTTGAGCATGGTAATGCAATTGATAAGCCCTCTGGAAGTATGATAGTTCCCTTTCCAAATCGACCCTTTCGGAGAATACTTCATGTTTTTTTCGACATCCACACCTCCCACGTACCATCCTCCATATTCATAATCAATGAGATATTGTTTGCAGTAGCTCCATTCCTTGCAGAATTTTTCATAATAATGCAGTTCATCTTGAGGAAACATTTCCGCCATCATCAGAAAAGCATTAAGTGCTTCCACCTGCGGCCACCATTCTTTCGTGTGGATAACAATGACCGGATGTTCTTTTCCCGGTATGTAGTACCCGCCGTCGTAGAGACCTCCGTGTTCATTATCCCAACCGTTTCGTAATGCGTGATCGACCATTTTTTTACCAATTCTGAGTGTCGTTGTATCGTTTTTTATTCCTAGTGCTTCCGATGCCTCTAACATCAAATAAGCCGTCTCGACATCATGGCCAAAAGAAACATGATCGGATCCATAATTCCTTTCCCGTACATCGACAGCAGAATCTCTGTACGAAATTGGAGTCCAATCACGCCGAGAAAAGAGAGTGAGATATCCCTTTTCTGTCGTAATGACATCCCTGATTAACCGCAACTGTGAGGACAAGCGTTCTTTGAGTATTGAATCCGGCCAGACTTTATAAAGTTCAGTAAAACATTCGAGCAAGTGGATTGAAGAATTCTGGTCTTTGGGCGGCACAAATCTGTTTCTGTTTTGGAATCGATTTTCACTCTTTGGCGGAAAATATCCTTCCTGAAAAGGCACTCCATCTCTGGCCATGGTCTGAAAATAACCGCCATAGTGAGGATCGTAGCTGTGTTTCTCAAGCCACCAGAAAGTTTCTTGTGCAAGCTTCAGCGCTGCAGTATCTCCAGATGCCCGGTAATAAACGGCTAATCCATAAATTGCAAAAGCATTTCCATATGCTCTTTTTAATATTACTCCATCCTCTTTGATCGGCTCGCCTTGCCTTGTGACAAGATCGTAGAAACCGCCGTACTCCTTATCCCACATTTTATCCTTAAGGAACTGCACACCATGAGCCGACACTTTGCGTAGAACATTATCCTTCTGGTAAAACATACCGGCATTCGCTGTTGACCACACATGGCGAGCCTGTGTCACGATGAACTTATCTTGCCTGCCATCTAATTTCCAAGAATAATCGAAATCAGTAAGGAAGCCGCCATCCAAAGTATCTATCGAGAGAGGGTACCATACCTTGAATTCATCGTCAAGGACCTGCCGCATCTCGGCAGCTATGGTATCCCGATTTATTTTCAATTCACTTGAAGGATTTTTTGCGCATGCTTCTTCGGTTACCAAAAGAAAAAAAAGGATCATAAGAATGATCGCTGGAAGGCGCGTCGGTATACTTTTTATTTGACGGATATTCATCACAACCTCTTGATTATAACTTGTTCGTAGAATAGTTACTTGGAAAAAATAATTATGCCATTTATTGCAGAATTTGCATGTCGATTTTACAGTATCATTTGGTAGCCCTTATTTCAATAACATCATCTTTTTGATTGATCGAAAATCACCAGCTTCGAGTTTATAGAAATAGACGCCAGATGAAAGCTTGCTTGCATCAAATACAACAGATTGTGAACCTGCACTCATATGTTCATTCAAGAGTGTAGCAACCTGTTGGCCCAATACGTTATACACTGTCAACTTCACATCAGACGCCTTCGAAATTTTG
>Ga0182011_10000824_pt1 | contig 27071 bp, 31 predicted proteins | sample 711E1DmetaG_FD_120481 | JGI IMG/M metagenome (GOLD analysis project Ga0182011, IMG submission 120481) | Permafrost microbial communities from Stordalen Mire, Sweden - 711E1D metaG | ecosystem: Environmental > Terrestrial > Soil > Wetlands > Permafrost | place: Sweden: Stordalen | collected...
AAAAAAAGAAAGAACCCGGTATCAGACCGGCTTGTAGTGCCCCCACTTTCCGAGGGCCTCTTTCAGTTCCGGGGATTTCTTTGCCTTCTCTTCCAGCGTCACGCCTTCCTGCCAAGCTTCGATCGCCTGCATGGTCGCCTTCGCGCCGGCACGGGTACCTTTCGGATGGCCGTGGATGCCTCCCGATACGAGCAGGACCATTTCCGTACCGTAAATATTCATCACATCGGGTACAAGGCCAGGATGAAGGCCACCCGATGAGACCGGAAAGGCGCTTTTGATCTTACCCCAGTCCTGTTCGAGCAGCATGCCCTCGACCGCTTTGGTCTTCTTCTCGCGCAGCAGATCGGCAAGCGCAACGGACTCCCGCCGGGACCCGGTCAACTTCCCGACCGCGGTACCGGTGTGGATCTGGGAAACACCGATAAGACGCATGAGCTTCGCCAGAAACTGCATCGTCACGCCGTGTTTCCGGTTCCGGGTGAATGTCGAGTGCATGGCCCGGTGGGCATGGATCGCGAGACCGAGATCAGAGCAGTAGTCCCGCATAGTCATGACACTCGCGGTTCCTGCGACAACCACATCGATCATGCAATAGTTCCATCCGTTTGCTGCGAGCAGATCCGCCCGCTTCTTCATCGTTTCCACGTCAGCCGTGATGTTGAGGAACGCGGACTTCTTCTCTCCGGTCTCCTTTTCCGCCTTATCCCGCAGCTTTGTCATGTATTTCACCCGGTCATCGAAGCGGTTGAACGAAACGGACGTGAGGTTCTCATCGTCCTTGACAAAATCGAAGCCGCCCATCCAGGTCTCGTACCCGATCTCTGCATGTTCCTTTGCCGAGAAACCGATCTTGGGCTTGGGTACGGCACCGGTCAGCGGCCGTCCGAAAACCTTCATCATCTTCCGGATCCCGTCATTGCCGAAATGCGGCCCCTTGAAATGCTTCACGTAGGCCGCTGGGAGGGCCGCATCGATCAGACGGAGATTCTTCACCGCTTTCATCCCGAAGATGTTGCCGGCGATCCCGCTCAGCAGCTGGACGGCATTGCCTTCTTCCCAGAGTTCTATCGGGTACGCGATCCTCACGACATTTCCCTCGATATCAAACGCGGTCGCCTGGAGGGCCTTCATCCTTGGCGGCATGGTGAAGAGCGTTGTCCATGTCCCGGTCGAACTTTCCGAGGCAATCCGTCCCGCTGCTTCCCTTCCGCTGATACCGGCTGCCGGTTCAAAATAGTAAAGGCAGACGAGGTCATCCTTTGCCGGTTCATAGTCCAGATTGACAAATTCCTTGTACCAGTCAATGGTCATAGCTATCCCTGTACATGCAAAGGCGGTGCCGGGTAAAAAAAGGTGAGGTAAAAAAACCCGTTATGGCATGATCAGGAAATGCCGGACCCGTTCGCATACTGTTCCCTCTGATACCGGACGATCGGCTTGTAACACCCGTAACGATTTTTTCATGGAGGGTTTACCTGTCATTGCCTATAATGCAATCACCCATCTGCATCCGGCCCGGACGCTTTTCCCTGCAATTGCTACGGATGTAACAGAAAAAACCGCATGGTCTATCGGATCGGAAGGTACACTTGTATGCAATGACAGGCAATCCCGCCCCCGTTCCCGTTATCCTCGTGCACGGCTGGAATAGTCACCCCGGTGTCTGGAACCGGCTCATCCCCCGTTTTGATGCTGCCCACATCCCGTACAGCAGGTTCAGCCACGTGGAAATGGCACATGAGACCCTGCCGCACATTGCGGGGGCGCTCCGGGAACATATCCAAAAATACCGGAATGAGACCAGTTATTACGGGGAGGTGGACATCATCTCCCATTCCCTGGGGACCTGTATTACCCGCTATTTTCTTGAAGTGATGGACCGGGCGGAAAACCGGGAGCACGTCCGCCAGTTGATCGGGCTTGGCCCGCCCAATAACGGGTCTGCGCTGGCAAAGCTGTTCACTGATCCGGAACAGGGGGCAATGATCATCAACCGCTTGACCGGCGTCTTCGTCCCGGAGGGGTTTGACCCGGAAAAGGACGAGATGGTCAAGGATGTACTGCCGGAGAGCCGGGTGATGACCGAGCTCCGCACTGCCGGGATCCGGAAGGACATCCTCTACCGGGTCATCGTTACAGGAAACCCGGAGGGAACACCGGCATTTTTCCCCACATTTGGCGGCAAGACCTGGGAGATTGGTGATGATGGCAGATACAGGCTGACACTGGAAGGGGACGGGGTTGTCGCACACTGCGAATCCAGACTCCCCGGCATCTCGCTCGATATCATCCCGCCCGGCCCGGATGCATCGGGCCAGTACCCGCGCCCGGACCTGTTCTGTCATATCAACCTGCCAAAGAACCCGGCCGTTATCGACCATATAATGCAGTACCTTACTGCCGTTCGGCAGTAACCGCAGGCTGGTTCCGCCGCTTACGACACCGGAAACCAGAAGACATACCATGCCAGCACTGCAATAAAGATAGCAGAACAGGCAAGGATGAGCAGGGTATTTGTTATTTTGTCCTTCCTCTGCATTAAGGTGAAGTCAGACTTCTGTTTTCCTGCAATAAACCCAATCAGTAACCCGATACCGCTCCCTGCCAGTACCCCGAGTGCGAGTATCATCAGGAAATCCAGCAGGGTCGCGGTCATGCAGATGCTCTTGTCCGGGTTTTTGTACAATTGGATATAAATGCTCTGTAGAAATCATTTTGATATCAATTATGATGCTCTTTTGGGCTCTGCCCCCGCCGCTATGGTATCCCCCGGTTGCGATTGTGCCATATTACCTGCACGCAATCGGAGAGAAATTTTCAGTTCGGGTCATGCCGAGGCATCGCAATGCGCTCTCGCCCGCCAATGGGGGCAGAGTTGGCGCAAGGGAGGCGATCATCACTTGAAAAGAGGATTTCTCCAGAGCAGAAATAAATTGTTGCAGGAACCACGGGTGTCCAGATCCCGGTTGTCACCGGTTATGGCGACGATTGTAAGCAACACCAAGAAGGATGACAAAACAGGCACCTGCCATTGCCGGTACCAACCCCGCAGCGCGGGCTTTCGTGGGGGAAACGGAGACCGGCTCAAGGGAGACCTCAACAGGATTCACCTGACCGGCAGTAATCATTACCTGTCGGGTATCAGTGGCGTACCCGTCCTTTTCCAGCATAATCGTGTGGTTACCTGCGGAGATATTTGCAAGGACAACCGGTGAGAGCCCGGCATTAACCCCGTCGAGCAGGACGCGGGCGCCGGGCGGGGTTGTATTCACTGCAAACGTTCCCGTTTCCGGCTTAAGGGTTGCTGTTACTTCGGCAGTTTGTCCCTGGCCCACCTGGACCTGTGTGGACAGTTCCATAAACCCGAACCGGGAAAAGGTAACGGCATAAGTACCGGGAGACAGACCGCTGATATTAAGCGGTGTTTTTCCGCGGTACTCCCCGTTTACCGTTACCGATGCCTCGTCAGGGACCGAACGCAGGTTCATTCCGCCGGGCTGTACCGGGGTGTCAACGCTGATAAAGGGTTCCCCGAGCGTAACGGAAATTGTCTGGTAGTCGCCCGTATTAAGGTGGGAGCGATCACTCGGGCCATTAACAACCCAGACCAGGTATGTCCCTTCATCAAGCCGCCCGTTAATCGATTTCGTATGCCATGTATAAGTCCAGTGATCGTCACCGTCCACGCTGACTATGGTAAACCCACCCTGGTCAGCCCTCTTGGTAATATCATGCAGTGCCACGCCGTTTTCGGGAAGGTTTGGCCCGGTCAGGAAGAGGTATACGAACGCCCCTGCTGTGGAATATCCCGATATCGTGACGTCATCGCCCATAGACGTCTGGATGCCCGTAGATGCAGCGACACCACCGGCAAGGAACACCGCACCCGCAATGAGCATGGTTGTAACGAGAGATATTTTCAGTGAGAACATATATTCAGAAGGGTATTGATCGTCCGGGTTCTTGGATGTTGCGCCGGGTTTTAAATAAACACGAAAAATCAGGAGATCAGAAAAAAACCCATGGGGTACCGTATATTCTCTTCTTCATTCGCACTATCACGGAAAGCTGGCATACAGAGCATGCCGGAGTCCCGGTTTGACCGGCAGGACAGGATTTTCGGAGTTGATCGCGGGGCAGCTTCGCATGGGGGAGCACCGATAAAAATATATTAGTAAAAATAATATGCAATAAGGAGGATGTAGTGCATGAAACGCCAGAACGTGATGTATTTTACTGAAAAAGAGAAAGAATTTGTCAGTCTGCTTATAAATATCGGCACACGGAAAAATGTCGCGCAGGTACTGGTATTCCTCGCAAACATATCCGAGGCAACTTCACGGGATATCGAACGCGGGACGGATCTCCGCCAGCCGGAAGTCAGTCTCGCCATGCATTATCTGATCGGGCAGGACTGGATCAAGAGCAAGGAGAACAAGGCCGAAGGGAAAGGACGCCCGGTGAAGATTTATTCCCTGTCAAAGCCAATCGACAAGATCATGAACAGCATTGAGAAAGAAAAGAAAGAGCAGGCAAAGCAGCAGCTTGCGCGCGTGCAGAAGCTCCGGGAATATATTAAGTGACGGTAAGCTACCTGCAGGCCGGTTTCCGAGGGGGCATATCCGCCGCCCGATTCAGTTATTACCCCCTCCATCCACCCTCGTGAAGGGGTTTTTTATGCCACCCGCAAATGCCAGGAATACAGCATTTTTTTTGCGAGATCGGGGGCGGGTTCCTGACACATTTTGACCCCGCATAGTCAACATCGCGCTCCCCGATCCCCCCTGCCCGTGAGTTCCCGATGGACGCGATCCGGATGGGCCGGGTATCGCCAGCCTGCCCGCATCAATGTATATGCGGGGAAATCCGCTGCATATTTGCATAAACCCCCCCGGATCCAGGAAGGTTTACCCCATAAGGGCGTCCAAAAATTACGGGAGAAGATCCATACTTTCTCCGGGCTGGAGCACCCGGACCCGGATATCGGTCGTCCGCTCGACCGCTGATTTCAGGGTGAGGGGATCTGCGATAATCTTGTCCCAGGTGTTATAATGGATCGGAATGACCGTTTTCGCGCCGATGAAATTTGCCGCCATCATCGCTTCCGCCACACCCATCGTGTACCTCCCTCCTATTGGCAGGAGCGCGATATCGGGGTGGTAAAGTTCCCCGATCAGTTTCATGTCCGAGAAGAGCCCGGTATCTCCCGCATGGTACACCTTCACGCCATCCATTCCAATGACAAAACCAGCTGCAGACCCGCCGGAAAACCCGGGCCCAGCCTCCTCGATAAAGGTGGAATGGAGTGCAGGAGTCATTGTGAACGAGACACCGTCCACTGTTATTGTCCCGCCGATGTTCATTCCTTCAACTGCAAGGCCTTTTGATCTGAGATATCTGGCGATCTCGGTGATCGCTACCGTCTTCTTGTGGAGCGCGACCACCTCACCCATATGGTCTTCATGCCCATGAGTGATGGCAACGATATCTGCCGGTATCCCCGCGGCACTCCCGCCTTCAATGAACGGGTCGATGAGAATTTTCCGGGAACCGGACAGGAACACACAGGAATGACCGAGCCAGGTGAGTTGCATATATGCAGATCGGGCTGCAATCGGATGAAATTTGTCATTTGATGAACCTCATGGAACACGTGGTGAGTCAGGAGAAAATCATCAGTTTTCGAACGGATTCATCAGAGTTCGTTAACCGAACCCGGATGGTCCTTCGACCACATCAGTTACGGCAATGTAACCTTCACTCTGATAATTTCTTCTTCTCTCCTCACCTCGTGTGGCTCAGTGTATCGGTCATGAAGAACTCTGAGGGAAATCTTTTCCAACCGGTCCTCGCTGAAGCAATGCCCAATTCCCCGAAGGGACGCCCCCGCTGTGGCTCTGTTACCGTATTCCGGAAACGAAAAAACCTTCTTGCACCTTCAGGTCTTCACCAGGAGTATTCCCAGACCCGGTAGTTGCCCCGCTGTGCCCCGTGAGGCGACCTGAGGAGGAGAGCCCTCTTCACTATTGTTCTTCAACAATATCTTCATATCAGAGAATGATCGTACTTCCCGGTCTCCGATCCTCAATCCTGTTAAAACCATGGAAAGAAACATCGAAAAAGAAAAAAATCAAAGTAAATTTATTTCTCAATAAATGCCTTGAGCTGGTCCATCATGTATTTTTCAACTTCCTGGACAACTTCGAGTTTTCCCCGGAATGCAAGGAGGTTGCGTTCCTCCCCTTCCATGTTTGCGAAAGAGAGTTTTTCTGTGCGTTCCACGACTTTCACTTTGAATTTTTTCGCGATTTCAACAATAATTTTCTGCGGTACGCCGGGAGGAACGAGTATGTCATAGAGTTGTTCATCTGCATTGTTTTCATCTGTCATGATACACCAGTGTCACTTTCCTATTTTGATCCGCCGGCTCATAATACATGGGCCCCCGCGGACTCCCCCGATAGGATTTTTCGGTTTGCCCAGCGAGTTCATGCACCGCCCCATCAGGGCCGCGCCGCGGGCAAGCCCGTCGTCTACGAAGACCAGGTGGTCGACGGGATCATCAAAGAGATTTCGTTCAGTGATGCCCTTGAGAATATACTCCGGTTTTCTCCCGGAGATCGCGGCCCTGCCGGTGAATCCGATCGAGGAATTTTTCAGCACAAGGCCTTGTTCAACAGCAACGTCAACAAGGCGGAGCGCCATCTTTGCGCAGACCTGGTCCACCACTTCGTTCAGGGTGGCGAGGTTGTAATTCCTGTGAATCTCAGCACCGATTTCCAGCAGTTTGTCGAGTTCGCTTGAGTTCTCCCCGCAGTCGCACCCGATCATGGCGATACCAGATTCAGCAGCCAGTTTTGCATTGACCGGGACGCGCCCGAAACGGGTGCGCTCGGCAGGAACGATCCGGATATCGATATGGTTGTGGCACCGCTCCACAAAATCCTCCACAACCCTGCGGTTTCCCCCGGAAAAAAACCCGCCGGATATACTGTGCTCGCCAAAGATATCCAGCGCAGTGCCGGTTCGTTCCTGGACAAGGCCGGTCCCGCGTACGATCGCATCCGGAATTGCACCGGCAAGCCCGCAGAAATTCCCTACGGTCTTGGCAAACGGGTTTACGGCATCCTTAGCCACATCGCTGGTGATCCTCCCGTCCAGTGTCGTGCCAAAATCCACCGATACACATGGATTGCGGAAATCAACCGGGGTCCATTTTGCACCTTCCTTGATGCCGGCCATGGCAAGTTCGCCCTCCATCTCGTTTGCCACCATCTCAACGCCGGTAGACCCGACCGGCGGGATGACCCCCGCGACGGCACCCACGAAAACGACCTTGTCGGCAAAACTGAACGGCTGGAGTTTTGCGGGCTGGTTCTCCTTGGACATCGGGGGTGTCATCTTGCGGGGCGGGACACCTGCAATAAGGCAGCCGTTGGCAAGCGCGATAACGAAATCCCCGACCTGATCCGGCGATTCCATCTCGGCAACAACACCGGTACTCCTTACCACGAAGTCCAGCTCTTTATTGATGTCCAGATGTGCATCCCGGTGGCATTTCAGGAGTGTGTCCCGGACAAGGTCGGTCACTGCCTCGCGGGTCAGTTCGGTCCCGTCCAGTGTTGCCCCGAAGATCGTCTCACCGGGCTTCGGAGGGCGGATGTCACGGCTCATGCTGACCGTCTTGTTGATGACATACGACATCCCGGTTTCAAGGCTTACGCCGGTAAGAATGCACTTCGTCGTTGTATTTCCCATCTCAACCGATGCAACGATGAAATAGGGCTTGTTCTTGTATTCGGGTATGTGCATCCCGGGCCCGTGGGTAATAGATGGCGGCGGTGGGCTTTCAACTATATGGGGTTTCGGTTTTATAAAGCGGGAAAAAAAGCCTGCGCACATATAATCCAGTTCTCGTCTGTATCTCCTTATAAGTTTCGATTTGTCGAGCCTTATCAGAGGCGAGACAGGAGAAGAGCCATCAGGCTCTTTGACTTGCCGAATCCCGTAATGGATGAAGAGCAAAGAGGTCCGATGACCGCTCAACCCTCCCCACCGTTCAAAGAACTCCGATGAGTTTTCCTCGTCCTCAAATCACTGCAGGAAATTCTTCTGATTTTGAAAAACTCCGATGAGGTCTCCTCTTCCGGGTCTGATGACCATTCGGACTTCGAAGATTTATTTCGTAAATCTTCTCTTCTTCACGGTTCTTATGAACCACCCGGAGAGCGCATACCGTCGCTCAAAAAAGAGGGGGAGTGCCGGGGTAAGGGTTTTCCCTTACGTCACGTCAATGAGTTCAGCTTCTGTAATATCGATGGAATCGCCAAGGCTGTTGTCTGTGGCGCTCCTGGTCATCTGTTCGGTGAGATCACGATCCTCCATGACGTCGCGGATCCTGTCGATATAGGAATCGATGGTAGGGTCTTCCTGTTCCTCGATTACATGCCGGTATTCGCGAAGGGTCGATGGGCTGACGCCAAGTTCCTCAGACACTTCCTTCATTGTCTTGCCGGAATCGATGAGATCTTCCATCTTCTCCTTGTCAAAGGGCATCTTGAAGTCAAGCTCGCGGAAGAGTTTGAGCCTCACCCTGGCCCGTGCAACCGTCTTTGACAGTTTCTCGTCACCGAGTTCGCGTGCGATCTCGGTATCGTTCTTTCCCATATAGAAAGAAGTGACGAGCTTTGCAAGCTGGATCGGTTTTAAGGAAGTCTTGAAGATTCCCTGTTCCGTGATCTCTCTCATCACGAGAGCGACCTCGCGTTCAATCGCGTCACTGTCTCTCAGGGTACCATGGATATTCTTCATCGGTTCGACAATCTTGGTCTTGCCCGACATGGTACTGAAGAGTTTCAGAAGCTGTATCTTTCGTTTGTCTTCGGTCATTGCATACCCCGTATTGGGATTAGGATATACAATACTTCGTCTACTATTTAATGCTATCTTTATGCCTCGTTTGACCAAAAGACTCATAAAACAATGGTTAAAGGCTGTGGTCGGTTCTTTTTTTTTATGGCAGATCCGATCCTTATTTTTCATTTTTTGTACTTCGGGACACTGGATGCACCAGATCCGTCTATTACGGGAAAACCGTCCGGTCATGCCCGGAGGGATAAGAGTCTTTTTGCCGGTGAGATCCCCGGCATTACCAGAGATGATAATTCGCGATCGCCATGAGCAATGTTTTTTTAAGAGCACAACAAGGCCGGAGATCACCATTCCTGCGGCTCCCGTCCCGGGTACAACAGGGATCTGGTTGAAAATGATGGGGTTACCTGTTCATGACCAGGCCGGGTGTTCATGAGCCGGGATCACGGGGTTAAAAAGATAATAATAACGGAAAATCGCCGATAATATACGTTTTTGTCCCGGTCTTCCGGAGATTCAGGTCAATGCCACCCGCCACGTGATAATTATGGAAACGAGAGCGGGATGAGCAGTCAGCCGACCCCTTGCGGGCGCAGTAAAAAGGAAAAATTAAGAGAAGTACCTCATCAGAACCGGATCCTTTACTCCCGGTTATACTTGCAATTTCACGCATAATAGTATTGATCAGGTCTGTAATCGCGCTTGTGACAGATTCGATGGGCCCGCCGTTACCCGTAACTTTGAGTTTGAGGTTCTGCTGCTGGAGGTATGTCCCGCTTTTACCATTGACGGTAACATCGGCGGTAATTCCTGTCGGGACCTCCTGCGGGATGGTCAGGATATAGGTGAATGACTGCGGATAGGGACCCTGGTATGTTCCGAGGACAATTTTCTGGCTGTACCCGAGTGTGCCGACATCCATGGTAAAATCAACCGGGGAGTTAAACCCGCTGTTTGCGGTGATGGTTATATGATAGGTGACTGTATCCCCGGGTTTACCTTCAGCAGATACCGGTGAGACCGAGAAACTGTACGGGGCTGTTAGTGCCAGAACCGGAACCGTGCAGAACAGGATCAGGGAAAGGAGCACAAATGCCAGATAATATACCTTTTTGTCAGGCATATTTGATTGTGTCTGATTATTGTTCATAAATTTTTCTATCAGACGATCATTAACGGTGATTGTGCTGGTTCATCAGGCAGTTGTGTTGTCTGAAAATTTTTGGTTCCGGAGAAGGTCTGTTCTTTTCTTATGTCTCTTGTTAACCGCAGAAGCAAGAGTATGGCGTCTCTTTTCCGTTTTGTGCAAAAAAACGATGAGGAAGCCCGGGAGAGGCCAGATCCCTTGTCTGATCATTCAACGAACTGGTCGATTATCTCGTACTGTTGTCCGGAATAGTAATCTGCGACAACTTCCACCCGGTCTGCATATCGGTTATTGGGTTTCTCCGGAAATCACAAAATTCATATCAGTATAAATAAAAAGCAGACAAGAGAGTGACACCATGTTTTGCAGCGAATGCGGAACCCAGAATCCTGATACCAACCAGTTTTGTAAAAACTGCGGGAAACCCTTCCGGAAAAACCAGGAAGCACCATCTCCCCAATCTGCAGGAGTTCCTGTTCAGCCGGTTGCGACACCTCCTCCCGCACAGCCGGTATATTACCCCCCCCAGCCGGCCGTTGTGCAGCCGGTGACGGCGGCCCCGGTAAAACCTGCCGGGAACACGGCGATGTCCGCACTGGGTATCGGGAGTATCATCCTTGCTGTGCTATCCTGGTTCCGGTATCCCTATATTTTCGGGCTGCTTGCCATTGTCTTCGGGGGAGTTGTCCTGTTTAAATCAGGGAATAAAAAAAGCTGGCAGGCAATTCTCGGGATTCTCGGGATCATCGCAGGCCTGGCATGCATTATTACGGATATATTCTACTTCACCATCTTTCCGATCCCTCCCTTGGTCCTGACTTGACAGGAGCCTCAAACGACAATAAAACACCCGTACCATTATTTTTCCGGGAAAGGATTTTTCCCGTAACGGCACGGTATTCTCTCCATATGCTGACAGAACACCGACAGTTCGGAATAACCCCAAAGCGGAATTTTTTTTAAATTTTTTTCCGAAAAAATTCTTTTGGTAAAAACCGGGCGGGAAAATTTCCGGAAAGGGTTTCCCATTCTTTTATTATTGTGAAAAAATTTGATGGCAGGTGTCCGGTGTACCTGTTCACATCTCCGGGGAAATATCCGGCTGTCGTGTCAGGACTTTCGTCACCCTGCAGTCCAGGCCGGCAATCATCACCGGATCACGCGCTCTTTTGCCCGGGTGCCGGGTATGCCGTTTCCGCCAGGGACAGCAGGTTTAGTGTTACTCTGTGGTTTATGTATTGCCGGTCATGGAGAAATATTACCGCTGGTGCATGGTCTCAATTTATCATGGTTGCCGAAATTACTGGCATCCATTGCTATCATGACCCGGAAAATGATCTCGGATTGCGCACGGTGCCGGCATCTGGATGAATGTGAAGCTCATAGTATGAGGTTACTTACCGGCACAGAGAAAAATCCGATTCCCGTGTCCCGGTTATCGATACAGAGAAGAGTAATGAGACCCTGCAGACTGTATCGTCGATCCGGGGGCGGGTCGGTCCTGACTTTTTGGCGTTTAGTGCAGAGAGCGGGTAATTTTCCCAGGAGGAACTGGTGAGACGAAACGCAGCGATCCGGGGTTTACCCTTATGACTGCCAACCCGGACACAATCATCTTTCTCTCATTCTTTTATATCATTTTTCCCAGAAAATGCACGGACCCGGCAGAGCGGACAGGGAACGGGGTTCCGTTTTTTCAGGTTCTCTTTTTGTAACGGTCGTAACCTTCATTACCCCTCATTCCCATCGGATTGTATGCACGACATCATCAGCAGCAAAAAGATGGAGAACGGCGTTGTTGTTTTCTGGGATGAGAAGGGCGAAAAGAAGAACGAGTCGTTCAATTACCAGGAACTCGTCGATATGAAGATCAACGCGCTCGACCTCCTGGACCGGCCAAAATCGTATAAAGTCGATCAGGCGGCGCACAAGCTCATTGTGAAAAAATAGATCTTATTTTTCCCGGGCCCCGGGAAGACCGCGGCGTACGTTTTACGCAAATCATATAAGTGTATAAGCAAACGCTTATACAGAATATTATGGAGCCCTGCAATAAGTGCGAAGTATGCAACAACCTCTGCCGGATCGTCCCGGATATGGCCTTAACATTCAAGGCGCTCGGCGATCTCACCCGGCTCCAGATCATCTACCTCCTCTCAACGGACACAAGCGGGAAACTCGGCGTTTCCGAACTTGCGGCCCGGCTTAAAATCTCGCAGCCCGCGGTATCGCAGCACCTGAAAACACTGAAAACCGAAGGGTTGGTCGAGTCCCGCCGGCAAGGGCTCTACATCTATTACACCGTCAACCGCGACCGGATGGTGGAGTTCCGAAAACATTTCGAGCTGATGCACGCGACCGTTATGGCGAACTGCAACCGGGAAATGCTCCGGCGAACAACCCGCGACCATGCTATCAAAGTCTGTATGATCTTCTACTCGTACTCCGGTATAACCCGGGGCGTTGCCGAAGGGATCAGGAATGCCAGCGGGTGTGATACAATCGAGGTCCGGACAAGGAAACCCTACACCTCGTTCTCTGTCTATACTACCGGTGTCCTGCACTCACGGAAGGGGGCCTGCGACCCGATCGAACCTGATGAGATCGATGTCTCGGGCTACGATCTTTTAATCATCGGCACTCCAGTCTGGGCATGGAAGCCGGCACCGGCGATCAACGCTGCCATACAGGCACTCCGCGGCTGCAAGGGCAAGATGGCCGTGATCTTTACCACCTGCTCCAACCAGCCCGGCGAAGCCCTCCCGCTCCTCAGCAAAGCGCTGGCGGACCGCGGGGTTAAAGTCATGGCAGAGATTTCCCTGGATGCGAAGGACACGAAAAACCCGGATGCGGGGGGTGAGCTGCTCAGGCAGATCATTGCGGCTGATCCGCTCAGAGGTATGGATGAAGGAACAACGGGAATAGAAGAACAACATGAACGTGACGTGAAATCATGAAGACCTGCATTATTTACAACTCATATTCCGGGAACACCCGCAGCGTGGCAGAGAAAGTCCACGTTGCCTGCGGAGGAGAACTCATCGAAGCGGTATCAAAAGAGTACTCATCCCGGCTGAGCATGTACACCCGCGGGTGTTACCGGGCAATGAAAGGCATGTGCGATCCCATCGGACAGGCAGTTATCGATGTCGCAGCTGATGACCTGATCGTCATCGGGACACCGGTCTGGGCCGGAAGGGCAACTCCCGCGATCAACGCGGCGGTTGCAGCGCTTGATGGCTGCGCAGGGAAGAAGGCGGTGATCTTTGCGACCTGCGGGGGAAAAGAAGGGGATACTCTCCCGATGTTAAAAAAAGCCCTTGAAGAAAATGGGGTGATCGTTGCCGGGGAATTCGTGTTCGATAAAACCGGGATAAAGGACACGACCCGGATCAACGCGATGATCTCGGCAATAAAATCAGCGGGGAGTGTGCCGTGAAGACGATCATCTATTACTTCACCGGCACCGGCAACTCGCTTGCTGCTGCAAAGAAGATCGCTGCAGTTCTTGGCGACTGCGAGCTGGTACCAATCGCATCGCTGCATAAGACCAGCGGCGATATTGTTCCACCGGCTGAACGCGTTGGCATCGTGTATCCATTATACTTTTCCGGCCTGCCGGTGATGGTGGCCGGGTTCGCCAGACGGCTTGACCTCTCGCATGCGGATTATACGTTTTCCGTGGTCACCCTTGGGGGCGCCGGCGGATCGGCTGGATTGCAGCAGCTCGACAGCATCCTCCGGAAGCGCCAGGGCCACGGGCTCGATGCCGGGTTTTCAGTAACCATGCCCGGCAATTATATCCTGATGTACAGTTCGCCGACAGGAAAAAAGCAGATCGAGATCCTTGCATGGGCAGATGAACAGGTGGCAGCGCTCACGGGGCCGGTGGCCCGGTGCGAGAAACGGGCACTGCCTTCTTCGCTCATTTCCCACGTGCTGCACACGCTGATCTACCCCTGGTTCACATGCCATGTCCATACCGATGACCGTAAATTTTCTGTCAATGACAAATGCACGTCCTGCGGGACCTGTGCTGCCATCTGCCCGGCAGGAAATATCGAGATGGTGCAGGGACGTCCGGTATGGAAACACCACTGCGAGCTCTGCTGCGGCTGCATCCACATCTGCCCGGTGCAGGCAATCCAGGCAGGAGCCAAGACAGAAAAACGGGTACGATACCGGAACCCGTCCGTATCCATCACCGATCTGAAACAACGACCGGAAGAAAAACCATGAAAACGATCATCTATTATTTCACCGGTACCGGCAACTCACTTGCCGCAGCCAGAATAGTTGCAGCAACACTCGAAGACTGCGAGCTGGTATCGATCGCTGTACTGAAGGACACGCCAGGGAATATTGTCCCGCAGGCAGACCGTGTCGGCATAGTATGTCCGGTATATGACGCTGGTGTCCCGCGGATCGTTGCAGAATTCGCAGAACGACTCGACCTGTCCAGAGCCGGCTCTACGTTTGCCATCGTCACCATGGGAGGAACGGGGATATCCGCCCTCCACCAGCTGAACAAAATCCTCATGAAAGGACAGGGCAGGAAACTCAATGCAGCATTTGCCGTGAAGATGCCGGGGAATTTTCCGCCGGTTGGCAGGCCGCCTGAGGGAGAAAAGAAGGATGCGATCCTGGCAGCGGCAGACAAACACCTTGTAAGCATTGCACACACTATCGACCAGGGTATTGCGGTGCCGTCCGGGTTCTCTCCCGGATCCTCCCTGATGAGATGCCTCATTTACCCGCCGTTCTTTCAAAACGTCCACGGTATGGACAAGGCGTTTTCCGTCTCCGATGCCTGCACCTCCTGCGGGACCTGTGCAAAGGTCTGCCCGGTGGGAAATATCACTCTGGCGAATGACCGGCCGTCATGGCAGCACCACTGCGAGCTCTGCTGCGCCTGCCTGCACTTCTGCCCGGTTGAGGCGATCCAGCTCAATATGTTCCAGGGGACGAAGGGGCGGGGGCGGTATGTCCACCCGGACGTGAAGGTTTCGGACATGCAGGCCCAGCGGGGGCAGTGAGTGCCGTGTGGAATTATTCCCGCAGGATCCCCTCAGTAAGACCGGATTTTCCGTGAACCTGCAGAACAAGGGATCATCCATGAAAAAGAACAACCCCGGGTACCGCGAAACCTTCGATGCAACTATAGGTGAGACCCTCAGCCAGGCACTACGGATCATCGCAGACGACCCGGCCCTCGTCATCCCCGGATCCCTTATTCTGCACCACCAGAAAAAAGCGGCACGGGTGCGGGAACAGCACAAGCGCGAAGGGCTGCTCGTCCCACCGGTTATGATCGTCAGCATTACCTCGCAGTGCAACCTTGCCTGTACCGGCTGTTATCTGCACGGGCGGGGAGAAAAGCCCAGAGCAGAGATGAGGCCTGAGGTGCTCGCATCGATTGCCTGCCAGGCCGCGGAGCTCGGCGTTTCCATCATTGTCATTGCCGGTGGCGAACCGCTCGTCCGGCAGGATGAGATCTTTCGAATTGCACGGGCTCATCCTGCCATCCTCTTCCCACTTTTCACGAACGGGCTGTTGATCGATGAAGTGATAACTGCTTCCATCGCCATGTGCAGAAATATTGTCCCGGTCATCAGTTTCGAAGGGTTCCGTACCGACACCGATAGCCGGCGTGGCAGCGGGGTCTATGACCGGCTGCTTCTTGCCTGTTCCCTCCTGAAAGATCAAAACATCTTCTTTGGCTGCTCAGTGACCACGACACGGAATAATTTCGGGCAAGTGGCCGGTGAAGTGTTCGTCCGTCAGATGATCGATGCCGGCGCCCGGGTCTTTACCTATGTCGAGTATGTGCCGATGGAGCCAGGCACAGAAAACCTTGTCCTGACCCGTGAACAGAAGAAGACCCTGCAGGCTGTCCTTTCGGTCTTCAACCAGAAATTTCCGGCCCTCTTTATCGGGTTTCCCGGTGATGAGGATACGTATGGCGGGTGCCTTGCCGCTGGCCGGGGCTTTGTGCATGTCAGCCCCTCCGGCAACCTCGAACCCTGCCCTGCTGCCCCGTTCTCGGACGCGAATCTTGCGACCGTGCCACTCAGGGAAGCCCTGCAATCCCGGCTGCTCGGGCGGATCCGCGATGAACATAACCTGCTTACGGAAACGAGCGGGGGGTGTGCCCTCCGGGCAAACCGGGTATGGGTGCAGGAGCTGGTGGGCCGTGAATAATCTATGAGGTGAAAGAATGGAAACGGAAGGGATTGATTCTGGAAATCCGCAGGAGTTACGATCTCTCGTCGTGGTTTTCTCTTACCATCACAGGAATACCGAGAAGATCGCGAACGCATGTGCAAACGTGCTTGGTGCTGAGGTAAAAACGCCGCAGCAGGTTAAGCCCGAAGAGATCGCGGAGTACGATCTGGTCGGCTTCGGCTCGGGGATCTACAGTGCGACATTCCACCCTTCTGTCCTTGATCTTGCCGACCGGCTGCCACACGTTGCAGGAAAGAGAGCCTTCCTCTTCTCAACCTACGGGGCCCCGGCCTTCATTGCAAACAGAGAGTTCATCGAGAAAAATCACCAGCAGGTACGGGAAAAGCTGCAGGAGAAAGGGTATGCAATTATCGGTGAATTCGGTTGTGCAGGGTGGAACACGAATAGTTTCCTTAAATTTTTCGGCGGGCTGAACAAAGGCCGGCCCAATGCTGAAGACCTGACGAATGCAGAAGTGTTTGCCCGGGACATGAAGGAGAAAGCCCGGATTACCCGTGCGGTTTTTTGACCGTTCTTTCTTCCCGTATGAATGGTCAGGCTCAAATATGAATGGAGAGTAGATTCTTCATTATATGGCAGGAGCCGGGCCGATGGTTGTTGTACGCGAGCTGAAACATGAGGAATTCCAGCTTGCGGAAAAATTGTGGGAAGAGTACCGCGACCAGAAGAACGATATGCCCGGGGAGCGGGTCTTCGGTGTTTTCGACAACAGTATCCTTGCCGCAACTGCACGGTGCACCCGGCACCCGGACGGGCTTGAGATGGACTGCGTTTTTTCCAGTGAGAGGTTCCGCGGAAAAGGTTATGCACGGCTCGCTGTCCAGGCACTCATCAATGCGTGCGGCTCCGAACAGATCTTCATCCATTCGACTCTCATCCTCATCTCGTTTTACAAGACCTTCGGTTTTGTTCCCATTCCGGAAGACAAGCTCCCGACAACCATACGGGAACGCTTCCTCTTCTGCTTCGGTGAGATGGTGGGCTGCAATGTCTGCCCCATGACCCGGCAGGGAAAAACGTGATGCGTGAGGGTCTCATTTTCCTGCCGCATCCCGATCCATTTTAATATCTCCCTGCAAGATCCTTAGCACCGTGACCGAATTCCAGCTTGTCTCAACCTTCGCCCCTGCCGGTTCGCAGCCGGAAGCGATTAAAGAGCTGAACAAAGGTCTTGAGGAGGGCAGGCAGTACCAGACCCTGCTCGGCGTCACCGGCTCCGGCAAGACCTTCACGATGGCAAATGTGATCGCGGCGGCCGGCAAACCGACCCTCGTCCTTGCCCATAACAAAACACTCGCCGCACAGCTCTATGCCGAGTTCAGCGATTTCTTCCCCCACAACCGCGTAGAATACTTTGTCTCCTACTACGACTACTACCAGCCCGAGTCCTACATCCCCTCCAAGGACCAGTACATCGAGAAGGACTCGGCCATCAACCCCAAGATCGAGATGCTCCGGCTCTCCACCACCGCTTCGCTCTCGTTCCGGCGCGATGTGATCGTGGTTGCCTCGGTCTCCTGCATCTATGGCCTTGGCAACCCCGAGAACTTCCGGAACATGGGGTTCGAACTTTCGGTCGGCCAGAAGATCTCGCGGAAGGAGATCATGAGCCGGCTCCTCGATATCCTGTTCGAGCGGAACGACATCGAGCTGATGCCGGGCCGGTTCCGGGTCAAGGGCGACACCATCGACATCATTCCCGGGTACTTCAACGACATCATCCGGATCGAGCTGTTCGGGGACGAGATCGAGCGGATCAGTGAAGTGGACAAGAATACCGGTACCCGTAAGGAGCAACTGAAATATTTCTATGTCTACCCCGCCCGGCACTTCGTCACACCAGAGAGCGCCCGTAAGACTGCGATCGAGTCCATTCAGCAGGAACTCGGCGAAATCCTTCCCACGCTCGGGTTAATCGAGGCACACCGGCTCGAGCAGCGGACGCGGTATGACTTGGAGATGATACAGGAGACCGGCTCCTGCAAGGGCATCGAGAATTACTCGCGGCACTTTGACGGGAGGAAGGCCGGCGAGAAGCCCTACTGCCTCCTCGACTATTTCCCGGACGACTTCCTGATGATCATCGATGAGAGCCACCAGATGATTCCCCAGCTCCACGGGATGTACAACGGCGACCGCTCCCGCAAAAAATCCCTCATCGACTACGGCTTCCGGCTCCCGAGTGCCTACGACAACCGGCCCCTCAGGTTCCACGAGTTCGAGCAGTACATGGGAAATGTGGTCTTTGTCTCGGCAACACCGGGAGAGTACGAGCTGAAGAAGTCCCAAACCGCGGTCGAGCAGATCATCCGCCCGACCGGTCTTGTCGATCCCGGAGTCGAGGTCCGGCCGATCCTGGGCCAGATGGATGACGTGATCACCGAGGTGCAGAAGACGATCACCCGGGGCGACCGCATCCTCATCACCACGCTGACAAAGAAACTGGCCGAGGAGCTCTCGGAGTTCCTTTCTGACCGGAAGATCCGGACCCGTTACCTCCACTCCGAGATCCAGACACTCGAGCGGACCGAGATCATCCGCGAGCTCCGGCTGGGGAAGTTCGATGTCCTTGTCGGGATCAACCTGCTCCGGGAAGGGCTCGACATTCCCGAGGTCGGGTTTATCGGGATCCTTGACGCGGACAAGGAAGGGTTCCTCCGCGATGCCCGGAGCCTGATCCAGATCATCGGCCGGGCAGCCCGGAACGTGAACTCGAAGGTCGTCCTCTATGCGGACACCATGACCGACTCGATGAAGCGGGCGATTGCCGAGACAAAGCGGCGGCGCGAGCTGCAGGTAGCGTTCAACAAAAAACACCACATCACCCCGCAGACCATTATAAAACCGGTAAAGGAGAAAGAGGTTGACATCAGGGATACCCGGCACGTACCGAAGCCTGAGATCCCGAACATGGTCATCGAACTCGAAAAGCAGATGCAGGACGCTGCAGATAACCTTGACTTCGAGCGGGCGATTGCGCTCCGGGATCAGATCAAAAAACTGAACGAGCGGGTGGCTGCGGCAGGGAGATCTGGTTAACCGGCTCTCCAGGAAACATCTTTGCGTAAAATGATGCCCCTCTCTTTACTCATATAAAGTAATTTTCACGGAACACCAGTGTGAGTGGTTAAAAATATCCAACCCCCCCAGGAACGGTAGCACAGATACGGACAGACCCTGCACCCGGCCCATGGAGAACACGTATGGAAAATTGCGCCCAGCCGACAAGGATGCCAACTCGGGCAGCTCTGTCCCTGCCGGTCTTCACTTACGGAGTCGGAACCAGTACCACCCAAGGTTAAAAATGAGCGTGCCCGCTATGAGTGCGAAGAACCACAAGTAAATCTGAGTCTCCCACGACAGATCGGGGAAAAACGTGCTGCTGACCGCGTCAAAGACAAACGAGAAGACGATCCAGAATCCGATGTTAAGGATTATACGCCCGAAGTCCATTGTAGATTATTCTATGGTTGCCCGAAACGATAAGCCGGGCGTACTAAGCGGGCAAACCCGGGGCCAAGGGGGAGTTCTGACATTATGTGGCAAAGGTAATACCCCCAGAACATCGTCATGCACCTTTTAAAAAAAATTCACGAACGTCCGGGGATAAAAATAATATGTTATCTAAAAAAAGATTTTCTCTTGTTCTGCCGTTGTCCTGGTATAATGGGGACAAAACGGTAAAATTTTCTCATGCGAGCTGGTGGGTTATGGACGGGAAGCTGATCTGGTTGTTATATGTTATCCGGTAACCATCCGGGAACACGAAGGTCGTCACGTCGGGCGACATGTCGACCGAGTCGATACTGGCCCACCATTGCTGCCGGATCTCGTTCTGGGCGTTGACAAACGAGAATGCCGGCGTATTTATCGTGTCTGTCCCATTTGACTGGCTGGTCGAGGCAAAGGATGGAATCATCACGTCGGAAGAGGAACTGTCTGCTTTGAGAACAGTGACCGGCTCGTTGAGATTATCCTCAAGAGCATTCCTGAGCTGGTCGGAGGGGTTGGCAATATTGAAAAATATTGCAGTCTGTTCCGCGAACGTGAGCTCATACTGGAAATCTACCTGCGCATTACCGCTCGTATCCATGGTTATGGTAAGCGTTTTTGCCGTGAGTGCCTGTGCGGGCATCGCTGCACAGGCAAGAAGGCAGATGCATCCGATCATAAGATAGAGGGTCTTCATAAATGTCTAGTTTACTTTACATTTATAGTATATACGCTTCCTCCTTAACGCCGTTAAATGGGGAATTTTCCGGTGGGAGAGGTTAGAAACTCCGAAGATGAGAAGAGTGACAGGGCTGCTCTTTGATTTCTGATAACCTTTCGGGGTCGATAAATTCTGATGATTTCTTCCAGTCCTCAAATTCACTGCGTGATATTCTTCAAGGCAGGATTTGACAGTTCGAAGAACGCTTCGGGCTCGGTCGAAGAACTACGTTCTTCTCCAGCTTCAGGTCTTATGACCTGCAGCATTCTCATGTTTCATCTCTGATGAGATCCGACAAAAGCGAATTTTTTTGCTCTGGAGAAATCATTTGGCAGTAATTATGACGCTTTTTTGAGCTCTGCCCCCGCTGCTATGGCATCCCCCGGTTGCGATTGTGCCGTAATACCTGTATGCTATCGTGGAGAAATTTCCAGTTCAGGTAATGCAGAGGCATCGCAATGCGCCCCGCCCTCAATGGGGGGACAGGGTTGGCGCACGGGGAAAGATCATCCCGTGAAAAGAGGTTTTCTCCAGAGTAAATTTTTTTAAAACATCCTCTGCATCATCATGCTCGATGAAACAAATCGAAGAATGTTGATGCGTTCTTCTCGCGTCTCGTTTCTGATGAGACCCGACACCCCCGCGAGCGTCAGAATTCCCGTGGTTTGCTCCACAGCCTGTTGTTGAAATCCTCCATTCATGCCGGGCCAAAGACAAGAACGGTTTTTCCGGCAGCATCATAGAATTTCAGGGAGGATTCGCTCACGCGGAACAACGATACCCTGGTCAGATCGGTCAGGAACGCCGATTCCTGCTCCATGACGCCGGGACCCTGACAGAACATCTTTGTTGATGAAGTGCCGGAGATATTGATGCTGTAATCAAGGGTCTCGAATGCGGCAGAGTACCCGTTGCACCCGGCAGAACCGGTTACCCTGCCGTCCCTATCGAATCGTGCAGTCACGTTGCTGCCGCTGATGACCGGGATGTGAATACCGGTAACATCCGTATAGGACTGGAGCGTCCAGTTGGTCTGTGTCATCACCCTGCCGGCATTTGCTCTGACTGCCGGCTCGTTCAGGAATACAATCATAAGGACAAGAAGACCGATAAATGCAACGGCCGCGTAAAACGAGAGCCCCATCTTCTCGGGAGGGGCTGGTGGGGCATTGTCCGGGTTGTCGCGTGATATCGTCTCCGGATCAGCGGGGGGATCATCAGCCATAGCCTGTACTTGACAGGGAATGCATTAACGGTTTTGGTCACCGTCGGCCCGGTACGCGTAGTGTAGATATTTAATACGCCTGCCATCCAGTACTGGTATGGAAATGCAATCAGTCAAAAAAGTGATAATGCTCGCTGTGGGCATCCTTATCGCATTTTTGATCGCTGATATACTCTCGAATGTCGTTGTCATTTTAAGCGGCCTGAACGGAGCTGCCGGCATGGTTGTCAATTTTGTCGTATACGCAGCCGTCTTCTTTTTTGTGCTCCACCTCCTTGAGAAATATGCCCATATCGTCTTCTTCGGGTTTGACCGGGAGTAGGGAGCCGGGCATAAGGGTTATTTGTATGCATTTTCTGTTGAAAAAAACCGGATTACTTTTATCCGCGGTCTGTCAGTTCCTGATACTCTTCTTTTGTGATTGATATTCATGGATGAGATATGATCCATATATTGACCACAGGCATTTTTATCGTTGGGAGAACAAATAGAGATCGGAATAGAACGGGGGATTTTCCCGATCAGGTGAAATTTATGCCGGATAAAAAAACATCATGCCTCCTGAGAGGTATCGTGGGAGTAATCTTCGGGTTTCTGGCCTTGTTACTTCCGGAGGAAGTAACCGTTGGGTTTTATGGCCTGTTCTGGGTTCTGATTGGGCTTGGCATAATATTGTTCCTGTTCCTTGCCATCACCGGCCGCGGTGACGAGTCGATACTCTGGTTCGGTCTTTCCGCTGCTCTCCTTTTAATCGGGGTGATCTCATTCATGATCGCGGGATTTGTAGCTGTCATGCTTATCCTGACGATTGCTGCCATCGCAATTATCAACGGTTTTACCGATATCACCCTTGCACTCGAGCACCCGAAGACAAAATATATCCTGATTCCGGGCATGATCATCGTAGGTATACTCCTCATGGGGGGGCTATTCTATTACTTCCCCGGTTTTGAGAAGTACCTCTTCCTTTCCGTGGTAGGGACAATTGCACTGACATTCGGCGTCTTCTCCATCCTTCTGGGATTCTATAAAACGGACGAGCCGGCTGCAGGGGTATAACATTTTTCCGCAGCCATGCAACCGGCGGGATCGGTTTTAAAAAAACATAAAACCGTGATTTGTACCGGATCTCCGCCGGCAACAGAACCGGCAGGGTTGTTGTATGAAGTATGATGTGATCGTTGCCGGGGCAGGCCCTGCAGGCAGTGCAGCTGCACGGGAGTGCGCACACCTCGGGCTTTCAGTACTCTGCCTCGAGGAGCACGGGACCATAGGATACCCTGTCCAGTGCGCCGGTCTCCTCTCCAATGCGGCTTTTTTTGAATGCCGGGTCCTGTCTGAAAGATCTGTCTTTAATAAAGTCACGGGTGCCCGCGTGATATCCGGCGCAGGCAGCGAACTGCTCATCGATGCAAAGAAAACCATGGGGGTCGTTGTGGACCGCGGGACCCTCGACCGCGAGATGGCAGAAGCTGCGGCAGATGCCGGAGCCGAATTCCGGCTGAGAACTGCTCTTTATGATGTCCGGAAAAATGTCGTCCTCACCCGGGGCGTAAACGGGCACGAGGAGATCGGGTTTGATATCCTGATAGCTGCCGATGGCCCCCGGAGTACCGTTGCCCGCCTCTCGGGTCTGGAGCGGGCGCAGACATACCTTGCCGGCATCCAGGCCGATATGCCGGGCGTCTGCGATCCGCGGTATGTCCGGATCTATCCGGATGCATCATCGGAGTTTTTCGGCTGGGTGATCCCGACCGGCCCGGGGCGTATCCGGGTGGGAATGTGCGGCAGGTCGCAGGTGAAGGAACGGTTCTCTTTGTTTGCCAGGAAATTCGGGACCAGTATGACCCAGTTTGTTACCGGCACGCTTCCGCTTGGCGTGATGAAACGGACCTACAAAGACAGGACGCTTTTTGTGGGTGATGCGGCGGGCTTTCCCAAGCCGACATCCGGCGGGGGCATCTATACCGGCGTCCGTTCTGCCCGGCATGCTGCAGCAGTTGCCGCTCATGCCTGCGAGCAGGGACGGTACGACGATACAGTCCTGGCCGGCTACGAACGATTATGGCAGGAAGATTTCGGACGCGAGCTGGAGATCGGATACCGCCTGTTTGAGATGCGACAGAAGATGTCGGTGGACGATACCGATGCACTGGTCAGGGCGCTCAATACCCCCTCAATCGTGCGCACTATTGAAGAATACGGGGATATGGACCGTCCCGGTGCCATGATAAAAAAACTGTTATTGAACCCTGCGATACTCCGGCTCGTAAGGCCGCTCATGCAGGCCGGGCTGCATTCCCTGTTCTGAACTGCATGTAAGGGGGATTATTTTTTACATCCCCGGACCGGTTTATGATACGGTATTCTTTTTTTCTTCAACCGCTGCAAAGAGTTTTTCCCTGACCTCTTCAGGAAGATTCGTTCCTTCCAGAGCCCGGGACAGGATGAGTTTTGCCATTTGCTGACCATCGGGCGTTGCGAGATAGGTATCCATGGTTTTCTTCCCTTCGGGGGATGACAGGTAGTTCCGTATTGTTTCCTGTCCCTTGGGAGATGCGATATACCCTGCGATCATCCCCTGCATGCAGTCGAGTTGTACCATAAACCTGGCTCCAGATAGCTAAGCATTGTGGATCGGAATCGCACATAAAACCGCCGGCATCACGAGAGGGATTTCCCGATCAGGGAAGCCAGACAGTAACTTCCTCTACCGGGGGCCGGATTGCGGGGGAGAGTTGGTCAGCAGGGTACCCGACAGCGCACCCCATCAGTTCCCATGACCCGGGAGGGATGCCGAGGAGAGCACAGAACGCCGGGTCCGACGACATCTGCGAGGTGATGGAGACAAGCTGGAACCCGATGCCAAGGGCAGTTGCCTTCAGCCACATGTTCTCAAGGCAATGTGCGAGCGACTGTAATTCAACCGGAGGATATCCCCTGCGTTCAGCAACCACGATATAATAGGGGGCTGTCCCGATACCGGGAACCACACCGGCGCCCTGGATCATGGAGAGCCTGCGGACAAATCCTTCAGCCTTTGCACGGAGCAACGGGTCTTTTTGCATTTCGTGCTCAAGATCCAAAGACATCGTCCGTACCTTCCGCATAACGAGGGGGAGTGCCGCATTCATGCTCACCGACCCCTTGCGCATCACAAAGAAACGGCGGAAATAATCATGGGAATCCCCCACTGCAGCAGCAGCAAACGGGGCAAGGAGCCCGGCATGGAGGATGCGCCGGATTTCATCTTCGCTGCAAAAATCCGGCTTGAACATTCGGTGGGACCGGCGCTTCGCGAGGACTTGATCAAAGACTACGTTTTTCTGGACATTGGTATCGGTGCACATAACTATCAGCCTGTGACAGTTGTTATTTCAGGATGAGAGCATGAAGGTTACTGATAAGGACATGAATCGTATGATGAGAACGGTCAGAGCGCCGGCTATCCCCAAGGAAGCCGGTTTATTTTCTCCATGCGTGAAGGACACCCATGACACCGAGGATATCATGGCAGGGCTTCCGGTCGATCTCAAAATCGTAAAAGCGGCTGATATATTCAAGAAGGGCAGGGTCCGGCGGTCCGCTGATCGGTGGCAGGTGGATCTCCATCTCGATGCGGCGGACATTCTCAAGCTCGCGGGGGTTGATGAGCCATTCGGCACCTTCGCAATCACATTTTAAAAAGTCACACCCTCCGCTCATCGTGATAAGGTCGCGAAGTGGATACGTGGGGGAGACTACACGACAGTCATCCCAGCAGATCTCCGCAGGTTTCCCGTTGCCAAGTGCACCGGCAATTACCTGTACGGAAACATTGTTTGCGCGGATATTTTCAAGGAGCGGCGGCATGGTAACCGGTTCCACCGCGGTTACCTGACCGCCCATTCTCGCGGCACGGATACAGAACCCGCCGACATTGGCACCGATGTCAAGGACCCGGTCTGCAGACCGGATATCATCAAACCGGTACTCGGACACCGAGGTTATCTGGCGATAGGACGTGGCTGCAGCAGAGAAAAAGATCTCCTTTTTCCTGGGAGGAAAGTGCGGGATGGCATCCTGTACCGTTACCAACAGGATCAGGCCTTCTTTCTGATAAATGTCCCGTCAGCATATTCCTTGTAGGCAAGACGCAGTTCCTCGCGGGTGTTCATGACAATGGGGCCCCGCCATGCAACCGGTTCTCCGATGGGTTTTGCGGATAAAAAAATGAAACGCATCCCGGAACCCGATGACCGGACCCAGAAGGAGGAGCCGTCACCGAACAGGATAAGGTCCTGGTTGCCCATACGGTGTCCTTCCTTTTCATCAAACGTCCCTTCGCCACCGATAACATAGGCAATCGCGGTGTAACCGGGTTGTACCGGGTGCGTGAAAACCGTATCAGGGCCAAGGGATATATCAAGAAATTCCGGGTCTGCCACAATATCCCGCACCGGCCCGCTGGTCCCGTTCACCCTCCCGGAGATAACGCGGATGCTGATATCCCTGCGGGGTTTAAGAACCGGGATTGCCTTGCCTTTTATTTCCTGGTACCGGGGATCCATCATTTTGCTGGACCGGGGGAGATTGACCCAGAGCTGGAACCCACCCATATGGTCATTGACCGGCCCCGGCATTTCCTGGTGTATGATGCCGGAACCCGCCGTCATCCACTGGACATCGCCGGCGCCGATGCTGCCGGTATTTCCCAGGCTGTCTTCATGATCCACGAACCCCTCAAGGATGTAGGTAACGGTCTCTATGCCCCGGTGGGGATGCCAGGGAAAACCGGCCAGGTAATCCTCCGGCTTCTTTGAGCGGAAGTCATCGAGCATAAGGAATGGATCGAATTGGGGCACCTCGTAATACCCGAATGCCCGGTGCAGCCTGACGCCGGCCCCTTCTACCGTTGCATATGCCGTTAGCACCCGCTCAACTCCTCTTACCTGCTCCATAATGAAGAAACAGGAAGTGCCGGCTCATTAAGATATGGGTGATCGCCTGACAGCATCAGGCGCCCGGTACAGATCAGTGCAGGAACCTGTTAATATGAGGAACCGGCGTATGTATCCGGTAGCTATGGGCTTAAGAGACCAGCTTGCGGGGATACTGCCGGCGGATGTCCTGCCATACGTGTCCGATCATTTCGAGGTGATCGGTGATATCGCGGTCCTCGCCCTTCCTGAAAGACTGGAACCCTGGAAACAGACTATCGCACAGGCCATCGTCTCCCGCCGGAAAAACATCACAACCATCCTCAACAAGAAAGAGAAGGTCGCCGGCAGTTCACGCACGGCCCGGTACGAAGTCCTGATGGGGGAGAGAACGGTCACGGTGCACCGCGAGTCCGGGTTCTCTTACCGTCTTGATGTCGGCAGGGC
>Ga0182011_10000826_pt1 | contig 27017 bp, 20 predicted proteins | sample 711E1DmetaG_FD_120481 | JGI IMG/M metagenome (GOLD analysis project Ga0182011, IMG submission 120481) | Permafrost microbial communities from Stordalen Mire, Sweden - 711E1D metaG | ecosystem: Environmental > Terrestrial > Soil > Wetlands > Permafrost | place: Sweden: Stordalen | collected...
AATTGGAACGGTTTTTGCTGAATATATGGAGTGGATGACTTTATTTTTTTATTTATGGGAACAAATAAACTATTTTGAAGGGAGAAAAAATGGAACACAAACTTCCAGAACTGCATTTTGCAAAATCGGCGCTGTCTCCGGGCATTTCCGAGGAAACGATTGAGTATCATTATGGCAAACATCACAATGCCTATGTCACCAATCTCAATAAATTGATTGCAGGCACAGAATTCGCGGCAATGACACTTGAACAGATTTGCGCCAAGGCAAGCGGACCGATTTTCAACAATGCCGCCCAGCATTGGAACCATTCATTCTATTGGGAATGCCTTGCTGCCTCAGGCGGGGAACCCGCAGGACCTCTTGCCGCAATGATAACCCGTGATTTCGGTTCATTGTCACAGTTCAAGGAAAAATTTGTCGCATCCGCCATAGGCAATTTCGGCTCGGGGTGGACCTGGCTAGTGAAAAAAGGTGATCATTTGTCAATTGAAAACACGAGTAACGCGGCAATGCCGTTTCAAGACAATAAAAAACCGATATTGACCTGTGACGTTTGGGAACACGCCTATTATATCGATTATCGGAACAACAGGGCGGCATATCTCGAAGCGTTCTGGAAAATAATCAATTGGAAATTTGTTGAAAATCAATGTGCGGCTGCCTGAATATAAATCTAATTGCGAAAGGTGGGCTTGATGAAGTTTCGGAATCTCATATTTTCAAGCATGATTGTGACTTTCCTTGGAAGTTGTGCGATAATTAATGCTGAAGTCACTGTAAGCGCCTCATTCAAGGTAAATGCTTTTGATCACTTCAGCGAGCTCAACGATTATGGCGAATGGGTAATGGTCCCCGGCTACGGAACGGTGTGGAGGCCTGACGCGGGCCCGGATTGGCGTCCCTTTCAATATGGACACTGGGTCTATTCAAATGAGGGGTGGGTTTGGGATTCCGATGAGCCATTCGGTTGGATCGTATGCCACTATGGAAATTGGTTCTATGATGACGTTCAAGGATGGGTATGGTTGCCGGGAAACACCTGGTCGCCGGCAAGAGTCAAATGGCATGTGACCGACAATGAAATCGGTTGGGAGCCTTTGTTTCCCGAGCGTCGGCCTGGCCATCATTGGGACAAGGTCCATATGCAATGGACATTCTGCCCGGTGCAATTTTTTACCGAAGTCGAAGTGCGCAACCATGTTTCTTTCCATGCCAAGCCCAATTCCGGAGAGGCGGGCACTCATGTATACTTTGGTCCGCCGCGCAGGGAATTTGTTCAACGCGTTGCGCCGAGGCCTATTGTCAGCATTAGTTTGAACAAAGCCCGCATAACGACCAATAATCGGTCACTTGTCCGGGTCGAAATAGGGAACAGGGAACGCCCGCATGTTGAAGTGCCAATAGGGCCGATGTATAAAAGGGCCACCGTTAGAAGCGGCGAGACTGAGTCGCGGACAACTGTTCATGTAAATCATGAAGAGAGGGGGCAACCGGCAGTCGTTCATGAGAAAACCGATAATCCGCGCGTTATTGTTCAGCCACAGTCGAACCAGTCCGAAAGAAAAGTAAGGGTTGAAGTTCGAAGCAAACAAAAAGATGGTGAAGACCAGGACAGGAAAAGGAACGACGATAATAATGAACAAGAGAGAAATAAGTTCAGGGAAAACGAACGTTGATGTCTCGGAATGTGATTGTTAATAACAATGGGTTAATTCCTCGAAGGTCGCTTCGACTTTTGCCTCACGCCTTCGAAGCGCTTCCCCTCTCCACTTGTGGAGAGGGGACAAAGAGAGTTAAAATAAACGCAGTCCGGGTTAACCTTAGAATAATGGCTTCAATTTGGGTTTTGAGCTGTTGCAGAACTTGCAGTTGATGGATTTGATGATTTCCGCGATCGAATCGACAATTTTAGTCAGAACGGTAAGGGATTTTTTGTGCACTTCGATTGAAGTCACATTGTTGAGCGACTTGAGCCAGTTAAAATCTTCCTCCGTCAATCTGTTTTCTTCGATGATTTTGTAGGTCCTTGTCTGAGTCGTATTATTATAGTTCATAAGGTCCTTTCAAATCAATACGGTTTTACGGGTGTGTTTCCTCTTTGTTAAAATACATTTCCCTAGTCCGGCAAGGGGATTAATAATTGAGATGGATTACGGCGCCGGTTTGATACTGAAGAAATTGTCCGAACAATCCTGGAACCCCGTGCTGATGATATAGTCAAGAACGCAGATCCTGCATGAATCGGACACTGAAGACACGCGAAACGTGAGGCCGCCTCCTTGGTCAATTGAAAAGGAATCGGGGATGGAAAAAATAAACGTCGAATCCACATGAGGATTGATCGATAACGTCATGCCGGGCAGCGGGATGGAATATTTCCCGTTGTGTAATTTCAGGCGGATCCCGGCGTTGGCGTCGTGCTGTGAGGTCACCGTCACGGTACATGCCTGTCCAACGAAAAATTGTTCCCCGCCGTTGGGGCTTACCACATGGTAATGCGGGTCTAAAGCGTTTTCCGTGTCAATTCCCGTAAAATAAACGGCCTGCCACCCCGAGGAGATTATTGAATCCGGAGGGGTCAATTGCGTCCAAACGTTCTTTTTCCAGTCCACCATCCAGACGCCTTTCCAAGACGTCGCCGTACCTGTCTGGCTTCCGATGACAAGATCGTTGTTGTTGCCGAAATTCCAGGCGTGAAAATCCATCTGGTCCCATGTTCCGAACCGGTATTGCGGCGGACACCAGTTTATGCTTAACCCGTATTTGTCGATATGATCGTCGATGGTGATCGCGGGGTCGGTGCTGCGGCGAAACGGCGTTACGACGAACCCCAGGTGTTCGGGAGGAATGCAATTTCCCGTGGCGCCGCCCATTCCGGCAGTCCCCGGAATATAAAGGCACAGCGAGCCGTCAGGAGACATCGTCGAATTGCATCCCCAGACCTGCTTGCCCGTTTCATCGGCCCATTTGAACATGTCCTTGGGCAACGCCAGGCCCCTGCCGCCATCGGGTATGGTCATAAAACCCATACGTAAAACGTACGTGCCTTGCCAGAGCATGCTGAAAGCTCCAAGAATCTGGTCCTTTGCAACTGAAATCGGATAGTAAGGTTCGATCCTGAAACTGCCAGTAAGGTCGGCAATGGTCCGGATGACGCCGAAGCTTGGAATGCTGTCAAGCTTAGTTTGTATTGCGTAAATCTCATTCCTGACCGTGTCGGTTGTTGTATAGCAAATTTCGACCCCGTTGGGCCCGTTACGGTAAAAATTGACCATATTGACCTGAGTGCCTGAAAGCGGAACTTGATATTTGCGGGATCCGTCGATGCTTATTAAAAAGGCATTGTTGTAACCGTTTGCATAAAGTATCCATTTCCCGTCATCGGAAATGTTTATCGCTCGCGAGAACTCATTTTCCGTATTAGGAATGAGCGATGAAGAGAAATTCCTGATGTCTGAAATATATAAACCGGGCACCATCGTGGGGTCATTTTCGAATGCATATCCATAAACAAAGAAGCCCGCGGGCAAATCGCTTTGGCGGCCGAAGGTAACGTCATCTTTATGCGTATAGGAAGGACAAAACCTATCCATGGAACATTGATGAATAAAAAAAGTGTCCTGGATCGAATAAAAATGCCCCGCGCTGTCGCCCACGGCTATTGAAACCGAGGACCGGCCGGAATCACGGGGAATCCAAAATAAAACTGAATCCGTCAATAGCATTGCGGGCTGAGGATTAAGAAGATGAAATGAAACCGCTCGGCCGATGGACTTTGAAACAGCCAGCCGGGATGCGCTCAATGTGTCGGTGTATGCTTCATTTAAACACAGCGTGTCCGCGCTGAATCGAAACGCAATAGAGGGCAGCACGTCGTTTACAACATACAGCGTGTCGCGAAGCGTATCGCAGCCTGTGTTCGCGCCGCAAACTGTCGCGTTCACATAGACGCGCCCGGTGTCTTTCGGCGTCCAGGAAAAAACCGAGTCCGACACGTTCATACCCTGCCTGCTGTCAACTAAATGTATTGAAATTTTATTGCCGTTGGACGTCGATGCGCTCAAGTCTTTTGCGTGTATAGTGTCAATGAAAAGAACGTTCCAATAGAGCGTATCTTTGGAAAAATGGACGACACTTGCTTGCACCGGCCCAGGCCCCGTTGTTTTGTTGCTCGTGCAACGCGCAATGAATATAACCAGTGAAATGCAGATTATCACGGATATTAAATACCGGGAAGCTATAAAAAACGACGTCATGGCTTTATTGGTTGGTATACAAGAACGAATAGTGCCCATAGTGTTGCCTTTTAAAATTTAAAACACTGGTTTCCAATATACATATAGTGGTAAAATATAACATGCAGGTTTATCAAATTAATCCAGCCTAAAGCTATTTATAAAAATGTTCGTGGAAGCGCAATGTCAACCGTTTTGCACCGATTATCAGGCTTTTTGCGTGAAGTTATTTTTCGCCAGTCCTAATTCGGCCGTTATTTTGGTATAGCATTCAGGGCAGTAACCATGGGAAAAATCAGCGTCTGAGTGTTCACTGATATATTTTTCGACTTGGTGCCAGAACCCCTTATCGTCCCGTATCTTCTTACATGATGCACAGATTGGGATCAATCCGTGGAGGGTTTTTATTTTTGTAAAAGCATCCTTAAGCTCAATAATGAGTTTTTCACGTTCTAATTCAAGCTTCTTAAGCCCTGTAATATCCCGGCCAATCCCTACGATCCCGCACACATTTTCCGGATAGGCCTTTTTCCCGCTTACTCCGACAATACCAACAACTTTTCCTCTACTAGAAAACAATGGCACTTTGGTGGTGAGGAGCCAATATTCGCGGCCCTTGGAATCAATGGTCTTCTCTTCCCTGTTGAACAATGGTTTTCCGGTTTTAATGATCTCCTGTTCGTCGCAGTAGAATCGTTCGGCAAAATCCTTGGGGAAAAAGTCGAAATCGGTTTTGCCGATAATCTCTTTGAAATCTTTGAGCCCGAGGATTTTCAGTTGATAATCATTAGTAATAACAAACCGCGAATACCGGTCTTTAAGAAAAATATGACAATCCGGAATATTGTTGATCATGGCGCGGAGAAGGTTTCTCTCGTCCTGAAATGCGCTCTTCTGGCGCTCAAACAAATCCTTTTTCTTTTCAAGCGCACGAACCCGCGACCTTAACCGTTTCAGCTCCGCGAGCAATTGATTTTTATTTTTTCCGGCTTCATTCATTCACCTTCTCCTTAGAACCATTTCACAAAAACCCCAATTCTTCAGTCAATGATTAATTAGATTATATCCTAAAGTTGCAAGAAAGTCAGCTTAGAACGCTGAAAAGTTAATGTTGGTAGTGGGGTCAGAATTTCGCTCGGAGGTTTAAATGCAGTCGTACTCGCGGCTGCCTATGCTGCGCATACGGCGGTGAAAAAGCTTGTCCTCCAAAGTGGTATTGTCTGAAGCAAAAGAGCGGCTGCTCTATGGTGAATATATCTGTACAAAACAGGCCCTTTTTTTATTTTTAAAATTGTCAGAATTTATACGTTGAGAATAAAACAATCTCCGTTTTTAAAATCCATGCTGAAGCCGCAACCGGTGATTTTGATATAAGCGTAAAAAACCTGACCCAATCTTTAATCGCCTCTTTCCTTTTTGATGGAACAATCACGCTTGACTAGGAAGAAAACAATCTTCCTGAAAATCACGAACGGCAACGATTCGTGGAAAACCAGGCGACCGATCGGGCATATCGCATCGGGCAGAAAAGGAACGTGGTCGTACATAAATTTATCTGCAAGGGCACCGTTGAGGAAAAGATCGACGCCCTCATCGAAGACATCTCTTCGACTGCGGATATCTCGATTTCTGACCAACAGCTTTTCGCTTGCAGAAAAAACAATCGCCCGGTTATTCAAATGCAGATGGTATAGAACTTTACTCCTTTGTTGAATTTCTGTCGCTAACAGCCACATATTAGAAGGTTTGAAATCGCTTTCTGTTCAACGATTTCGGAGGACCTGCCTCCATCTCTAAGAAAGCTTCTCTGGACACACTATCGTACATAAATTTCCGTTTCGTGAGGTGATCCCAATATTAATCTTCAATTATAATCAGGGGGCAATTACGCGTAAATACGCTAACGCGCTTTTTGCACAGAAGTGGAGTGTACCCCAATCTGCGCGAATTTTTACTTTTTTGAGGGGTTGGGCACTTTTTAGCCAATATGCAATTACACCCATTTTTAAGAAAGGCCTTCTTAAAAACAGGAATTTCACTGTTTTTAAAGCCTGTTGTCTCAATGTTTTGTCACGCGTTTTCCTATCGATTATATTTTTTACCCAAGAATGATAACCGATCAAACTCCGGTTTCATGTCGGTCTTATTTTCCCATCGCCATTGCCAATTCCCTAAAAGTTTGGCCGGATCATTAACCCGCGCTTCTTCCCCGAGCCCTAAAATATCCTGTAAGGGGAAAACGGCTACTGATGCTTTTGATTCCATTGCACGGTCGATGAGACCCCACATAATTTCTCGATCGGTCGACGCGTTTCCAAGATAGCTGACTATCCGCTCTCGCTCCTTACCATTTGCCAAAGTTCCCAGCCATCCCAGTGTGGGGAGGTTGTCATGGGTTCCCGTATATACCACGCAATTTTCATCGTAGGTATGCGGCAAGTAGGAATTGTGCGGATCATCATCGTTAAAGGCGAATTGGAGTATTTTCATTCCCGGAAATCCATAATGTTTCATGACTGCGCGAACATCATCGGTAATGATGCCCAGGTCTTCGGCAATCACGGGAAACGGCTTGAATTCGGCCAGAAGCTTGTCGAAAAGATCGTATGGCGCAGCATCTTTCCATGCCCCGGAAATTGCACTGGTTTGTCCGGAAGGAATTTCCCAGTACCGCACCAGGCCCCTGAAATGGTCGATGCGAACAATGTCGTACAAAGAAAACAAATGCCGCATCCGTTCCACCCACCACGAAAATCCCTTGGTTTTGTGGGCTTCCCAATCGTAAACCGGATTGTTCCAAAGCTGCCCGGTGGCGCTGAAAAAATCAGGCGGAACGCCCGAAACGGCCGTCGGATGAAACATTGCGTCGAGCTTGAAAAGACCGGGCGCCGTCCAGGTGTCTGCGCTGTCAAGCGAAACGTATATGGGCATGTCGCCGATGATAATGATGCCTTTGGCTTTGCAATAGCGGCGCAAATCCCGCCACTGACTCCATGCGAAAAACTGTAATATTTTTTCCGCCTCAATGTCCAATTCGTGCGTATCCCTGAAATCGGCCAAAGTCTTCGGATCGCGCAGCCTCAAGGGTTCGGGCCATTCGGGAAAGGGAAGGCCGATTTTGCGGCGCATGACTTCAAACATTGAAAAATCAACGAGCCAGCGGCTGTTTAATCGGCAAAACCGATTGTAGTTTGCATCGGGAGTAAATTGCGCGGCCGCTTTTTTAAGTAAGGGTATTTTGGCCTCCCGCACTCGTTGGTAGGCTATTGCGCTTTTAGGCAATGCGGGCAAAGCGTCGATATCTTGACGGGTTAGAAGCCCCGCCTCTTTTAATTTGTCGAGGGAAATAAGCAGCGGATTGATTGCAGCGGATGATACGCTGAAATAGGGCGATTCCCCGTTTTGAGGGTCCCCCGGATTAAGCGGCAAAACCTGCCAATATTTTGCCCCGTACCGGACAAGGATGTCCGCAAAGTCGTATGCCATAGATCCGAAATCCCCAATGCCATCGCGGGCCGGAAAAGAAAATATAGGCAAAAGAATTCCATAGCCGCGGTCCATGGTTTCGCTCCTTATATTTTTTTATCCGGATCATCATCCGGTTTGTTTCTGAGCTTTTCAATATAATGAAACAGCGTATGCAGGGCAATCGTTAAGGTCTGTTCGCCCGATTCGAGGGAATTATTGAGACCGTCAAGGCCGCGCTCCAAAATGTAAACCGATAGAAGCTTTTTTGTTTCGTCAAGGGTCGGCGCAGTAAGTCCGCTTCCCTGCATTGCCGTAAAATATGATTCGACAAAAACATTTTCCATTGTTTGCGCCCATTGGAGCATTTGGGGAAGCAGCGCTTCGCGGTCTTTTTCCTGGATATGCACATTTTTCAGGAGCGCATAATGCGCCGTGGAATTAAGTGAATGGACCATGGATGCAATGTCCTGCAAGGGGCTTCGTTTGAACCTTCGTTCGCTTAAAGGCAAACTGGGCATTCCCTCAAAATCGCAGATCCGGTATTTTTCATCCATGACCATGATCTTGTCCAAACGGTAATCGCCGTGGATACGCATGCGCACGGTGGAAAGCTTGGAATTAAGCGCCGGCAGAAAAAATCCGAGCATTTCATTTTCCAAGGGAAGTTCCCGGAATTTATCAACTAATGTTTTTGGGAATGTTCCTTTAAATGCTTCGATCCGGGAAAACAAGCGGTGCGTCAGATTGCGAATCGACTGATAAAGACTGCGCTGGTAAAACGCGGTATACGGCTCAATCCGAAAGCTCTCTTCTTTTCCCGCGGCAAGCAGGCGATGCATTTTCGCGGTCAACTCGCCTACAAGAGCGACCTTTTTGTCGAACGAAACCAATATCGGGGGGGGCGCCGCCATCGCAGGCAAAATGGGGACAACCGTATGCGGCGCATTTTCCGCGGCAATCGGTTTTTCGATTCCTCCCGCAAAGGTCTCTTCCAGATGCTGCGTTATCGCGTCGATTGCCAAATCGTAAAGTGTTCGGGAATGCCGGAAAAATGCGCTGCAGAATCCGAGGGAAAAGCCGACGTTCCCGTCGGTTTGGTAGGCTATTGATCCGATATACGAAGGAACCACATCAAGGCCGCCGCCCGACAATTTTCCAAGAAGTTCGATTTCCGGATGGGCTCCTTCCTCAATATGCCTGAAAAGCTTTACAAATACCTTATCGCAAAGCTCCGCGGTCGTATTTCGACTGCCGGCTTTTATGCAATGCGCCGTCGGGGTTTCGATCGGCAGTTCATGGGTCTTTGGGCCTTCGGGTACGCCCACAAGCACCCCTTTCCCGCCCCGGACCGTCCGGCGATTTTTAGCAAGATCCAGCACTGTTTCAAGGAACAGCGGATGATACGCGCAGTCGTATACCATACCCGTTTCATTGCCGGTAACAAGCCCTAAAATAAGGCCTTTGTCCTCTCCGATGACCGGCCCGACTTTTTCTTCGGGTTCCATAGTGAGCGGGAGAACGATGAGGTCCGCTTCACCGTCGGAATAACGGACGCTGATAATTGCGACCGCCGCGGTAAACGCCTCGCGCCTGACAATTATTTGATCCGTAATTATTGTCTGTAGTATTGGTTTTTGCCTGCATCCCGCCGTTGTACGCTGTTGCAGGTATTTGGGTAAAATATCCGAAACCAATCGTTTTCCCTGCGCCCCTTCAAAAATTTCCGACCAGTGCTTGGCAACCGTGAAACTTGGAAGCTTATAGCTTTGCATTCTTGGGTCTGCGTGAATGTCCTGACGCAGGTCCATCCAAAAAAAATCGTACGGCCCAAGGGTCAATTGATAGGGCGCCGCCGAAATCCTTGGGAAATTTTTACCGCTTAAGATGTCGATAGGGGTGTTTCCGGCAAACGCGCTGAGGTCAAGGGACACCGGTTGGTTGTAATGCGAAAGGCTCACGACAACCAGTACGGCTACGCCGTCGTGTTTCCTGACAAACGACAATATGCTTGCGTTGCCCGATTTGACCATATCGAGCGAGCCGCGCGCAAACGCGGGATACCGCCTGCGCAGGGCAATGGTCCGGCGCATCCACCACAAAAGCGACGAAAGATTATGCTCCTCGTTTTCAACATTGACTGTTTGATAATGGTATTCGGGATCGATGATGACCGGCTGAAAAAGCTGCTGCGGATTGACGTGAGAGAACCCGGCGTTTCGGTCGGAAGACCACTGCATCGGCGTGCGCACACCGTCGCGGTCTCCCAAAAAATGGTTGTCGCCCATGCCGATTTCGTCGCCGTAATAAATGACCGGCGTTCCGGGCATCGACATGAGCAGAATATTGAGGAGCTCGATTCTGCGGCGGCTGTTCTGGAGAAGCGGCGCGAGCCTCCTCCTGATCCCTAAATTAATGCGGGAACTCCGGTCGCGCGCATAGGAGCGGTACATGAAATCGCGCTCCTCCTCCGACACCATTTCCAGGGTCAACTCATCGTGATTGCGAAGGAACACGGCCCACTGGGCGTTTTCGGGAAGCGGCGGCGTTTGTTCGATTATGTCGATTATGGGAAACCGGTCTTCCATTTGCAACGCCATAAACATTCGGGGCATGAGCGGAAAATTAAACGCCATGTGACAAATGTCGCCGTTTCCAAAATATGCCACTGCGTCTTCCGGCCATTGGTTGGCCTCGGCAAGAAGCATACGGCCCGGAAACTTTCCGTCAACGTGCGCCCGTAGTGTCCTGAGAAACTCGAAGGTTTGCGGCAGGTTTTCGCAATTTGTCCCGTCCTGCTCGTAAAGATAGGGCACGGCGTCGAGCCGCAAGCCGTCGACGCCCAGCGCCAGCCAAAAATCGATTATTTTGAAAAGCATTTTATGCACATAGGGGTTTTCAAAATTCAGGTCCGGTTGGTGCGCATAAAAACGATGCCAGTAAAAGGCGTTTGCAACGGCATCCCACGTCCAGTTCGAGGTTTCAAAGTCCTTGAAAATTATCCGCGCATCGCGGTATCGCTCCTTGGTAGTGCTCCAAACATAAAAATTGCGCCAGAAAGAACCCGGTTTCGCGGCGCGCGATTTTTTAAACCAATCGTGCTGGTCCGACGTATGATTGAGAACGATTTCCGTAATTACCCTGATGCCGCGCTTGTGCGCATCGTCAAGAAAGAATTTGAAATCCTGCATGGTCCCATAGGTGGGATTGATATCGAGATAGTTTGAGATGTCGTAGCCGTCGTCGCGAAGCGGCGACGGGTAAAAGGGCAAAAGCCAGAGCGCCGTTATGCCAAGGGATTCCAAATAACCGAGTTTTTGCGTGAGGCCTGCAAAATCGCCGATGCCGAAACCTTTGGTGTCGAAAAATGATTTTACATGAAGCTGGTAAATGATCGCGTCTTTGTACCAGGTAACATCCAATGCGTCGCCTGTTTTTACATCCATGACTTTTAAACCCCTTTGTTATTTTATCCACTTTATGGGTTATTATAGCGCAATTCTTGCGCCAATGTATCGGGTAGGCGCAGGAAATGGTATGACTTTTGCTTCATTAACAATAAAAACATTTCTTTAACCAAGGAATCCCTACGAATAACACGCTCTATTCTTTTTTGTTTATTGCGGGGGCAATTGCGCTTGGTTTGGCGCTTATCCGTATTATTGCGTTCATCATCAAGAGCCGGCCCACGTTGTTCGTTTTCATCAATACCCGGTTCTATTTCAGCCATCTTCACCGGCCGATCGAGGCCCTTATACTAGCGGGTTGCGTTGGCGTAGGGGTTTCGCAAGTACGTTTTCCTAAGGAAATAATAATCATCCTTGATTATGCCGTTCATTTGAGTATAACCGCAGCTTTGGGATGGCTTCTGCTTAAAATCGCGGATGCGATACGCGACGGCATTTTAGGGCGTTACGATATATCGGCAAAAGACAATCTGGCGGCGCGTCGAATCCACACGCAACTAAAGCTCATTCACCATGTTGTGGCCGCGCTCGTCGTCATTTTCACCATTGCATTTATGCTGCTTCTATTGCCTAAGGTCAAGCAGATCGGCGTTGGGCTGGTCGCGTCGGCGGGGGTTGCAGGGATTATTTTAGGCTTTGCAGCTCAAAAATTACTCGGTAATGTCATGGCCGGGATCCAGCTCGCTTTTGCCCAACCCATTCGCCTTGAAGATGCGGTAATCGTGGAAAATGAATTCGGGTGGATCGAGGATATTTCCTTGCTTTACGTTATTGTCCGCTTGTGGGACTTAAGGCGCCTGGTGCTTCCGGTTTCTTATTTCATCGAAAAGCCGTTTCAAAACTGGACGCGCGTTTCCGCGAATTTGCTCGGCACGGTTTTCCTTTACGTCGATTATTCGGTTCCTATTGACGAAGTAAGAAACGAGCTGACCCGTATCCTTACGGCAAATCCCGACTGGGACAAAAAGGCCAATGTTTTGCAGGTCACCAATACCGATAACCGTTCGGTTGAATTACGGGCGCTCATGAGCGCAGCCGATTCGTCCCTCCTGTGGAACTTGCGCTGCGATGTGCGTGAAAAACTTCTGCAATTCCTTCAACGCAACTATCCCGGGAGCTTGCCGCAAATCAGAATGAATATTCTCGATCAGGAAAAATTACTGCCTTCCAAAATGGCAATAGGGAACTTGGAAAAAAGGTCTCCCGCCAAATAGAGTTCCGCTCCTGGAAATGTCTCATTAGTCAATACATTTCGCCACAATGCAGGCAGCGCGTCTTTGTGCATCTCAATGGCCGTATCTCCCCAAATTCTTTTTCCTAAAGGAAGTTCGTTTGGGCCGACTAAACCGGTAAGAAATCGAGGAACGATCATGGCAATGCATGAACCCGCGTATTTTTTGACGAATCCTATGATGCTTTGTTGATGGGTCCCGTTTGTCGAAAGTGCGATATATTGACCTTTCGCAAAAATATCTTGTTTGCTTTTCCTTAACTTCAAACCTTTGTAAAGCACATAAAGCTTGATTTGTCCGGTGTTCATTGTTGAAAGCAAAGTTTCCATAAGCGTATCCAAATTTTCGGTTTCCATTTTTATTATAGTCTGGATCATTTTGATTCTGACTGCAAAATCAATTGGTCTGCGGTTGTCGGGATCTACCAGGCTGAAATCCCATAATTCGGTCCCCTGGTAGGTGTCGGGCACGCCGGGGGCCATGAGCTTGAGCGCGGTTTGCGACAGGGAATTAAACATTCCGAACCAGGCTATTTTATGTTGAAAGGCGATAAAATCAGGCAAAAATTTATTCGACGGATTATCATCGAGAATTCCTGAAATAAAATCGGCGATTCCCTTTTCATAGTCAACGTCGAATTTTATCCAGGTCGTGCGCTCTTTTGCCTCACGAACGGCTTTGAGCATGAACTCTTTTATCCGGTCTATATAGGTGGCCCGTTCGTCACTATTGACAGGATACGACCCGACTAGCGCTTGGTACAGCATATATTCGACATTGGGGTCCGGAACAAGCATGCCGCCTATGCGGCTTTTGACGCCGCTATTTAGCGACTGCCATTTTTTTACCTGTTTGCCCCATTCAACGGGAATTTCGGAAAGCACATTGATCCGCGCCCTGGTGTCTTCGCCTTTTTTGGTGTCATGCGTTGCGGTTGCGCTTAGCGAATAGGGCCTGTTTTCCTGACGTTCATTGCAAAACCCGTGGAATGCGCTGGTTTCCTCGCCAAAATGGTCGGGGCGGCTTCCAACTTCGTTCAGCGATATGAGCCTGTTGTAATTGTAAAGAACCGTATCTTCAAACCCCTTTGCCATGAGCGCCCCGGTAAATTGCTGGAGCCTCATGATGAAAATAAGCCTTTCCTGTGACTTTTGGGTCCGGCCGGAATCGTCGACGCCTTGTACGATGAATTTTTTGATGAATTCAAGCTCGATAAATAGCGCCGGATTTCTTATTTGGGCCGACCGGATTGCCGTATCCAAGTTGCTTCGGTCCTCATCGGAGATAATTTCCGGGCTAATGTACGTTCGGTAAACGGGAAACGACGACAGAAATTCCACAAGCGCCCTGCGAAGCGCATACATGGTAATGTCGCTTCCGGCCCGGTCTTTGCCGGCGACACGTTTCAGCAAAAGAGCGCAATTGTCGATATCACCCGCCATATATTTATCGATGATCACCCGTTTCTTTTCAATAACAAGGTCGTCGAAAGCTTGCGGATTTCCCGTAAAATCCTTGTATATTGTGTCAATTTCCTTTTCATTTGAGGTTTTGACAAAAACAGCATTCGCCATGTTTAAAAAATCATAACCGGTGGTCCCTTGCACCGGCCAATCTTTGGGAAGGAGTTCGCCGTGGCCCAATATTTTCTCGCAAACCATATACGTTCCCGGGGCTTTGCTGCGGAGATCCTTCAAGTATTGTAAAGGGTCGTGGAGCCCGTCGATGTGGTCTATCCGCAGGCCCTGCACCGCGCCGTCTTCAATCATTTTGAAAATCATGGCGTGCTCGGTTTCAAAGACCTCGGGCAACTCCACTTTCATTCCGATCAAATCGCTTATGGTAAAGAACCGGCGGTAATTCAGCTCCTCGCAAGCAACTTTCCAAAATGCGAAGCGGTAAAATTGTAGGGCATGCACTTCATCGAACCGGTCGAACCCTTCGGGATTTTCGGCGGAACCGTTGAACAGGCTTATGGCCCCATGCATGACTTCCCTGACTACCGTATTTTGCGCGTAAAGCTCAGTCAAAAGCGCCCGTGCCATGGATGTTTTTGCCATTCGCTGATCTGGGGGAACCTCTTCGCCGCTCTTTTTAAACGACAGTATCGCGCCGATGAATTTAATAAGAACCGGATTGTTTTCTTCCATCACTTTTTTTAGATTGTCGATGCACCCTGAGAATACTTTTTCATAGGTTTCGGGTTGAACCGGAAAACGCTTGTCGTAACATTTTATGAAAAGGCCCTTTTGATCGAACATGAGCGCAATCGCTCCGGCCTCAAGGCTCGCGCCGTAGGTAGAGCCGAGAAAAGGCACAAGGATTTTTCCGCGGAGATTTTCGTACGGGTGGTTCCAATCGATATCGAAATATTTGCTGAAAGGCGACTCCTGGCCGTTTTCAAGAACATGTGCGAGCATGGTATTTTCAATGTCGAAGGCCATGTGATTCGGCACAATGTCCTGTATCCACGCCAATTCATGCTCATGCGCTTTTTTTATCAGCGCCAAAAAGTCTTCGTTTGTTCCCAACTCGGGATTGATGACATTATGGTCGCAAATATCATAGCCGTGCATGCTCCCTGTTCTCGCCTTGAAAATAGGCGAAGCGTAAATATGGGAAACGCCCAGTTGCGCCAAATAATCGACAATTTCTTCGCATACATTGAAATTGAACCCATGATGAAATTGTAGTCGGTAGGTGGCTGTTGGGAAATTTTTATCAATATCCATTTTAGAGTGTCCTTTTTAGCACAATGGCGCTCCACGGTTGAAGAATTACTGAAGAGGGAAGCATGTTTGATCGGTGTTGTGCGGGCCCGGGGCCAAGCCACTGTTTGTCTGCTGTGTCAAGAAGCAACGTCCAGGCTTCGGCATTAAAATCGTCCAAAACGGACTGGAGAGGCCCAAAATTGAAAATGCAGAGGGCATGAACGCCTTCATGCCACCGCTTAAGCGTAATAAGGCGGCTATTTTCAAATTCTTTTATTGTCAGATTCGGGCGAACCACATGACCTAAAGCGGAACATTCCTGTCTGAGGGCGATAAGTTTTTTGTAAAGTAGCAGCATTTCTGAATGACGGGGCATAGTGCGTTTTTCCCAGTGGATTTTTGAATCCGTAAAAGTTTCAGGCGCAAAGGGATCATGCGCATGGCCCGATTCATAAGCCTCCAGAAATTCCGCTGCCCGCCCTTTGCGTACCCCTTCGATCAGCTCGGGGTCCGAATGGTCGGCAAAATAGAGAAACGGACTGTTTTCATTGTATTCTTCCCCCATGAAAAGAAGCGGGATGCATGGGGCTAAAAGCACTGCCGCAGCGGCCAGTTTGCAGGCTTCAAACGAAACAAGCGCCGTCAACCGTTCTCCCAAAACCCTGTTGCCCACCTGGTCGTGGTTCTGCGAACTCACGACGAACCGCGACAACGCGATGTCTGCGGGGGAATTTCCATGGTCGCGCTTGCGGAAGCGTGAATATTGCCCGGTGTAAACATATCCGTTTGAAAACGCCTTTGCCATGGCGGAAACAGACCCGAAATCAGCGTAGTATCCGGTGGTCTCGCTAGTCAATAATGCATGGAGGGCGTGGTGAAAATCGTCGACCCATTGACCGTCTATCCCCAAACCGAAACGCTCGACCGGCCGCACTACTCGGGCGTCGTTTAAATCGCTTTCGGCAATAAGCAGGCGTTTTCTCTTGTCTTCTTCGCCGAATGCGTTTACCCTTTGCGCCAGATCAAACAAAAAAGGTCGGGCGCTGGCGTCGAAAATAGAATGTATGGCGTCGAGGCGCAGCCCATCGATATGGAACTCCCGCAGCCAGTAAAGGGCGTTTTCGATAAAAAAATTTCTGACGCCGCCGCTATGGCGGTCGTCGTAATTTATCGCCCATCCCCAGGAGGTGTTGTATTTTTTCGAGAAATACGGGGCGAATTCGTTCAAATAATTTCCTTCGGGACCCAAGTGATTGTATACCACATCGAGAATAACCGCAATTTCGTGCGCATGGCAAGCATCGATAAACGCTTTGAAATCATCAACCTTGCCATAGGATTTTTGCACCGCATAGGGATACACACCGTCATAGCCCCAGTTTCTTTCGCCGGGAAATGCGGCTATCGGCATGATTTCAATCGTATTTATTCCCAAATCCTTGAGGTCCTGAAGGCGATTTTGCGCTGCGGCAAACGTTCCTTCAGGGGTAAAGCACCCAATATGGATTTCATACAGTATCATTTTTTCCAGGGCAATACCTCGCCACGATCGGTCGTTCCAGGTAAAAGCATTGTGGTCGACGATTTCAGATGGCCCGTGAACGCCCAGCGGCTGTGAATGTGAAGCGGGATCGGGAAACGTTTTGTCTCCATTGGGTTTTATACGATAGCAATCGTGCGGTTTCACCTTGTTAATGGTAACCGACCAATATCCTAGGTCATTTTTTACCATGGGATAGGTGTACTCAGGCTGCGACAGAATGATTATCTGCAATTTCTCCATGAGCGGCGCCCATACGGTAAAAGTGCATTCGCCTTTATTATCGATCCACGCTCCGATTCGCATGGTAAAACGCTCTCTTTCTTTTTGAATGCGCGACCGTATTACTCCTAATAAAGCAATTCATGTACCGTAAAATAACTTTTCGGGTGCGTAAATTGTGCTCTCTTACCTTTATTCTACTTATATTCTACTTATTTGCAAGGAGCGTTTATGGAAGTTTGGCCGGGTGAACCGTATCCTCTTGGCGCCACATGGAATGGTGAAGGCGTTAATTTTGCGATATTTTCCGAAAATGCCGAAAAAATCGAGTTGTGTTTATATGACGAATCCGGCAAAGAAACCGACTGCATTGCGATGGCGGAAAAAACCGATCTGGTCTATCACTGTTTTCTACCTGAAGCCAGGCCCGGCCGGCATTACGGGTACCGGGTCCATGGGCCGTTTACCCCGGAGAAAGGGCTTCGATTCAACCCGCACAAGCTTCTCATCGACCCTTACGCAAAAGCGATTTTCGGGGAAATTACCTGGGACGATTCATTATACGGCTACACGATAGGCGCGCAAGAGGCGGATTTGTCCTTTGATACGCGCGATAGCGCCCCGTTTGTTCCCAAAAGCGTCGTTATCGATCCGGCATTCGATTGGGAAAACGACGCGCCGCCGGGAGTGCCCTGGAACAAGAGCGTGATCTATGAAGCGCATGTAAAGGGGTTGACCATAAACAATCCGGCCGTTCCTGAAGGAATTCGGGGAACCTACCGCGCCCTCGCAAGTGGTGAAATGCTTGCCTATTTTAAATCGCTCGGAATCACCGCCGTCGAACTTATGCCCGTACACCATTTTATCCACGACAAGTTTTTAGTTGAAAAAGGACTGAAAAATTATTGGGGATACAACACTATAGGATTTTTTGCGCCTCACGCCGACTATGCAAGCGACAAATCGAACGGAAAACAAGTTGAAGAATTCAAAACCATGGTCAAGGCCCTTCATCGGGAAGGCATAGAGGTAATCATCGACGTCGTGTATAACCATACGGCGGAGGGAAACCATTTCGGCCCTACTTTTTCATTTCGCGGAATCGACAATACGAATTATTATAATTTGTCAAAAGACAATCCTCGTTTTTACGCGGATTATACGGGATGCGGCAACACGCCCAACATGGCGGGACCGCGCGTTCTACAACTCATCATGGATAGCCTTCGTTATTGGGTGACCGATATGCATGTGGACGGATTTCGTTTCGATCTTGCGGCAACATTGGCCCGTGAATTTTTCGAGGTCGACCGGCTTTCCGCGTTTTTCGATCTTGTCCACCAGGACCCCTTGATTTCCCAGGTAAAGCTCATTGCGGAACCATGGGACGTTGGACCGGGAGGATATCAGGTGGGAAATTTCCCCGTTTTATGGGCGGAATGGAATGGAAATTACCGTGATACCATCAGGCGGTTCTGGAGGGGAGATGCGGCGATGATGGGAACCGTGGGGTATCGGTTGACGGGAAGCAGCGACCTTTATGAGAAAGGCGGACGAAAACCCTATGCGAGCATCAATTTCATAACGGCCCACGACGGCTTTACGCTCCACGACCTGGTGTCCTACGCAGCCAAGCATAACGAAGCGAACAATGAAAACGGTAGTGATGGGGCGCCTGAAAATTACAGTTGGAATTGCGGGGAAGAAGGGGAAACCGACAACGCTGAAATCATGCAATTGCGGGAGAAGCAGAAAAGAAACCTTTTTGCAACGCTCATGCTTTCCCAGGGCGTAGCCATGTTCCTTCACGGAGACGAATTAGGGCGTTCCTGCAAGGGCAACAATAATACGTATTGCCAGGACAACGAATTATCGTGGGTAAACTGGGCGCTTGATGACCGGAAAAAGGAGTTTTTAGAATTCTGCAAATTCGTCATCGGCATCCGCAGAAAACATTCAATGTTGCAACGCACCAAATTTTTTCTCGACAACAACGTAGCAAAACCGAAGTCAAATGAAATTGCCTGGTTTCTTGCAAACGGAAACGATATGACCGACGGCGATTGGAACGAACCGAACCTGAAAACCATGGGCTTGCTGCTTAATGGAAATGCGAATGACGAAAAAGATTCCCACGGCCAGCTTATTAAAGACGATACACTGATGATTTTGCTCAATGTAAACGATTCCCCGGTTTCTTTTGTTTTTCCGAAGGCGTTTGCGGATAATCAATGGGTCGCAGTCCTCGATACCCGATACCCGACAGGCAGACCGACGCAACAAAAATTAGTTGGAGAAAAATATGAAGTTGAAGGTAGATGCCTTTGTTTGTTTTTATCACCGATGTCTGTTACATCATCATGCGATAATCAAGATCGGACATTACCCACAGCGACCCGGCAACGAAGATGATTGCGATAAGGACGGTGAAGATCAGAGCCAGAACGTTCCAACGCTCCCGACGTGAAGCGTCGAGATGGAGAAAGTAATGAAGGTGCACCAGGATCTGAGCGACCGCAGCGCAATAAATGGCGGCCAGGATGGCCCACTTTGGCAGCGCACCGCCTTTAATCAGCAAAAGAAAGGCGACAGCAGTGAAAAGGATAGCCAGAATAAAGCCTGTTAGATAGGATGCAAACCAGGGTAAAGACCCCCACCCAGATAATATCCAGAAAATGCCAAAAGACGCTGAGCCGTAACAGCCGCGACTGAACCGGCGACGAAATCCCTTTGGTGACTACGTGAACAGAATGCTATGTTTTTACTGTTTTCAGGCACCGATAAAGCGTGGATTTGGAGATACTCAGGGTTTTACAAATTTCCCTTATTGGGGTAGCGCCCGGATTCCATACAAACGAACGTCATTTTGGTGACAGAACATGGAATTTCAGAAATACAGGTGATAAAACAACAAATATTAATTGGGAATATAGTTTAATTCCCCGTAATATTTTTTGTTCGGTTATTATTAATCTGTTTGTAAAAAGAAGTCTCAGACATATACTTGATTTTAATTTTACCCATCATTTCATCCAAGAGAAGAGCTCTGTGAATGGTTTCTTCACAACCGAATACAATAATCGATTAATGTTCAGGCCATAGATAAATGAAACCGCCCGAGTTGCCCCGGGCGGTTTCATTGCAAACCCCATTGTAGAACAAATTACATTGAAATAGAAGTTACTTCGCAGGTTCAGCAGCCGGTGCGGCAGGCTCTGGGGTGGTAGTTGTCGTAGAAGTTGCGCTTTCACTTGTCTTCTTTGTTGTTTTTACAACTTTTGCAGCACTGACGGTGATCTTGGAAGCGACTTTTTTGCCATCGACAGTCTTGCAGGCAACGGATACTTTTGAATCCGCTTTAATATCGCCAAGCGTGATTTCTTTCTTTCCGCTCGAGATCTTTGTACTGGATTCTACGCTGATCGTGTCAACACCTTTTTTTGTCGTTACGATGATCGTATTGGCAATAGCATCAACGGAAACGACTGTTCCCATACATGCTTCCTTCTTTGCTTTTGCAGCCTTGGGAGCAGGAGCAGCAGCTTCCTGGGCAAGAAGAAGGCTTGTGCATGCAAGAACGGCGATCAGGATACGTGAAAGTTTCATAAAACACTCCTTAAAATTAGGGGTTTGAAGAATGTGAAATAGGATTTGCCGAATAAAAATTGCAAGAACCATGCCACAAAAGGTGCGGTAGCACCAGATAAGTTGCAACATGCTTAAAATCAGCACATTACTAGTCAAGCCATGTTGTTGAAATGAACATGGATGATGATAAAATTGGATAGATTCATACCAAAAGGGTTAGGACGATGCACCAAAACGGTTATCAATTTCAGAACCTCCTTAAGAAACAGAATTCTTTGGTAGTTTATTAAGGTGGGGAATTTGTCTTAATTGGAGAATTACCACACGTCTATATGTTGAAGCATCTTGTAAGAGGCAAGATCACCGGCTTGAATGTGGCCATTGGGAATTTGATAAAGGCAAAGTTGAACGGGAAGGGAAACGGTTCCATGCCGGGGATTATTGCCCTGAATGTAAAACCGGTCTTCTTGAAACCCATCTGATTAATCAGGAAGCCGGCGTTCCCTATGCACGGCCGTTCCATGATTATCGAAAATCGGTGAAATACCGGAATAAAATTATTAAGCTTCTTCCGAAGGAGTTGACAAAGGAGTTTAAAGGACATTCGACCGATTCGATGGATGAGTACTACTTACATCTCCAAACGAATGATCTTTATGCGGTGGTCGCGGACACCTGGATTCCCTAAAAACCTGAGTGAAAAAGTTACCAAAAAGTTACCAAATTTTTTCCAGGCGCTCCCGGGCAAAATAAAAGAGGCCGTAAATCAGTGACTTACGGCCTCGTATTGGTAGCGGGGTCAGGATTTGAACCTGAGACCTTTGGGTTATGAGCCGTCTTAGCAAAGCGAATATGGCGTTTTTACCATTAAAAACGGCAGTCGAGGCACCATATTCAACATATTCGCGCTGGGAAATGTTACCAAAATTGTTACCAAAAATTTGTTCGTCTTGCAAACTGATTTGCAGAAATTGAGTTACACTTTTTTGGCTTGAAATGAAATCGGAGGTTGTTTTAAAAGCGAGGTAGGGGATGGTACAAAATTAAAGTGCCCGTATTTCAAAAATCATATGGATCGAATTTCATGCCCGATACTTTGAAGTGCGCCCCTTACGTTGGAGACTTTCCTGAGATTTTTAGACTTACCTGACCGAGTTGTTTTCTTTGTTTCTCATCCGCCAATATAGTTTCGAACTCTACCGGTGGCAAATAATTTATTCCTGAATGAACGCGTTTCCGATTATAAACCTCCTCGATAAAGTACGGGATTCGCTCCGCGACATCGATGAAGCTTTCATATTCCCACAGATATATCTCTTCCTTCTTAAGGGTTTTCATGAATGATTCGGCAAAGGCATTGTCATAGGGGTTGCCACTGCGTGACATGCTGATGCGGAAATGGTTCCGATTAAGCAGCTCGACATATTCCAGACACGCATACTGCACCCCTTTGTCCGAATGATGGAATGTTCCTTCCGGCGGTTTTCGTAGCTCAATGGCCATCTTCAAAGCCTCTATAGTAAACCTCCGGTCCAACGTCTTGGAGATCGCCCAGCCTATGACACGACGCGAAAACACATCCAGAATGACCGCCAGATACACAAAACCAGTAGCGATCCGGATGTAAGTGATATCCGCAACCCAAAGCTGATTAATACCTGTCAAAACCATTCCGGCAATCAGGTTAGGATATACCGGCAATCCATGGTCGGAATCGGTGGTGCGGACAAATTGCCGTCGTATTGTCGCACTCAATCCGAACTTATTCATGATACGGCGGAGCTTTTTGCCGTTATACCATCTGCCCTGGCGACGGAATAAATACGTCTGTATTGTCCGATAGCCTGCCCACTGGAAATCCGCCTGGATTTCCTCTATTTCGTCGCGAAGTTGGGCGTCTTGAAAATCCCGTACGGCTCGGTTTTTCTTCGGTTTGTAATAATAGGTGGATGTGCTGACCTTCATGATCTCACATCCTTTCGTAACTCCGCCACACTGCGCCCGGTTACGATGAACCCATTCGACTTTCTCATGTGTCGTGAGTACTCGTCGATTTTTTTTAAAAGGTCAATTTCCATCGCCTGCTCGGCGACTTTCTTCTTGTACCAGTCCAATTCTTTTGCCTGCTGGCGTTCACGAGCAGTAAAACGATCCCGTAATAAAGTGCCTTCATGAATCTGCTTACGCCATCGTTGTAAAAGTGACGCTGAAATTCGGTCTTCACGGGCTATCTGGGTCAACGTGCGTTGTCCGCTTTCAAGCTCACTGACAACTTGCTGCTTGTAGGCAGCATCAAAATTCCTGTATTTTTTCATTTGACCAGCTCCTTCTGTAAATCATTTTATGATTACGAGCCGGTCAGGTCACCTAATTTCTTTCAGAATTATCTCGATCTTAGGGGCGCAGTCCACTTCACAAAGCACTTGGCCGACATATTTATTCGGGCAGATTTCGCGGTTGGCGGGCCAGAACTGTTTTTCCGTAAATCCGCTCAGCCCTTGCTGGGCGCAATACCGCTGGGCCCAAAGGGCCACGGCGCCGGAGCGGCTTTGTCCTTGGTCGCAATGAACAACAAGCCGGTCGATTTCCTCATATTTCCATTTGTCGATGAATGCCTGGATGGCTCGTGCGTCGTCGTATGAAAATAATCTGATGCCCTCATTTTCCATGCCGTATTTCATCCTGTACGAAATCAATCTTTCGGCCGTGATATCCGCGAAGGTAAGCGAAAGGTGATCGAGGTATCCAAGAAATTTTAGTCGTTCCACATGACTTGGCTCGGTTATAAGAACTCCGTCCGTAAAAGTATTAATGGAAATCAAAATGTTTCTACCGTTTCCTTTTGCGCTCATATCGCTATGGAGCGGATGGGCGATGGCTAACCTGGGTACTGCGTAAATCGCTTTTATCATGAATTCAGCATTCCTTTTATTTATTTAATCCAAGCCGATCGAGCTCCCCGCTCTCCTTAGCTTCTTTTCGTTTCTTGACCATAATGTCAATTATTCCCTGAACTTTCTTTTCGCGAGCAGATTTATCATCAAAATCGTTAAGTATGGGTGGCGAGGGCTCGGATAAAATTTTGTCGGAATTCGCCAGAGTTATTTCAAGCAGATTTGCGATCAATTGTTCCGCTTCATAATGCGGGCCGGACCCCCAATTTTCCATGAATCCCCAATTGTGGTCGGCAAATGCTTTCCTTAGTCGTGCAATGTAATCCCCTAAAATTCCTGCCGGTTCCCATTCCTCTAACAGGCTCACGGCATCTAAGCACATTGACCATTTTGCCTTACATTCCCACCAATAATCATTTTCATCCTCAGGCGAAGGCGCGTTTTGTTTGCGGCTGCTCCATTCAGAAGTTTTTTCATTGAAAATATGGAGCAACTTCCGTTTAAGCGGAGTTAAATTGATAAGGTTCTCATCCATTGCAAACTCCTAATTTAATACAATTTCCCGTATCGCTTGGGCCGTCTTGTATGCTTCATCAATAGTATTGTAAAACGCAAATGATGTTCGAACCGCGCCCGGCAACATCAGAAGATCCTTGAAAAGCCCAAGTTTCATCATCCCCGTCCTTATTTCGTGCATGATATCAGGTGCACCAAGCTGCCGTGAAACATAAATATGGGCGCAGAAACATCCATCTCGAACGCTAATGCCCCGTCGATCAAGTTCGCAGGCCATATGTTCATGATCGACGCCCAGCGCGGCACCGGTGAACGTTACAATGGCATTGCGATGTTTTACGTCGGTTGGCCCCAATATATTTATTTTGGGGATAGTTTTCAATTCGTTAAAAAAATATTTGCCTAAAGCGGAATCATGAGCCGCTATTTTCTCAATGCCGATTTTTTGTAAGTAATCAATGGCAAAACCCCATTCAATCGCGCCTTCAATATCCTGCGTACCTGGTTCAAATCGCGCGTGTCCGTCCGCATAAGCGGTAATCCAACGTGAAACCAGCTTGACAGCGCTGCCGCCGCTTACCGTATTGGGAATAAAACGATTGCTTTTTTTATTAATAAATATCGCCCCGATGCCCATGGGTCCGTACATTTTATGTGATGATGCGGCGGCAAAGTCTATATCAAGTGCATCCAAATCAATGGGAATATGTCCGGCGGATTGGGCCATGTCAAGATAGATGAAACCTCTTTCGCCCATTATGTTCCGTATTTCACGGACCCGATTAATGACGCCCGTGACATTGGATGCATGGACAAGATTCAACAGGATTTTCCCCTTTTTTCTATTTGACACAATGGAGCGCAGTTTTTCCAGATCAATCTGGCCGGTAGCATCATTTTCCGGAACATATTCAATATGAACTCCCACGCGCCGGGCCATGTTTCGAGCCGTCACAATCTGTGAATTGTGCTCAATATTTGTAAGAATGAGCATGTCTCCTTTTTTAAAAGGAAACCGCGTGGCTACCCAGTTGGATGAATCGGTCGTCCCGCCCGAAAATGCGACTATATAATTTTTAGCGTTAAAAAACAATTGGAGTTTTTGTCTGGCCTCTTCAAAGCGGTCATTGGCTCTACGCGCTTCAAGGGAGTTCTTTGAATGGTTGCTCCCGCGAATCGTTTGGCTTCGGTATTCATGCATAATATTTTTGACGGATTGTGGCTCCTGGGTGGTTGCGGTTGAATCGAGGTAAATCCTGCCGGAAGCATCAAAAAGAGGAAAATCCAATTCACGTATCTTATGAACATTAGATAGAAGACCTGGAAAATTATTTACGATTTCGTTTTGTTGAGCAGACGACATTATATTTTAGCCTCCTATAGATTGTTGCAGCGATTTTGTGGTGATCACTTTATAAGAGCGCTGTTGGTAATGATTCTTCCTGTTTTTGTTGATGAGTTATTTTTTTGTCTTGCTTTTTACCTATATAAAATTCTATACTTCTTTATCTTAAGCTTGAAACAATGCTGCTGCTTCACTTCCCCGATTAAATAGTTTAGGGCCCGACTTTGCCATGGTATCATCAACTTGCCCGCACTCCCTAAAAAGGCCTTCTTATTGCTTGTCTGCTTTGATTCTAATAGTACTGGCTTTTGTGCTAAAATCTGGATACTGTAACCAGCAGGACACCATAGCACTCAATCTTGCTACGGGAAATGAAAAAGGCGTTTATTTTTCAGTTGGAAAAGCTATTGCTTCTGCAAACGTGCAGATGCCTTTTTTAAAGATTAATGTTCTCCCTTCCCAAGGTTCGCGGGAAAATCTTCTTTTACTCTCTCAAAACAAAGCCTCCTTATGTCTTGCACAGAGTGATATTGTTAATGATGCTTATCAGGGCCTCGGCATGTTTCGAACAAAGAGTTCGGGGATTCGAGCCATTGCATCGCTTTACACGGAAGCTGTTCATATTCTTGTACGCAATCCGCTTCACATTCGGACCATTGAAGACTTTAAGGGGAAACGGATCTGTATTGGGCCTGAAGGCGGCGGTACTGAGTCCAATGCACGAGCAGTTCTTGAGTCGGCGGGTATCACTGAGGCGGAAGTCAATTTGCAGCATTTTGCATTCGATGAGGCAATTACAGCGATTAAAGATGGCACGGTTGATATCGCGTTTTTTACAACGGGCTTTCCTTCCGAGGTTGTTAAAACACTCATGCAGGACAAGGCGGCGCAATTTTATGAGTTAAACCCTGATTTGCTTGAAAGGCTCGTTTCCCGATGCCCATCTTACGTCATCATCAACATCCCAACAACGACTTATCCAAATCAAACCGAGGACATTACTACTATCGGAGTCCCGGCTTTATTGATTTGTCGTGATGATCTAAGCGATGGGACCGGAAGCGCATTGGCACAAGCAGCGTTCCTTGCGCAAAAAATGATCCACGTTTCACAAGGCCATGCGGATGATGTTCACCCATTGTTAAATGGAATTACAATTCCCATCAATAACGGCGCAAAGCAATATTTCGTGGCCAAAGGGTTCTATCGAGGCCAGATGTATGCTACATTGGCGATTCGTTATTGCATTCCACTTTTTATTCTAGCGCTACTTGTTCTCGCGGTAATCAATATACAACGAATTCGGCTTTTCTTTTACAGGAGGGAAATAGCCCGTGTACTGGCGGCTCTTACTCTCGTTTGGTTTTTCGGTTCAATCGTGCTGTACTATGTGGAGCACAGAATTAACGAAAATTACGCCAACATTTTAATTTCTTTTTGGTCAGGCCTGGTAAATTGGATTAACTTCGGTGCGAAAGAGCCTTTTACGACAGCCGGTAAAGCGACTTCGATAATAATGACCGCGTTTGGCCTTGGCGGAATTGCATGGCTCACCGGAGAAATTGCGTCAATTTTCGTGCATAAAAAATTATTGGGAGGGAAAAGAATGATCAGCAAGCTCGAACACCACTATGTCATTATTAATTGGAACAGCAAAGGGCCTGGAATTATAGACCAATTGCGAAATCCGGAGATTGAGAAAAGGCCGATACTGATTATTACGCAATCGAAAGATTCACCGATACCGGTAAAACATGAAGGCAATGATATTTTTCATCTGTTCGATTACAGCATTGGCG
>Ga0182011_10000828_pt1 | contig 27011 bp, 19 predicted proteins | sample 711E1DmetaG_FD_120481 | JGI IMG/M metagenome (GOLD analysis project Ga0182011, IMG submission 120481) | Permafrost microbial communities from Stordalen Mire, Sweden - 711E1D metaG | ecosystem: Environmental > Terrestrial > Soil > Wetlands > Permafrost | place: Sweden: Stordalen | collected...
CCGAGCTACATCTACGCGACCTTGCCGAGAACTCGCGCCGACGATTGAGTCGCCGGAGCCGGGCCGCACAGAACAAACCCACCACGTCGCAATAGGAGGCTCGCATTATGAAAGGCGCTCCCCTCCGCGGCGGCATACCACCCGATATTTGGGGGTCCTTTCATCGCACGCAATTTCGCACAGCGAAATCGTGCCTGCGCCTGCCACGCCTCCATCAGCCGAGCAGGAGAAGACCAAGCGCCGATCGAGATACATCCGGTGGTCTGAGCTTTTGCGAAGGGTTTTCGGGATCGAGATTCTGTGCAAGAAGTGCAAGGCTCCGCTGCGTCTGATCGCGCTCATCAAGAGCGAGGCCACCGCAAGGAAGATACTGGATGCCATGCATCTGCCCAGCGAGGTGGGGCCTGCCCACCCAACCCCTGCGCCACGCGGCTTCGCCACGCCCGTCGCCAAGCTTCACCCCGCGCGCCCGCCGCCCGGCCTATCGGGGCTGGAGAGTGGCGAGGAGCGGGCCAGCGAGAACTGGCTGAACTGACTGGCGCCTCGGCGGGGTGCAGATGCGGTAGACTGTGCCGCATGCTCGGGACGCGCCTCTGTCGACCCTCTGCTGGCGGTCAGATCCCCCTCGCGGAACCCGGGGTGGCACGTCGGTGGGCGTGCTGGCCCACGGTTGGAGGGTTCTCTGACGCAGAAAAAACCTGTTCGAAACGACTAGGCACCGGCGGAGGTGCTCAGAGTGGAGGGCGGAATCTGGCCGTGGGGCTGCCTATCCCTATACCCGAGCTATCGTGTATCGTTCCGAAGATCCCTTGGCCAGTGAATGTGAACAGGAGAAGCCCCAATGAGCGGCCCTATTCGCTGCCTTCTCGGCGCGATCACAATGTGCATGGTTGCATCGCCAAGATCGGCTGACGCCAACGCCCCAGCCGGGCATTACGTCGTCACGACTGGCAACGGAACCGGCAACGGAACGGTCTACGACACCAAAAGCAAACTGACCTGGCAACAGACCGCCCCGGCGACCACGTATACTTGGGATGACGCCAAGTCGTACTGTGCCGGCGTGGGCGCGAGCCTGGGAGGCACGGGCTGGCGCGTTCCGACGGTTCAAGAACTAAGAACCATTGTCGACCCTACGCAGGGAAGCCCATCAATAGATTCGACGATCTTTCCCTCGACACCGGCAGATCGCTTCTGGTCTTCGTCTCCGGTGGCCCGCTCGCCGTCCAACGCGTGGGCCGTCTTCTTCGACTCCGGCCAAGCCTATAGCTTCGACGTGTCACTCAAGAGCTGTATTCGTTGCGTGCGCGGGGCGATCCTGCAGGCGCAAACATCGCCGACGTTCAATGCCGAGGCAAACAGCCCAGCACCGCCAAGTGCCGGACCCGCCGCCAGTGTGCCACCTGCACCGAGTGCAGTGCCCGGTGTGCTGCCAGCGCCCGCGCGATCCCGCCGGCAGATAGGCCCCCGAAGCGAGGCGCCAATCATGCCGACGGTCGCTGCCGGTCCGGAGTTCCGGCTTCACCGCCACCGATTACAGCTTTCTGCTATCGGCGGTTGGGCTCTGAAGACCCATCAGGTTGCGACGGTGCAATATACCAGCTCGGTGGGGGGCGTGACGATAGGTTCGGGAACCCAGGACATTCGCGCTTCGCTGGGCGGAGGCTGGGGCGTGCTGTTCACCTATGGCTTCGCGCTCTTCGACTTCCTCGAGCTCACTGGAAGCTTTGGCGGACAGTGGCCGGGCCTCGACACGGGAGATGTCAGTGGCGTGTCCGGAGGGTTCAGCAACCTCATTTTCCTCGCAGGACCGCAGTTCAACATTCCCCTACACCATTTCGTGGGTGGATTTGGCGACAGCGTGGTGCGGCTCACGCTCTCCGGTGGTCCGAGCTGGCACCTTATCCCGTCCTTGGAAGCCGACTTGTCGGCAGCTCCAGGCGGCAGCGATACGGTCTTGAAGTACTCGTCGGCAACCTCGTGGTACGGAACCGTCGGCATAGAGGTTGGAATGCCGAGATCTGCCGAAAGACTTGGTGTAATGTTTGGGCTCAGCGTCGGGTACTACCCAGTGACCTATCGGCTCCAATCGGTAACCCAGGACAAGGCGGCGATGCCAATCAGCACCGTCAATCCGGAATTCCAAAAGACATTGGGTGACGCCATCAATGTGACCCTCTACTTTGCAGTCCTGCTCTAGCAAGGACGTATCCGTTCAGTCCCGTCGAGGATCAGGAACCCAGAAGAATTGGTTGCTGACAAGCCAGCCTTCCCGCATCGCAAATTTCTCCATGATTACAGCACGGCCGCTGTTGCGTACGCGTACGTATTTGTACGGAATGTCTTCACGCACCGCTGGGCAGCGAACCGACGCAGCGAGCACTACTGCTGGGCCGCTTCTGAATCGGCGACTTGCTCGATCTCTTGCCGGAGCGAGGAAGACGCGAGAATGTCCGATGGGCCCATCCCACCATCCATGGGGGCAAGTGCAGTGATCGTCCAGCGCACGGTCCATTCGGCCCGACTGCCAGCGCCGATGGGCGCGTACGGTCCCTGATTCTCGACCTCCTCGTAGGTGAAGTTCGGGTCCGTATAGAATTCGTCTTCGCCTTCCCCAACCGCATTTTCTGATGCGGGAACGTCCGTCCACGCTTGCACCAATAGCAAATCCCCCAAGAGGAATGCTTCGTAGCCCTTCGTGCCTCCGTCGGCACAGAGCTTGGTCTGACCCGTGGTGGGGAGGTTGGCAAAGAATGTGTAGCCTTCGAAATTGGAGGTTGTCGCCACACTGAAAGCCCCGCTGCACGTCCTGGGTGTCGGCCCGCTGTCTGGGTTGGGGAAGAATGTCACCCCTCCTGGGGCGACCCGGGTGATCTCCCACGGCGCCACCGAGACTGAAGTGCTTCCTTGGTTGACAAAGGCATATGTGATGGTGACGACGTTACTGGCGGAATTGACGGCAAAGCGCTTTTCGATAGTCATCGTGGGATCGCTAGCCGCGATGGCGAACGCACCCGATGTCAGAACAAGCACGCCGCCTTGGATCGAAACCGAGTAAGCGCCGGTGTCGATGGTTGCGATGGGTGGCCAGCCCCAAAGCGTCTGCGGGCTTGGCCAAAAGGTAGCGCCAAATTCCGCGGCGCCCGCAGCCTGCGTGACGAGGACGTTGTGGCTCGACAAGGAGAACTCCACAATGCGCGCACCGTGCTTCGCATCCACGCCAAAGACGTATGAGCCCCAGGAAAAGGTGCAAATCTGCGTGCTGTCGCACGCGGGAACGACTCCGTTGGGAGAGACCTCATACCTGACATTGCTGAGCACGTCGCCCGATTCGGGTTTGTTCTGCGAATCGCTCGCATCCGCGGGTTCAGGCGCCGTGGAAGCACAGGCCCCAAGCGAGCCCACGAAGGTGATCAAGACAACGCGCTTCATGTGCGGACCCTACCATTAACGGACTTCGTCGAGAAGGTCATCCGCCTCAACCGGCGACGGCATAGGCTGGTGAAAGCCAAGGACAACAACCATCTGGCTTGAGACAGCATGCACCGGGTTCTGACCGCGAACGCAGAGAACCGGCCTGGTCGAGGGAGTCCTCCAGTCCGAGCCCCAAGACCCGGTCAGTGCCGGCTTTTGCAGCACCTTTCAACCTGCATCATCTGTTTCCGCGTAGCACTGAGGCCAACTCACCAATCGTTGTCATCGGCGTGGCGTCGGTCGGACGAGTGGCGCGGGTGCGTGTAGCGGGGGCTGACTGCGTGGTCGCGCAACATCAACGACGTGGCGCCACAATCACGACGTCGAGCTTGGCGGGTTTCCCTTGAACCATACCGAATCCGACGCGGAAGCTTCCCGGCTGGCTTGGCCTAATGTCGAAGTGATCGGGATCGGGGCTTGTGCGGATACCGTTGGCACCAATGCGCACGTAGCCGTGTCGCTTGGCGACGAGTTCGAGCGGTGGGTGCTGCGGTTGCAGCTCGAAGTCCTCGCCGGTGAACTCAAAATTTACGGGCAACCGGTCGCTGGGCTGGAATTCGATGATGAGTGGCTCGGCTCCTGTGTACCCCTGCAAGGCGCCGTTGTTGATGTCGACATAGCGCACGTGTCTCGGTGCCACGGCATGCGCGCAGCCGAATGTCGTCAGACCCGCCAACGCGCCCCAGAGCACGAGCGAGAATCGCGTCACGTGTAGTTTGTTCGGCATGTCTGTTCCGTCCAAGTTCAAGAGCTGCGTGCGCAGCTGCGCACCAGAGGATTGTGGATAGTCATTTTGAGCGCCATTTTGCCTTCACCGAATCGCATCTGCAAAATGGCTGATAGCCGATCTTACATTCACCTGCACGCCCGAACTATCCCTATACCGAACTTTGGCTTAGTGCCCACAGTACCACACTGACGTGGCGGGGGCCGGCGCGGATGCATCAATGGGGAGCGCGTGGCTGGTCGTACCGCCGTCTAGGTCGATGGGCCCGCAGTGGGGGTCGATGAGCGCCAGTGGGTAGTCGAAGATGATCCTGTCGCCCACGCATTGTGATTGCACGCATCGAACCTGAATGGCGGGCGGGATGCACGCCGTGCATACGCCCGCAGGGCTGGTCGAGAACGTGGGCGCCGGAGCAGCCCCCGGGGCACGGCTGTACAGGTACGCCACATTCATGCAGCCGTCGATTTCGATGCAGCAGTCTGAATCGTTGCTACAAGGGAAGCCTTGGGCGTCGGGGCTCACCAGGACGTCCACACCTCCCCCGTCGGCACCGCTGCCACCGCCGTTGCCGCTGGTTCCGCCGGTTCCCCCAGCACCTCCAGTGCCTACCGCGCCGCCCGTGCCTTGCACGCCACCGGTCTCGCTGTCGCCAGAGCCTGAAGTCGTAGTCCCTCCGTTCGCACCACCTCTTCCACCAGTACTAGCTGTCATGCCACCGTTCGCGTTGCCTGCCGAGCCACCGCTCGCGTTGCCACCCGAGCCCCCCTGCGGCGACGTGCTTGAGCTGCAAGCCGCAAGGAGAACCGCGAGTCCAACGCTTGGGATCGATACACGTGCTTTATTGAGCATAGGAATCTTGGAAGTATGGTGTTCACGAGCAAGTCACGGCTTCCGAGAATAGCATCTGTCGGCAGTCAGGGTGAGTTTCACGCGGCAGGGGGTTGGTCTAGCATGGACCAAATCTGAGGTTGATGGGCCGCTGATCTTGGGGCATTCCACGCTGGTGCCCCCATCAAGGGATCCAAATGCATATCTGAATTAGGGCTCTTCGGGTCATAGCCAAGTCCATGCGGTTCTGGAGGGTCCGGGGGCGTCCGGGACCGGCCCCCGGCCCACACCTATTTCGCTAACCCCGATCCATCCTGCGATTCGGCGGAAGGGCTTCCGTTCCCGCAGTCGCCCGACAAGATCAGGCTCGTTCTCCCTCGCAAAGGAGGGGCTGGTGAATGCGATGCGCCCAATCGGCCTGGTGGATGTATGATGGATCGTCTCGAAAGCTGGCCCAGATGCATCCCAGCAAACCGACAGGCAAGCCTGACAAAGCGGTGGATACGATCATGCACGCTGGCCAGATCGTTGATGGGAAATACCGAGTGGATCACTTGCTTGGGCAGGGTGGGATGGCGGCGGTGTGGGCCGGTACGAATGAACGTACGGGCAAGCAAGTTGCCTTGAAAGTGATTCTGCGGTCCTTGGCGATCACGCGCGAAGCGGAGCGTCTCGTTTACAGCGAGGCACTGGCCGCCAGCCGCGTGAATCATCCCAATGTCGTGACGGTCTTCGATGTCATCGAACACGAAGGCCTGGCGTGCATCGTGATGGAGCGGCTTGACGGAGAGCCGTTGGGCACGTACATCGCTCGCAAGGGATGCCTCAGCGTGAGCGAAGCGACGTCGCTACTCTTGCCCGCCATGCGTGGAGTGGCCGCCGCCAACGCACAGGGTGTAGTCCACCGCGATCTCAAGCCGCAGAACATCTTCATCTGCATCGGGCCCGACGGGCACATCCTGACGACCAAGGTATTGGATTTTGGTATCTCGGTTATGATGGAACGAGTCGTGGATCCCTCGGCCGGGCCCGCCCTTGCCTTGGCCATGGGCACCCCAGCCTATATGGCTCCCGAGCATATTTCGGGTGAGAGACGCATCGATGAACGTGCCGATGTGTACGGCTTCGGTGTGTTGTTCTACGAAGCGTTGAGCGGAAAGGTGCCGTTCCCGGGCGAGCCAGGGCCTGATCTCTTCGAATGCGTCTTGAATGAACCCGCTCCGCCCTTGGCGCGGTTCCGTCCCGATTTGCCCCCGGGTTTGGTGCGCATCATCGAAGTCGCCATGGCCAAGAAGCCGGACCATCGCTACTCCGATCTGAATCTGATGGTGAGCGCTCTGGAAAACGAACTGCTGCCGTCCACCCCAGTCTCGCGTTTGATCACGCCGCTGGTTGGCGTGGCCTCGTTTGCCTTGGGTGATGTCCCGCACGGACAGTCCGTGGCGCAACCCACTCCTAGCAGGGAGGCGTCCAGTCCGCATCAGGAGACGAAGATGCTCTTCGCCCTTCCCCTGGACAAGGATAACGAGCACAGCGCCACCAACGGTGGACCGGATCGCGCATGGAATAATTACTCCGAAATGTCAAGGCCGACCACAGCCACATGTCGCGAGACGATTCTGGTGCGTCTGAAACCCCGGTTCTGGAAGGCACTATGGCGCATTCGGTCGCTCTCTGCCATTCGTGCCAGGTTGTTCTCCGCCCTTCGCGCTTGGTCGCTCGCTGCCCTCCGTGGTCGGCGAGGATTGGTGGGCGCAGGTGTCGCGGTCGCTCTCGTTTTCGCGGTTTTGATAGCCACGCGAGGCGCCGGTCACGTACATCGAGCTGTGCGAGCACCCGTCGCGAACACCACGCCCGCAGCGATCTCGCCCGCTGTTCCAACCGTGGAGCCAACTGTGATCGCTGTCCCGGTAGCGCTTCCGGCCGCTTTCGCAGCTTCGCTATCCCCACCTGCGCCGGCCACGCTCGCAACGGACGGACACAGCGAGCACATGAGCCACGTGGGCGGGCGTGGCATTTTGAGAGCGTCTGGACCGGCGCGTGCGCGGTCACGAGCCCCAAGGGCGCGCGCTTCGATCAAATCCCCGTCGACACGTGCCGGGAGGCTGACCGCGGATGATTTTTTCTAGAAGACCGTCTTTGTCCGCCAGCGTCAGGCGCCGACGCTGATCCGGGGTGAAAGGAATCCACTCTTGGCCCGTGGCGGCCCGGACGGCCTCCTTCAGGACGCGAACCTCCTCCAGCGTCCGCTCGTTGATCGCAGAGACGATCGTGGCGATGACAAACTGGAGCGTCAACGGAAGCATTGGGCGCCAACCTGCCCGTTCAGGCATGCCGATTCAAGCTGCGCATCTTCGCGAATTCATGCCACAATTCCCGCGACGACTCCTTGTACACCACGGGTTCGGATTTGCGCCAGATTCGGGTATATAGAGGTCGCCGGAGCCCCCAGCGCACCCTTTCCAAGAAAACCACCAAGAAGGACCTCAAGCGAGGCCGGCCCAACCCATCCTGCGTTTCGGTCAAGACCATGAAGCACGCGCGCGTTTCTCCTTTTCTGGCTTCTTCACTTCCTTTTCTGGCGTGCGTCCTGACCCTGCTCAGCGCCTCGGCTGTCAGCGCAGCTGAGTGCCCAGCCAGTCCGCCAGATCGGACCAACGAGCGGCGGGTGCTGGCCAAGGAATGGTGCGCGCGGGCTGAGGCGGCCGAGAGCGCTGGCAACGACGTCGAGGCCGTGCGTGCCTATGCCTGTTCCATGAGGATGATGGCCCAGGCGTCCACTGTGTACAGCCTCGCGCGGGTCGCCCAGCGTTCAGGCGACGTCGAGCTGGCACTGCAGTCGTACCGGGCCTATCTGACTTTGAAGCCTGACGCCTCAGAAAGAAACGAGGTGCAGGCCAAGATCCGGGACCTGGAAGCGAAGATCAAGGGAGTCCAAGAGATCGGCGTCGGAAAAGAGCCACCAACCAAACAACCTCCCGCGGTAGAGGCAAAGCCGGAGGTCCCGGTCGCGCCACGCAATCCGGTCAAGGTGGTCGTTCCCGAGCTGACGCCTCAATTGACCAGGCAGGGAGGAAAAGGGCGCTTTCCCTGGCAGAAAGATCCGGGACCCATTGCTGGCCGCTGGTTTGCGATGTGCGAGGAAAAGGCGGGGATGGCTATTGAGTTCAGCGTGGATGGGAAGAGAGCGACGGGACAAGTTTCTAGCCTGGGCACGGCGGGCATTTTCGGCTACTCGATCGGCGAGCAAGTTTTTCGGCTCGAAGCCGCCGACAACGGTGATTGGGTGGGGCAGCTTCACTGGCGGGGTGTGGGCAACCGTGAACGCTGGGATCCGATTCGATTCGTGGCGACTTACTGGCAACTGGATGCCACCATGACCACGGACAACTGCTACAAGAAGATGCCCCGGGCTAGATGACCGGTCGTGCCACCGCGGCGCTGTCCTGACGACATCCCAGTGGGGCGTATGGCCGATATGGCTGTCTTTGGCATAGCTATCCCGCCGCAAGATCCGGGATGGCGGCAGCTCGATCGGAGCGCTGGACGCCAGCCCCAGCGCGGGCACTGTGCCCTCCACAGCGCAGCACTCGACACGCCCTCGTGCCTGCGCTGCCACCGATCGCGGCCGGCCTGGAGCGGGGCATGGGCGAGCCGGCTGGGTGTGACCTGCGGCCAGAGGGGTGAGCATGGGTGTGGCGGAACCCATCCGCTGGCGTGGGTGAGCATCAAGCAACACGTCGGCTCTGGCGAGACGCTGCGGAAGGGCCGGAAAGCTGGCCTTGAGCAGCACGGCGGGACAGTGGCGCCCAGCTCGGCGCACTTCACGCCGGCCAAGCGATGCAACCACCAGGTGCCAGCCGGAAAAACCCGCCTTGACAGCGCTCCCAGACATCGGCGCCGACGTGTCTATACTGTAGCAAACGGTGCCGCTCCGCCCGACCGTCACGCTCCCGACTGAGTTTGTGCCGCTGCAGGTAGCCAAGAAAGAGGGACACAGTGCGGAACGCCGGCGGACGGCCGTGATAGCCGTTGATAGCGGTGGCTCTGAATATGTGTCAGGCACCTTCCCCGGTGGCGCCCGCCCACGACTACTTCTTCGCTGGAGCCGCGGCGTAGACTTGGCCAAGGTCGGTCAAGGTGTCGTCGGTGTTGTAAACTTCACAGTTCGGGGACCACTGGTACCAGGCATAGCGCGCAAGTCGCGGGTGTTTGGCAAAGACCGCGAGCGCTCCGTTGAAAAAGGCGATCACTCCCGCTGCGGTCGGGGCGCTCTGGTTCAAGCAGCCCCACTCAGTCAGCCAAATGGGGCGATTGCCAGGAAAGCTTTCCGCGTAGTTGATGTAGCTCTCAAGCTGTGAGGCCGCGGCGTCGCACGAGCCTGCGTTCCAGCCGTACCAGTGAATGGCGATGAAGTCGGCTCGCAGCGCGGTGTTGGCCGCAACGTCCGCCATGTACTCTTTGAACCACGCTTGCCCGGTGGTGTTGGCCTGAGTCCCGGGCGTTCCCACCGCGATGTTTGCCACACTATCGAATGCCGGCAAGAGCGCAATCGCCGACGCCACTGTGATGTTGGACCCACCCCCCGCCGCCGTGTTGTCCGGCTCATTGAAGCCAAGCACGTACTTGGAGCCCTTGCTCGCGAAGCCCGCGACAGCGGTCTGGATGTTGGCCGCGGTATCCGCGCCCCAAATCATGGGCACATACTCGACGCCGTTCACGACAGCGCACGCCTCGTTCTCGGTCCCGGACCAGTTGTAATACCAGGACACGTTCATGGCAGTGCGCACCTTGCACGCCCCGCCGGCGATGCCCTTGAACGGCTGCCCACCGCCCGTGCCGCTTGCTCCACCGCCACCGGCGCCGCCCGTGACAATTGCGCCGCCGGCTAGCTTGCCGCCTGTACCTGTGCTGCCGCCTTTGCCACCTGTCGTGCCGCCGGTGCCCGCACCGCCGCCACTTCCTGCGCTGCCGCCGCTTCCTATGCCACCACCAGTACCTGGAACGCCACCGGTGCCGACGCTGCCGCCCCTGGATACGCTGCCACCGGTACTGCCGCCGCTGGCGACACTCCCGCCGTTGCCGACACTCCCACCGGTGCCTACGCTGCCGCCGCTAGCTGGACTCCCGCCGCTGGACACGCTCCCGCCGGTGCCTACAGTGCCACCGCTGGCTGCACTTCCGCCGGTGCCCACAGTGCCACCGCTGGCTGGACTCCCGCCGCTGCCTACAGTGCCACCGCTGGCTGCACTCCCGCCACTTCCTACACCGCCGCCGCTGCCGGTGCTTCCACCGCTGCTCTTGACTCCGCTCTGACCTCCTGAGCCCAACGTCCCACCTGTGCCAGTGTCAGATGCGCTGCCGGGGCTAGAGCAACCGGCTCCAAGTAGCGCGATGAGTGTGCCGCAACAGAATGCGAAACCCGTAAACGACGGTAGCAGATCAGTTTTCATATTCTCACTCATGAGAACGGCAATTCCACCTCTTCGTCCGCCTGGTGCAGACCGCGGATAACTACTCACGACGTAGGTGGATAGTATCATATCCACCACTCTATAGGCTTGACTCAAGTCTGACGCGGTAGCTGTCTCGCTGCGAAACGTCCGCACGGCGGAGGCGCTGGAGGAGCAGGCCAGCGCGACCTTCAGCCTCCTCACTTTTTTGCCGTCAAGCGAAAAGTGCAGCTTCGGTGTGCTCTTCGGCGGTGTGGGCTTGCGTGCGAAGACGTTCGGAACCTCTAGTAGATTTCCACTTCAGCCAAGTGGAAGAAGTTGGGCGGGGTGTTCAGGAGACGAACGTAGCGGCCTTCGGCGTGGAGGCCGCCTGCGGTCCATTGATCGAAGGTTTCTTTCCGTTCTCTCAGTAGCGTGAAGTTGATATTGTCCTTGCTCACTTCCAATTTGATGGGAACGGCCCGATCTTGGTAGCCGTCGGATCGGTTGTATGCGACCAGCTTGTTGAACTTGCGGACTGACCCGAGGTCGATGACTACCCATTGCTGGCCACCAGACTGCGTGTGGAAACCCATGTTGTTGCGGTCACCATCGACCAGCAGGCTGTGATCCGTTCCTTGCCAGGGATACTGGCTGCTGACGGTGACCGGGCAATGGAGCGCGATGTTGGGCTTTTCTAGTTTCCTGTCCAGCCAGTTCCCGCCGGTGGCAAGAAATGCGGCCAACACCAAAGCCGCGACTATCACGCGTAACCATCGCGCGACAAGCGCGCGGCCAAGGCGATTCGCCTCGAACTCAAGCGGCTCGGATAGCCTCGTGGCCAAGCCGCGCACGGCGCCAGCGAGGGACTCTCGATCTGCCCCGGTCAGTTTCGCGAGGGTGGCGTCCCGGTCCGGGGCAAGTATCGCTGTCAGCATCGAGCGTTGGGGAATCGTGAGCTTCGCGAATGCTTCCGCCAGCAGCGGCAGCTTGCGGGTGTTCGCCCAGTCGGTATCGCCAAGTGGCCCAACGCCGGAACGCAGACCTTCGCGCTCCAAGTAGGCGCGAACCAGCAAACCGACCCGATCGCAGTCAAGCAAAAGAGCCGCCAAGTTGCTCTCGCCAGTTTCTCCAATCTCGGCGACGTCGTCGGAAAGCTGGCGTGCGATGTCGAACCAGGCAAACCCGGGCTTGCCTGGGCCGAATGTGGCCTCGCGTGCCTCGGCCACGCGCGGCCCCATCCATAGGAGCCTGCTCAGCCAATTGGGCGTGGCTTGCTCTGACGCCACCGTTCTCTGGGCATTGACTTTTTCAGCTCGGTCATCGCTCATGGCAAGGCCAACAGTCTGCTGGTGTTCGTGCCTCAGAGGTGCGCTGGCAGCATTCCATCGGCGAGCGTGGTCTCAAAGGGGTACTCGATAATGAGCCCACGTCCCGTCGTTCTTCGTGCCGCGGAGAATCGCTCATCCCGCCTTTGCAGGAAGTAGAGCGCTTCTCCCGTCTCTGGCGATAGCGCACGTCCTACCGCAAATACTCCCTTGAAATCGATATAGCGCCCAATCGTGTCGTTCTGCCAAACATTGGCGATCACTTCATTTGGCGAAGAGAAGGCGGGCTCCTTCCGCACCATCGGGGCTATCACATGAAAATACTCTGGCTGCAGTTCGGGATAGCACGCAGGACAGGTCCTGCCGAAGATGGGCTGAACCCCCTCGGTGCTTCCTCGTGTGGCAATCGTGGCGTTTGCCAAGCCCCACATTTCGATGACAGATCCCTCGGTGTAGTAACCAAAGACACCACCGTAGTCGGTCACCAAGCGTCCGCCGGGTGGCACGACCTGGCTCAAGAACTCCGCCGCCCGCAGGTAGTTTTTGACGTTTGAGGTTTCCCGGGCGACGCCAGCCAGTTTGTTCTTTTCGAAATCGTCGTTGAGAAAACGATGGTCCGTTCGCACAGCCATCATTGCGGCGAGCAGAACAAACGGGACCGGAATAGACCACCGAAGGCGGCTTCTAGAGCGAAAGAAGGCGATCGTGGCGTTCGCTCCTGACACAACCAAGAAAACCACTAAGAAAGGCACGGTTGGCAAGAGAAACCGCCCGTAGGGCATCCAATCCCCTCCCACAGCGACGACGTACAGCCAATGAATTACGACAAAAGCGCCCACCAAGGCAGCTCCAAGCCTTCTGCGCCAAAGCAGCCAAAGCCATGCGACTAGTCCACACCAGAGCCAGGCCCCTGTCGCTTCACCGAGCAGGTATTCGATGCCTTGGCGCGGCAAAAGCTTGGGTAGAAGCGCCTTCGCATAGTAGGTGCTCGGCAGGAACAGGCCGTAGTAGTGCCAGCGCCACATAAACCACAAAATGTAGACCGCAACCGGCGGCGCAAAAGTGCGAATGAATCGCCGGATCGATCGAGCATCACCCCTGGAAAACACGCGCAGAAATGACCAGCCCAGCATGGTCCCCCAGGGAACGAATCCGTCGATCCGCATGAGTGCAACACAGAGCCCACCCCAGGCCGCCCACTTTTGCCATCGCGGCTCCGCGAAAGATTGTACCGTCGCCGCGAATGCGAAGACAACCAGCGCAACATAGGGAAGAGTCTCCATCCCCATGAGGTAGGAAACCGCAAGGTCGGTATTGAATGAAAGTAAAAGCACGCAGACCGAAGCGACCAGGCTCGATGCTCCGAACGAGCGTGCAAGTCGGTAGACAGCCCATCCCAACAACACCACGAAGGGCACCCCCATGACCCTGGCCATGGTAAGGGGCGCCGCGCCTCGAGTAACAATCAGAGGCAGCGCTACGAGCACCATCCATAGGAAGGTCGAGTAGCCTTCCACCCGGACGCCATGGCTGTAGACTGGTCCATGACCCAGCGCCAGGTTCTTCGAGGACGAAAAGGTAATGAATGCGTCGTCGATTCTTGCGTCACCGAGCGACACACACTGCAAGACAAACATCACGATCGCAAAGAACGTTACCAACCACAGAGGCCACTGCCGCACGCCCGTCCCAATCCAATGCACCGCTGTGGCGCGCCATAGCTGTCGATGTATTGCGGAAGTGCGGTCCAATTGGGCACCATCGGCCGTTCTAGAACCACGGATGGAGGGTTGTGTTCATGCCCTTGCGGTGGGCTGTATGGGCAAGAGGCATGCCAGCGGAAGATGGCCTTTTACCTACGGTTGACGGTGATTTGCAGGCCAGCGACGCGAGATTCGCGACTTTGGTGTCAGAGTTTGGTCGTGATCTCTTGAGCCCCACTAGGCAGGCCATCTCCAGATGACAAATGACGGCATCTGCGATGGCAAAGATCTCCAACTTGCGCGGATTCTTCAGGTCGAATCCGCGCCCAAGAGATCAACTCCACCCCTCTGCCCCAAGGGGAAGTAGGCCGAAACTGTCCGCTGCTGTATGCTGCAGCAGATTCCTGACACACTGGACTTCGGCAAGGTTACCCTCAACACCACCGCCAGAGGCGCCATCACCCTGACCAACAACGGCAGTGATGTTTGCCAGGTTTCTGGCCTCGACTTCGGCCCAAGCACCGACCCGGGCTTTGGGTTTGACCCGGACCAGGCACGCGCCTTCACGGTTGCGCCAGGGTTGAGCCAGGCTATCTCCGTCACTTTCGGCGCGTTCGACAGTGCGCCGCCGCACCTTCGGACCGGGACAGTGGTTCTGCAAACTGGCAACTCGCGTTCGCCGACGGCGTCGATCGAATTGTCAGCCACCGTCAGCACGGCCTGCGTCGAGGCCAGCCAGTGGATTTACATCGTGGACGGAACCAGCAGCATGTTCTCGCGCTTTGATCCAGCTACGTTGACCTTCACCGACATCGGTGTGCTCGACTGTCCGGGAGATTCCACGCCCTATTCGATGGCGGTCGATCAGGACGCGGTTGCTTGGGTGGTATACGGCGACGGCCAGCTCTATAAGGTGGATACCAGAACTGCACGGTGCGAGGCGACCAGCTTCCAGGTGGGACAGCATGGGATTATCACATTTGGAATGGGTTTCGTGTTCGCGCCGGCAAAGGACGTGGATACTCTCTACATCGCCGGTAGCGACGAGACTGGCTACACCAAGCTGGCCACCGTGGCGTTTCCTTCGCTGGTGGTAACGCCGATTGGGACCGTGACGGCCGGTGATGTGGAGCTGACCGGAACGGGTGACGGCAGCTTGTGGGGCTTCGTCCCGTCCGGGGCCAACCCAGACGACCAGTCGGTGCTGGTGCGGCTCGATCCGGCCAGCGGCGCGACGCTGGAGAGCTACTCCTACCCGACTGTCGTGGGAGACACGTCTTGGGCCATGAAATTCTGGGGCGGATCGTTCTGGATCTTCCTCGACGGGGCGGTGTATGAGGCGCCACGCGCCACGCCGCAAACCATCCGCACCGTCATCGCCGATACTGCTGGCCGCGACATCGTGGGCGCGGGGGTATCGACCTGCGCACCGCTATTCTAGCCCCTTGATGGCCAATGCCAGGCTTCAAGTCGGAAGCGAACATAGATGGTTCAGTGCGATGGTGACGGCGTGCTCGGACACTCTGCCACCGTCGGCCAGAGCGGGGACACCGATGGAGGTTTGGCTAGGCGCAAATGCTACGACTAGCTCGCGCGCAAAGGATGGTGAGCCGCCGGCGCGCGCAGCGGCGGGGCAGGCCAGCGACGCCAATCCTAGCCCATAGCGTCAGAGCTGAACTAGCCGCGCCGATGGCCAAGACATCGGAGCCATTTGACAGCGAGGGCACTCCTGCGTAGAAGGACGCCAGGTTGACGCTAGGACCCCAGAGGTCCCGTCCCCTTTACCCAAGGAGAAACAACATGACCCGCACGATCAAGGCTCTTTCGACGCTGGCTCTCGGTGGAATGCTATTTGGTGTCACGGGCTGCGAGGACACTGTCTGCAAAGAGGCGCTGGCCAAGGCGACCGCCGCCACCGCCGATGTGCAGAAGACGGTGAGTGCGCAGGCCGCGGAGATCAGCGGCTTGCGAGCCAGGCTGGCCGCAGCGGATCAGGCCACGGCAGCGGCGAAGAAGGCGCTTGAGGAAGCCAAGGCGGCGGCTGCCAAGCCTGCCGAGCCCGCAGCTCCGGCCGCGAAGGCCGTCAAGGGCAAGAAGAAGTAAGCTTCTGTGTCTAGCGCGGGAGGGGGGCTCGCAGGACTGCGTGCACCCCCTCTTGATGTCGCGGGCCTGCCTCCCGACCGCGAGAAGTAGCGCGCAGCCGAGGGGCAGGTGGAGCCGACGAGGCTGACCCTCGCTTTCGGCATGTGGGCATGGTCATATGCATGGCCTGCCATGCGTGTGTCGAGGACGCGGCTCGCAAGGTGGGCGAGCGCTTCGCCAGCCGCAAGTCGGCCTTTGGCGAGCAGGGCGACATCACCGCCGAAGCCGCGGTTCAGATCGTGCGCGCAAGAGCGTAAAGTGCGCGCAGGCGCCCTACTGTGGCTGCGTGTAGGGCACGCCGTTGGCATTGCAAAGGTAGAAGGCCTGGTACTGGGGGTCCGTCACTAGCCCCTTTTGGGTGGTCCAACTGATCGAGGCGCAGGAGGGACGGCAGCAGTCCTCCATGGTGGTGGTTTCGTACATATTGTTGGAACTGCCGGTCTTGGAGCGAAAGTCCGGATCCTTGGCTGCCTGCGCTGCAGTCGTCACGTTCTTTTTCACTGCGGGCAATCCCTGGGGTGCCAGCTTGCAGCCGGTGACTCGGGTGAGATTCTCGGGGCACTCGACCTTCGCCACGTAGACCGACCAGTTGAGGTGATAGAAGGTATCGATCGTGTTCGCCTTGATGCAGCCACTTTGAGACTGCTGGGTCAGACCTGGGATATTCGAAGCGATCTCATCGCAGGCGTTTGCGGTCTTCTGTACGCAAGCCGGAGAGGTCAGGGTCGCCTCGGTAACCCAACTAACCGCGGTCTTGCACTCCTGATAGAGGCTTGCAGGCTTTACCCCACCTTGGCTTGGCTGACCGTCGGCTGGGTAACTGGTGTACATGTAGAGGCCCGATCCCGACTTGGCTATGACATTGCCGCTGCTATCAACCACTCGCGCGCAGGCGTTGTTGGCCCCCAACCCACCGGCGGGCATGTACACGTCGAAAGTCGTCGGTGTGGCCCCCGTGTTGAATGCCTGCGCGATGAGCGGAGGCGGAACCGGGATGGCCGAGGCTGGAGGATTGGGATTGTCGGGATTGAGCTGCACTTGCCGGTCGTTGCTGGGGCTCGGATAGGCATAGACCAGTTGGTAGCATTGACAGCAGGCACTCTGAGCGTTGCCGTCGATCCCTCCTGGATCCCCAACGTCGTGTCCGACAACCGCGTAGTGAAAGCCAATGTTTCCGTCGTCCGCCGCGGCTTGTTCCATCTCGGGGCTGAACAACTGGTTCCGCTGGCACATGAAGGTCATGTCGGGCTGAGCCTTGGTGCCGGTGGGGGGGGCCGCACAAGCGTTGGCGACCGTGCATTTCCCGCCACAGTCAGTGGTCGTGTCCCCGTCCAGACACCCCGTCTTGGCGTTGTAGTCGTAGGGGATGAAGTCTTGATCGTGGCACTGATCGGGCGGCGGAAGCTTGTAGCTAACTGCGCTGCCACCCGCTCCCCCCGCGTCACCGGTCGTACCGGCTGTGCCACCGGCTCCCGCATTGCCCCCGCCGGCAGCCATGCCGCCGGCTCCGGCGTTTCCCCCGCTGACAGTCGAGCCGCCGGCTCCGGCATTTCCCCCGCTGACAGTCGAGCCGCCGGTTCGGGTATTTCCCCCACTGGCAGTCGACCCGCCCGCTGGTTGCGTGCCGCCGACTGGTTGCGTGCCGCCGCTACTCGGGGCGCCGCCCATCGCCGTCGAGCCTGCCGTGGCGGTGGAGCCGCCCGTGCTCGTGCCGCCCGTGGTTGATCCGCCGTTTCCACCGGCAGCCGACGAGCTTGAGGAGCCTGCGGAGCCGCCGTTCCCCGAGGCACCTCCGCTGCTCGTGCTTCCTCCTGCCGGCTTCGTGGAAGGCCCCGTCGATCCGCCATTGCCAGACCCAGTTGCCGTCACCTTGGCGCACGCCCCGACTCCTGCCATCAATGCGCACACGGCCCCTGTCGTTATGAGTCGTGGGAGTCGTATAGTCGCGATGAAAGCCATATGAGTAGAGTAGCTATGTCCCGCGGATTTGGAAAGGGACCCGCGCGCAGTAACAGTTCGCGCGGCGGGCTGTGGAGATCTACGCACGTCTTGGCGGTAGCTGGCACGGTCAACGCACTGGCCGTGAAACTCGGTGGCTCGCAGCGGTTGAGCGACGGTGCGTGCTTGGTGGCTTGTTCGCAGGGGGACGGGCTCGGCGGGCCTGCTGGTGGTCAGGCGGGACCAGGCAGTCCCGGCCGTTGCCGATGAGATCTCTCCGGCCCAGGTGGACGAGGGCAGCGCGAAGTAGCGGCCAGTTTTCCGGATCGTGGTAGCGCAGAAATGCCTTGTGCAGCCGGCGCTCTTTCTCGCCGCGGGCCACGTAGACTTCTTCGCCGCCGCGCCGGCGCAGGGGACGCAGGGGGTTCTTGCCTGTGTGGTACATGGCTGTGGCAGTGGCCATGGGTGTGGGCAGAAAGGCTTGCACCTGGTCGGGCCGGAAAGCGTTGCGCTTGCACCAGAGGGCGAGCGCCACCATGTCTCGCAGGGTGGTGCCCGGGTGCGCGGCGATGAAATAGGGAATGAGATACTGTTGCTTGCCCGCCTGGCGCGAGAAGCGTTCAAACAGCACGCGGAACTCCTCGAACGCGGCGATGCCGGGCTTGCCCATCTTGGCCAGCGGCCCGGGCTCACTGTGCTCAGGCGCGACCTTGAGGTAGCCACCCACGTGGTGCCTGACCAGCTCTTCGATATAGGCGGGCGAGGCCAGGGCCAAGTCGTGGCGCACGCCTGAGCCGATGGTGATCTTCTTCACCCCTTCTGCCTGGCGCGCCCGCTGGTAGAGATCAATGAGCGGGCCGTGGTCGGTATCGAGGTTGGGACAGATGCCTGGGAAAAGGCACGAGGGCCGGCGGCACGCTGCCTCGATCAAAGGGTTCTTGCATGCCAGCCGATACATGTTGGCGGTGGGCCCGCCCAGATCGGAAATCACTCCCGTGAAGCCGGGCGTTCTCTCGCGTACCGACGCGATCTCGCGCAAGACCGACTCGGGCGATCGGCTTTGGATGATGCGACCTTCGTGTTCAGTGAGCGAGCAGAAGGTGCAGCCGCCAAAGCATCCGCGCATGATGGCGATCGAGCACTTGATCATCTCATACGCGGGAATGCGCGCGCCGCCATAGCTCGGGTGGGGCCGGCGCGAAAAGGGAAGATCGTAGACGGCGTCCAGCTCTGCTGTGGTGAGCGGCAGAGCCGGCGGATTGACCCACAGGTCCCGGCTGCCGTGCCGCTGCAGCAAGGCGCGCGCGTTACCCGGATTGGATTCGAGATGGACGATGCGCGAGGCGTGGGCGTAAAGAACCGGATCTTTGGCCACCGCTTCGAAACTGGGCAGGCGGATGACCTGTCCGTTGGACCCACGCCTACGGCCGATGGTGGTGCAATCGATCTGATATGGCTTTGGCGCCTTGGCTGACAGGGCGAAGGCCGTGCCGCGCACGTCGGTGATCGCTGCGACTGGCTCGCCCGCGGCCAGACGACGGGCGATCTCGACCACCTGGCGCTCGCCGTTGCCGTAGACGAGCAGGTCCGCCTTGGAATCGAAAAGCACGGATCGCCGCACCTTGTCCGACCAGTAGTCATAATGAGCGACCCGGCGCAGGCTGGCTTCGATGCCGCCGATGACCACGGGCACGTCGGGAAAGGCTTCGCGGCAACGTTGGGCGTAGACTGTGACCGCGCGTTCCGGCCGCAGGCCAGGCTTTGCGTCCGGCGAATACGCGTCATCGCTGCGCACCCGCTTCTCCGCGGTGAAAAGATTCACCATCGAGTCCATGTTCCCGGCGGTCACGCCGAACATGAGGGCAGGGCGGCCGAGGCAGGCGAATGCGGTTGCCGAACGCCAGTCGGGTTGGGCGATGATTCCGACGCGAAAGCCCTGTTCCTCCAGCACCCGGCCGATCAGCGCTGCGCCGAAGCTCGGGTGATCGACGTAGGCGTCGCCGGTCACCAGGATGACGTCGCAGCATTCCCAGCCGAGCTGCTCCATCTCGGCGCGCGACATGGGCAGGACCGGCGCCACGCCGAAACGATGCGCCCAGTACTTTCGCCGCGCGAACAGGGTTGGGCGCAATCGATTGGGCGAGACGATCTGCCAGCGGGAGGAGGTAGGCATCGAAGCTTCTTTGCCATCGGGTGTAGGCATGAGACGGCTACCCTGCCCATGAATCTGTCAGATCCGCAGGCCAAGTGCGGCTCGAACCCCCCTTTACCCTTCGCTTTTCCGCGTTGACACTGACTGCTCGCAGTGATAGGCGAGCAAGCGGCGATTGATACGTCGCTGACCGACGGCAAAGCGATCCATTCTCACATCTTTCGTATCACAGGAGGCGTCCCATGATTGCATCTCGGTGTTCAGGTTTGGCATCTTTGTTGTCGCTGGGGTTGGCTGCCAGCCTGGCTGGCTGTTTGTCAGACGACCAGGGTTTGGCCGATCCATCGCCGCCAGTGTCCGGCGTCCAGTTCGCGTTGTCTACCAGCGGCCTCCCGACCTGCAGCAAGTCCGTAGACGGTGAAATCTGGTACGTGTGGAGTTCTAGCAATTTCTATGTCTGCAAGGGTTCTACCGCGACATGGACCGTGACCAACATCAGTGGCCTTAGTGCGGCAGTACGCGTGACTCCACTGAGCGCGGGCACAGCGTGCCCCGCTGGTGGAATGACCGTCCAATTCGGGCTGGACACGAACCGGAACGGGAAGCTGGACGATTCCGAGGTGGCGACCAGCACGAATGTCTGCAACGGCACCAATGGGGCGACAGGCGCCACCGGGGCGACAGGCGCTACCGGGGCCACGGGCGCCACCGGCCCGCAGGGTGCCAACGGGACTCCAGGAGCCACGGGAGCGACAGGCGCCACCGGGGCCACGGGCGCTACCGGCCCGCAGGGTGCCAACGGGCTCAACGGAAACAATGGGCTCAACGGAAACAACGGGCTCAACGGCGCTCCAGGTGCCACCGGGGCTACCGGGCCGAACTCCCTGGTCACGCTTACGCCTGAACCGGCAGGGACCAACTGTGCAAACGGCGGCGTCAAAATTGAGACGGGGCTCGACAAGAACGGGGACAACATCCTGAGTGCCGACGAAGTGACGGACACGCAGTACGTATGCGATGGGGCCACTGGAGCAACCGGGGCGACGGGCGCGACAGGCGCAACGGGCGCGACGGGCCCCACTGGCGCAACGGGCGCTACCGGGGCAGCCGGGCCCAAAGGTGCGACAGGCGCAACGGGCGCCACAGGCGCGACGGGCGCGACAGGCGCAACGGGCGCGACAGGGGCGACGGGCGCAACGGGCGCGGCCGCCTACGCCCCGATCGTCACCTCTTGCAATAGTTATTACGCATCGGCCAATCTCACCTCCGACAGCTACTACGACTACTTTGGCTGCTACATCTACGCGCCCGTCGCGGGCGGCACCGCCGTTGTGTCCGGAAACGCTCACTACTGGGTATACCGCGACGACGACACCTTCGACCTTATTTACATCTATGTCGGTAGCGCGTCCCTCTGCGCGGCCGGTTGCGATCTCGCAAACGCGCACAGGCAAGAGTACAACTCCAACGCGGCGACGTACTGGAACCAGGAATCCGCCTCTGCGAGCGACACCTACTACTACGTCCCGGCGGGTTCCAATGCGTACTACTTGACCTCATATTTTTCCACCAACGGATCGACCACGGTCTATTGGGATTCGGGCGCGATGTCCATAACCTGGTATCCGCCGGCGCCTTAGCTGCAGCGGGCCGCCATGCCCGGCGGCGGGTTCCTATGCTGATCGAGAAAATCGGCTCAAGGGCGGATGGTCGTTATTTCGCCCCGTCCTTGAGCCGTTTCGCTTCGGCAAACGATTGATCGGCGAGTTCCTTCTGGCCTAGCTTCGCTGCCAGCTCGCCGATGTTCTGCTGCACCCACCAACGAGCTGGGTAAAGCCTGTCGATCTCCTGGAAGTAACTGATGCCGGCCGGATACAACTCGGCCCGGTCCCAGAACGGGGTGGAGATGGCAACGATCTGGCCTTCAGTCTGCTGCGGGTCCAGGCCCCGGCACCGGGTGGTATATTCCACGCTCGCGCGCCAGTCGCCGAGCCCGGCCGAGGCGGTCGCGATCCCCTTGTAGATGGCGAACATCTCCCGGCTCAAGGCAATGCTCGCCTTGAAGTCCTGCAGCGCAGCCGCATATTCCTTTCGCTTGAGGAAATACTCGCCGCGGTAGACCAGCGCTTGGGCCGAATACTGTTCGGTCTGCACTGCCCGGTCGAAGTGGTACCTGGCCTGGTCCCATTTGCCGAGTTGCTGATACGCGATGCCCAGGTTGATGTGGATGATGTGCCAATTGGGCGCCAGTTCCAGAGCCAGGCGATAGTACCTGAGCGCCTCGTCGTACTGCCCTCGGCGCATGAAGATCAGCCCGTAATTGACGTACGCGCGCGAGGAAGGCGCCTTCTTGATGATGTCGCGGTAGTAGGATTCCTCGTTGACAAACACCCGGTTGCGCTGCAACGTCAGGGAAAAGAACGCCGCCAACAGGATGGTCAGGCCGGCTGCAGCGAAAGCACGGGCAACCGCACTTGAGCGGCCGATGCGGAATGCGAAGAGCGACGCGGGGATGATCCAGGTCAGCGACAGGATGGCAAGCGGCAGGTAGGGCCGGTGCTCGTTCACCATCTCGGCCAGCGGCATGATCGACGAGGTTGGCGAGATGAGAGCGAGCGCCGAAAGCGCGGCGAACGCGAGATACGCGTGGCGCGGGAAGAACCACCGGATGAGGCCGGCCGCCAGCACCCAGCCCGCAATGGCCAGCAACACTTCGGGCGCCAGCAGGGAACGGAACACCGGATAGGTCAGGTCGTCGGCCACGAGCTGCACCGGCGCGAACCAGGTCAGCACGTAGTGCCACCAGGCTGTGGTCTGGGTGAAAAGATACGCCGACGACGTCATATCGGCCGCATGCCGTGCCGCCTGGTGGTAGCCGGCCATGGCGTGCAGGTAGCACACAAGATACAAGCCGGTGATCGCGACGAAGACCGAAATGCGCTTTAGGGTTGCCCGGTTGCAGGTGGCCGCGATGTCGCGCAGCAGGCCGCCGTGCATGACCTGCGCAGGGTTCCCCGCCCGTTGTCGGGCCGTGTGCGTGACGTCGTAGAAGAAGTACACGGCCAGGCCGCCGATGGCCTCGATTTTCGTGAACAGCGCGAGCGCATAGAGGATCGCCGCAGCGACGGGAAAGATTGAAGACGAATCGTGGTGCCGGGGTCGCATGTACAGCACGATCGATGGAAGGAGGAATGCGGCGGCAAGCAGTGACGACCGGGCCGAAAGGTAGTTGATCACGCCCGACGTCGTGGGGTGCACGGCGAACAGCAGTGCTGCGACAAGGGGAATGGTGGCGTGCTGCAAGAGCGGCAGGTCGGGATGGAACTCTTGCAGGATGCGACGGCAGAGAAAGTACAAGCCCAACACGCACACGAGGTGCAGGAGGATCTGTGCCAGATGCCACGACCAGGTGTCGTATCCGCTGATGGCGTAGTTGATCGCATGGGTAACCTGCAGCACCGGCCGGTAATCGGCATTGGCGGGCAGGCTGGTGAGCGTGCGGCCGTCGAGAAAGTACTGCGGAATGAATTTCAGACTCCTGACATAGGAGTTCTCCAGCAGGAGATGACTGCAATCGAGCGGATAGTCATGCCGGTAGTTGTTCGAAAATACGGCAAAGACAGCCACCGTCAGCACGGCGGTGTGCAAAGGCACATGGTATCGGAGAAAGAAGCTTCTCATTGGCTGCGGTGATGTGACGATCTCACGAAATTTGGTAGGTCGTCCAGCGGGTGCGAAAATGAGTCGCCCTAGCCGGGGTCGAAACGCAGCGCAGAGGGAACTACCTTTGTTCTCCATACACTCGACGGTAGATGGCTTCAGCGGCTTCCAGCATGGCAGGGCCGGGCTCGTCGAGCAGCTCGGCGGGAAGCTCGATGATTCGGTCGGGCTCGTGGCAGGCGGCCAGGTGGTCGGCGCCAGGAAAGGCACAGACCGCCGCGGACATTCCCTGCTTGGTCACAATCAGGTCGGGTTCCATGGCCAGAAGCTGCTCGGCTGAATAGGCGGGCCAGTCGCGATAAAGGGCGGCAGCGATGTCGACCAAACCAGCCGCGGTCAGGACGTCGTGCAGCGCCGTGCCGGTGGTGCCGCCTTGCACCTGGTTGCCGATGATCGACAGAAACAGGGCGGTCTTGCGCGGCCGCCCAGTGAGCGCCGCAGCCACGCTATTCATCCGTTGCACAAAGCTGCGCGCAAAGTTCTGGCCGCGTTCGGGCTGCCCCAAGAGTTCGGCCAGAGTCTTGGCTGCGCTGACCAGGCTACCGACACCGCGCAACTCGCCCAAGTCAAACACCTCGATGCCAGCGGAACGCAGCTTGGCTGTGCGTCCGGGTGTGCCGAAGCTGTTGCTGAGCACGAGGTCCGGCCGCAACGCAATCAGCGCCTCAACCGGGCCGAAGCCGTCGACAATCGGCTTGCCGGAATAGCGATAGCCGTCTTGCGGCCGCTCGGCAGCGGCGCGACTGAACGCCAGGATGCGGTCAGGCTCGGCGAGATCCAGGAGCAAACGATCGGTGACCAGATTGGTGGACACGATGCGGGTGTAGCGCCGCAACGGCACGGGGTGGGAGGTTGCATCGGGAAGGCTTTCACGGGCAGTCGAACCCGGCGAAGTCGATGGGCCTCCGTGGACGGGCATGGCTCGGCCCGGGCCGCGGCCAAGCTGAACGGTCAGCCCGACAGCCGCTGCCAGGGCGCAAGCATTGGCCAGGGTCGCGCGGTTCATGGCGAGCTGTCTTTCCCAGCCGGTATGCGAAAGCCAAACTGGGCGGCAGGCACGATCTCGACGCCGTAGACCCGGCGCACCGGCTCGGCAGAGATAACCTCGGCCGCAGGGCCCGCGCTAACCAAATGGCCACTGGCGAGCAGCAGCGCCTGATCGCTCGCCTGCGCGGCTTCGTTGAGCTGATGGAGCGCCACCATGACCAGAGCACCGCGGCTCGCCAGGTCGCGCAGCAGGTGCAGCAAGCCAAGCGCGTGGGTCACATCCAGCGCTGCCGTGGGCTCATCGAGCAGGAGCACGCGTGCCTCCGTGGCCAGGGCGCGCGCCAACAGCACCAGCCGTCGCTCGCCGTAGGACAGGCGACTGAAGGATCGGCCGGCCAACCGGCGCGTGTCGGTCAGCTCCATGGCCCGCTCGATGGCCGCATCGTCGCGCTGGTCAGGCCGACCCCAGACATCCCGATAGGCGAAGCGGCCATGCGCCACCACATCGCGCACAGGCAAAGCCGCGTCTAGCGCCGAATGCTGGGGCACGTAGGCGACCAGGCGCGCGCGTTCTTGCCGGTCAAGCTGGGATGCCTCGCGTCCGTCGAGCCGCAGTTCACCCGAAAACGGCAACAAGCCGGCCAGGGTTTTGAGCAGGGTGCTCTTGCCCGCGCCGTTCGGCCCGAGCAGCGCCACGACCTGTCCTGCCCCCAGAGAAAAGGAAATCTCGTTGAGCAGCACGTGATTCCCCCGCTGTACTGTGAGCCCCTGCGCCTCGATGCAGGCCCGGTCAGCCATGGCTCACCTCGCGCTGAGAGCGCGCCAGCAGGACCAGAAACACGGGCGCTCCGATGATGCCGGTAATCACGCCCAGGGGCAGCTCGGACCGGCTGGGGAAGACGCGCGCGATGATGTCGCAGGCGACGAGGAATGCGCCGCCCAGAAGGGCACAGGCAGGAATCAGGCGCCGGTGGCGCACGCCCACCAAGGGCCGCAGGGTGTGCGGAACGATGAGACCCACAAACCCCACGTTGCCGCCCACCGCGATGGCGGCAGCGGCCAGCACCGCCACCCAGGTCACGGCCCAGCGCCGGGCTCGGCCCACTTCTACGCCCAAGCTGGTGGCTTCCTCTTCGCCGGAGAGCAGCAGATCGAGGGTGCCGCTCCACAGCCAGGATGCGACGATGCCGATGCCGACCAGGGGCAGGACCGCCAGGAGCTGGCGCGTGCTGACGCCACCCACGCCGCCCAGGGTGAAGGAAACCACGGCTCGGCTCATGTCCCAGGAGTCCTGCGCCAAGCTGGTGATGAAGCTGGACAGGGCCAAAAAGAGCGACGACAGGATGAAGCCGGTGAGGATGAGAGTCAGCGTGCCGGTGCGCTCGCGACAGAAGGTGAGCACGATGGTAAGAGAAAGGCCGGCCCCGAGAAGACAACCGAGGGGCAAAACCATTTCGGCGCTGACCGCCACGCTGGCCAAAGGTGAGCCAGAAACCAAGGCCAGCATGGCCAACTGTCCGCCCAAGCTGGCGCCCGCGGTGGTGCCCAGAATAGACGGGCTGACCAGCGGATCGCGAAACACGCCCTGGACCACGGCCCCGCCCGTGGCCAGGGCCGCGCCCGCGAGCAAGGCTGCCCCCACGCGGGTGGCCCGCAGGCCAAGCAGTGTTGAACGCAAAACCGGGTCGGCCAGACTGCCGTGCCCGACCAGCAGAGCCAACCCCACCGCTCCAATCAGGAGCGCCAGCAGGACAACGTATGTGAGCGCGATCTTCATGGTCAGTACAGTCCCAAATTGCGCGGTAGCAGGCCTGCGGCTGGGTCGCTTGAGAATGAAGGCAGCTCGGCGGGCGGCCAGACACTCACGTCAAACACATGCAGCTTGGGTGACTGTGGATCGGCATCGCCAAGAAGCACGCGCTGCGCATCCGGGTCAAAGACCAGACCTCCCAGCACCCAGGAGGTACTGGCGTCGAGAAGCTTCTGCGGCACGCCGCGGGTAAAATCGAACTGCCACAGTTGATCAGGTGGCGAGCCTGAAAAGTCGCCGGGCACGACAGCAAAGGCGAGGGTGGGGCTCACCACGGCGAGATCAGCGAATGAGAGCGGCCGGCCAAAGGCCGCGGCCATGAGAGGCTGCACCGTGGCAGGCGACGCCGACGTGTCAATCAGTGCCACGCCCGAGCCTTTGATCTGGTCCGCACCATCGGCAGGGGCCCCGAAGCATGCCACAGCCAGCGCTCCGTCTTGCCCGGGTACCGGCACGATGGCCCCGCAGTCTTTGAAGGCGGGCAGGTCGATGACCGAGCTGACGGTGTCGGTCGTCGGATCCACAACCACCACTCGGCCTGGCCCGGCCTGGCTGAAATCCGCGCTGAAGTTGTTGAGGGTGATGTAGATCTTGCCGCCCAGAACACGGGCGCGGTCGGGATTGGGATTGATGCCTGCTCCTCCCGTGGCGTAGGGGGAAAGGTCGATGCGGGCCACCGGCTTGCCGAGATCTAGATCCAAGATCAAGAGATCCGCGCCCTCGTCGAGGTCAGACGGGTCAGCGGTTGGCTTGGGGTTGGTCGAATTGCG
>Ga0182011_10000829_pt1 | contig 27003 bp, 27 predicted proteins | sample 711E1DmetaG_FD_120481 | JGI IMG/M metagenome (GOLD analysis project Ga0182011, IMG submission 120481) | Permafrost microbial communities from Stordalen Mire, Sweden - 711E1D metaG | ecosystem: Environmental > Terrestrial > Soil > Wetlands > Permafrost | place: Sweden: Stordalen | collected...
AATATCGATCTTCTTTTCTATTGCCTGGCGTATTTCTGAATTCAAGGCATCTCCAAAATATTCTTTTGGAATTCCAATACGAACGCCTTTCACATTTTTTTTCAATTGTGAAATATAATCCGGTACCGGTACTTCTGCTGAAGTTGAATCGTTTGGATCATGACCTGCAATGACCTGCAGGACACTTGCGGCGTCTCGTGTCGTCAATGCAAGAGGCCCGATGGAATCGAAAGACGATGCGAAGGCAACAAGTCCATAACGAGAATCACGTCCATACGTTGTTTTTAAGCCGACCACGCCGCAAAATGCTGCGGGCTGGCGAATGGAACCACCCGTATCCGATCCCAAAGATGTCGTCGACATACCTGCACGCACCGCTACAGCAGAGCCGCCGCTCGATCCGCCCGGAACGCGCTCTTCGTCCTGCGGAAGTTTCACGCGGCCATATGCCGAATTCTCTGTGGATGAACCCATGGCAAACTCATCCATATTATTTTTGCCAATGATCACCGCATCCGCGTTTCGCAAACGTTGAACGACCGTTGCATCATAGAGCGAGACAAAGTTTTCGAGAATTTTCGATCCGCATGTCACACGTTCGTCTTTGACACAAATAAGATCCTTGATGGTTACAACCATGCCTGCCAATGCACCTGCATTTCCATCTCGCAGTTTTTTATCTACTGACCTCGCTTGTTCTATTGCTTTATCGGGAAACACCGCAAGAAGTGCATTGAGATGCTTCTTCTCTTCTATCGTTCTAAGATAGTGCTTTGTGATATTCTCACAGGTCGTTGTACCTGCTGCAAGTTCTGTTTGTAAGACGTCAAATGATTTCATGGATCTCGATGGACAAATTATGAATACGTGCGGGTTCTTAAAGTCTGTACTTAGACTTTAGGTTTTGTATCGTTCTTCTCATCAGGTTTCTTTGTTTCCCCTTCAACCTCTGACTGCACATCGCGTGCTGCTTTACGGAATTCGCGTATTCCCTCGCCAAGTCCTTTCGCTATCTCCGGTATTTTCTTTGCACCGAAAAATACAAATACGACGAGTAAAATTAATATAATTTCTGGACCGCCTAAGTTTCCCATGGTATCTCTTCCTTCAATATCATAAAGGGATGGCTGACTTCACTTACCATCTCTGGATTCAACAATCAACCTATTGGTTTGTTGTCGCTTTTCTCATCGAGCTTTTTAACTTCCTTATCGACTTCTTCCTGGACATCTTTTGCCGCTTTACGGAATTCACGAATTCCCTGTCCTAATCCTTTAGCTAATTCCGGCAATTTCTTAGCACCGAAGAAAACTAAAATGACAAGGAGTATGAGGAATAATTCACTACCACCAATATTTCCAAACATAACAAGACTCCTTTGTTTAAACTTATTGATAAACAAAACTTTGTATTATTGATTCAAATATTTTTCTGCCGTCTGTATGTTTCAGGACAGGGTCGGAAGCTCGTTCAGGATGAGGCATCATTCCCAGCACATTTCCGGTTTCGTTCATAATGCCCGCAATGCTCTTCAATGAGCCGTTGGGATTTGCTTCGTCCGTCAAATTACCCCTTCGATCGCAGTAGCGAAACACCACTTGTTGATTATCCTCTATACGTTTAAGAGTTTCAGGATCGGTAAAGTAATTTCCTTCTCCATGGGCAATGGGAATTTCGAGCACATCACCGGGCGAACACTCGCTTGTGAACTTTGTAGCCGCATTCTCAACTCGGAGATGGAGATACTTACAGATAAAAAGTAAAGACTTATTCCGCAGCAGCACTCCCGGCAGCAATCCGGCTTCAGTCAAAACTTGAAAACCATTACAGATACCGATCACTAATCCGCCGCTGCCGGCAAATCTGACAACATCTCTCATCACCGGCGAGAAACGCGCAATCGCCCCACATCGAAGATAATCGCCGTACGAAAATCCTCCCGGCAGAATGACGATATCTGCATCTCCGATTGATGCCTCTTTATGCCAGATTAAGCGGGCATCCTGTTCCATGATTGTCTCTGCCACATAATGAGCATCGTGATCGCAGTTGGATCCCGGAAAAACAACAATACCAATTTTGAGTTTTGCCATTGTACTTTTCCGTTTACTCTTTCACCGGCTCTGTCGTACATGAAAAACTTTCCATAACGAGATTTGCAAGAAGTTTTTCAGAAATTTGCTTTGTCATGCGTTCTGCTTCTCCATGCACATCCGTATCGATATCCATCTCAATGTACTTGCCAATCCGAACATTCCCTACAGATTCAAAGCCAAGAGAATGAATGCCTTGCTCCACAGCTTTGCCCTGCGGATCAAGAATAGATTTTTTTAACGTCACAAATACTTTTGAATGAAACACGTTCGTCTCCTATATGTCAATACTTGAGAATTCCCCTGCTTTTACCGGTTCATCCTCTGATTTAAAAAATATTTTTTTTATCCCCAGGACCGCCGCTTTGATTAATCCAAAAATAACATAAAGCATAAGCATCAGGAAAAGATAGTTTTTATCAAAAAATAATTCAGAAATTGCAATAACGAGTGCAGCAAGAACCATGATGCTAAATTTCCATGGATGCGATTTCAGTTGAAGCTTCGAGAGTTTTGGCATCGTGTCATACTTCACATGACTCACCATCAAGAGAGAGAGAAGAACGACAAGCGCGATCAGTTCGGCACCTGCTAAACTGTCCGTCCTAAATATTTCTCCGCCAAATTGTAGAATGAATGCACACACGGTTATTGCCTGCATCGGAATTGGCAATCCATTGAAATAATCTTTATCAAAACCGACTAACTGTACATTGAACCTTGCTAATCGAATTGCGCCAAGGATAACAGGCAATGCAGCAATAATGATCCCCCAGGGTTCTATCGTACGTAAATACACTTGATACACGATAAATGACGGTGCAACACCAAAAGAGACTACATCGGCAAGTGAATCGAGTTCAACTCCGAATTGGCTCGAGGAATGTGTTATTCTCGCCATGATGCCGTCGAGCGAATCGAAAACAGCAGCAAGAATAATAAGCCACGCCGCTATGCTGAATTCCCTTTGACTTGTATAAATAAGGGAAAGAAAACCGCAAAAAATATTCAGTGTCGTAAAGAGACTTGGAACAACCGTCCGATTAATTTTCATCTAGATTTTTTCTCCAATCCAATCCCAGGGAATTCACCCATGATTGTTTCTCCAGCAATAGTGACATCACCAGTCTTTGTTCTTACATCAACAGACAATGGTAAAAAGACATCGACACGGGAGCCAAATTTGATCATACCGAACCGTTCTCCTGCATTGACTGTATCGCCCGATTTCAATGAACACACAATCCGTCTTGCAATGAACCCGGCGATTTGTTTCAACATTACTTTCCCGTTTGCACTTTCAAGTCCCACAATCATCTGTTCGTTTTTTTCCGACGCTTTATCTTCGAACGCGGCGAAGTATTGCCCCTCGACATACCTTGTGTGTTTCACAACTCCTGTAATCGGATTGCGATTAACATGAACGTTGAGAGGCGACATAAAAATACTGACCTGCCAGACATCTGCATGGAAGAATTCATTATCAAATATTTTTTTAACGACAACAATCTTTCCGTCGGCAGGTGCGAGAATAAGATTTTCACCTTTTGGCGTTATGCGTTCCGGATCCCGAAAAAAATTCACGGTAAATCCGAGAACAGCAAGCGAAACCACCATGATGGAATAACGGTAAGATTTCGGTTCAATAAAGAGAAGTGCCAGCACAATAATAACAACACAGACAGCGGCAATCGTAAAAAAAACATCATATCCATATTTTGTAATCATGAGCTTCTCACACCTGTCCAGCTGCGTGATAGGAACTGCGAACCAATGGTCCGGATTCTATGTGCCGAAATCCCATCTTCATTCCCTCTTCCTTTAACATTTTAAATTCGTCCGGATGCACATACCGATCAATAGGCAGGTGTTCTTTCGTTGGCTGAAGATACTGGCCCAGCGTTACTATATCACAAGCAACAGCGCGGACATCTTTTATCACTTCTAAAATTTCTTCCGTCCGCTCGCCAATACCGAGCATGAATCCTGTCTTTGTTACAAATCCTTTTTGTTTGGCTCGATGAAGCACTTCCAGCGATTGTTGATAATTTGCCTGCGGTCTCACCGTTCTATACAACCGGGGAACCGTTTCCAAATTATGATTGAGAATATCCGGTTTTGAAGAAAGTACGATGTCCAGTGCTTCTTCACTGCCTTTGAAATCGGGAATCAATACTTCTATTGTACAATTCGGAACACGCTCGTGTATCAACCGAACTGTTTCAGCAAATATCGGTGCACCGCCGTCCTTTCGCTCATCACGATTAACAGACGTGATGACCGCATGCCGGATCTTCATCAACTCAACTGCCTCTGCAACTCGGCGCGGTTCATCCCAATCCAATCCATAATCCGGACGGCCGGTCTTCACTGCGCAAAACCCGCATGAGCGAGTACAAATATCGCCAAGAATCATGAAAGTTGCAGTACCTAAATTCCAGCACTCTCCCATATTCGGACAGCGTGCCTCTTCGCAGACTGTGTGGAGCTTCTGGGAGCGCATGATGCCGTCGAGGCGCGCATATTCCCTTCCGCCTGGAATTTTCGCTTTGAGCCACTCAGGCCGTTCCCGCCGCGGAGGCGGTACCTTGTTTTCCGTTCTCTCTTGAATATCCGTAACCACTATTTCACTCTTTGAAAATCAAAATGTTCTAACTGCAGTTTCATACGAGATAAAAATTGCCCGCCAATAGCGCCATCAATGATACGATGGTCAAATGTAAGCGTCAAATAGGTCATTGAACGAATCTCGATGGAATCTTGAGCTTCGCCATTGCTTACTACCATCGGTCGCTTTTTAATCGCACCGATACCAAGAATCGCAGCCTGGGGCTGATTGATGATCGGTGTTCCGATCATACTCCCGAAGATACCATAGTTCGTCATAGAAAATGTTCCATTGATGATATCATCAGGCAATAATTTTTTTGTACGGGCACGAACAGCTACATCGGTCAATGATCGCGCTAAACTACGAAAGTCCATTTCTCCAGCATTGCGTACCACCGGAACTATCAATCCATTCGGTGCAGCAACCGCCATACCAAGATTGATAAAATTTTTATAGATGATCACATCGCCTTCCATGGAACTGTTGACGATGGGAAATTCTTTCAATGTGTTCACTGCCGCAAAAGCAAAGAAAGGCATGTAAGTCAACTTAAATCCTGCCTGTCTTTCAAACTCTTCTAATATACTCAAACGATAGTTCACAATCTCGGTAAAATCCACTTCATCGATAATAGTCACATGGGGAGAAGTGGATACGCTCCGCATCATATGCTCTGCCATTTTTTTCTGGACGTTGTCCATACGAACAAGACGATACTGCGGCTCCGGATATTTCTTATTCAATTCTGAAATATCAACGGTGCGTGCACCATCTATTCGTTCTTTGAACGATACCGTATAGTTGTCATTTGACCGATGCGCAAGATACTGTACCATATCTTGCTTTGTCACCCGGCCATGGGAACCTGAACCCGCAATCGTATCAAGAGTATTCTGTTCAACCCCCTCTTTCTTCGCCATCATCCTTACCAAAGGAGAATAGAATCGATGTCTTTCTTGCTTTTGATTTTGAACGGATGAATATATATTTGATGGGGACTTGCTTGCAACTTCTGAATGATCCTGAAGATTGAATTCTCCTATCGTGTGAGGAGTGATTTCTCTTCCGGCAGATACGTCTGTTTCAATATACGCGATAAACGTCCCGACAGCGACTGTTTGCTGTTCCTCCACGAGAATCTTCGATAGAACGCCTTGCGCTGGCGAGGGTATCTCAGAGTCAACCTTGTCTGTGCTGATTTCGAGAATTGTTTCATCTTTTTCGATTCTCTCGCCTACCTTCTTCGCCCAGCGGATGATCGTTCCTTCAAATATACTTTCACCCATTTTCGGCATAACGACTTCAACTTGCATGAGTATCTCTCTTAATAACGAGCAAGCTGTTCAAGCGCAGCAAGTATTTTTTGTTTGTTCGGCAGCACTGCATCTTCAAGCGGAGGACTGTAAGGAATCGGAACATCTAAGGCAGCAACTCGTACAACCGGCGCATCGAGATATTCAAAACAATTCGTCGTTATGAGCGCTGCAATCTCAGCTCCAAAACCGCCTGTCAAAGTATCTTCATGAATGACTGCCGCTCTATTTGTTTTTTTTACCGATCGGTAGATCATGTCCTCATCCAGCGGATTCAGTGTACGCAGGTCAATCACTTCCACGCTTACGCCGCTTGCCTCCATCGTTCTCGCAGCTTCCAACGATTGCTGTACCATTGCTCCGTATGTTATGACCGTTATATCTTTTCCTTCACACCGTAGAGCAGCGGCGCCGAATGGAAGCATATAATTTGAATCAGGTTCCAGTGTTGAAGCGTACCCTTGCCTGTATAAAGCTTTATGCTCCATAAAAATTACCGGATCGTCTCCGCGAATTGCGGTTTTCAATAATCCTTTTGCATCTGCAGCTGTGGACGGAAAAGCCAGACGAATTCCGGGAATGTGCGCCATGAATCCTTCGATACACTGGCTGTGATACAGCCCGCCATGAATGTATCCGCCGATTGGTACCCGAATGACCATGGGACAGGACCATGTTCCATTGGAACGATAGCGGATCATCGCCAATTCATTTCTGATTTGCATAAACGCAGGCCAAATATAATCCCCGAATTGAATTTCCGTCACCGGTGTCCATCCTTTTAATGCCATGCCAATAGCAGCTCCGACAATACTTGCTTCTGCCAGGTGCGAGTTAAACGTACGTTCGCTCCCGTATTTTGTAAGCAATCCTTTTGTCGCAGTGAAGACTCCGCCTTTTCCATCGGCAATATCTTCGCCGAAAGTAACCATTTTTATATTCTTTCCCATCTCCTCATCCAAAGCATGGTTGATGGCATCAATCATAACAATTTTGTTTCCTGTATGTACCGGTTCTACGAACTCTTCAGGCGTATGAACATGAGAGATTCCGTAGAGGTGATTCAAAACTGTTAAAGGGTCAGGAAGCGACTGGCTCTCCGCCCAATCGGCAGCATCATCGACGGTGCGTTTCACTTCCGCCTTCATCTCATCCGCATCGTCTTGACGCAAATATCCCTGCTCAATGAGATAACGGGTTAACCGCGGAATGGGATCACGTTTGCGGTCCAGTTCTATGTCTTCTGACGTGCGATATTTGCGATGATCATCTGATGATGAATGCGGCAGAAGACGGACAACATGCGCATGAACCAGCGACGGTCCGTTGCCTTCCCGCGCACGCTGGACAGCTTTCTGCATTGTGACGTATGATTCTTCGATATCAGTTCCATCACATTGAAATCGTTCAAGCCCTTTAAAGCCCTTTACTGCTTCATAGATCGAACCGCCGGCTGTTTGGTCGGCAACAGGAACAGAAATTGCCAGTTTGTTATCCTGAATAAAGAAAATCACAGGCAGCGTTTCGCGTGCTGCCCAGTTAATCGCCTCAAAAAATTCTCCCTCACTTGTTGCTCCTTCTCCGGAGGATACATAGACTACCTCATCATGCTTTTCTTTCTTCACGGCAAGCGCAACTCCAACCGCTTGAAGAAATTGCGTTCCTGTCGGACTTGACTGAGCGATAATACGGAGCTGTTTCATTCCAAAATGCCCCGGCATTTGTCGGGCTCCACTTGCAGGGTCGCTTTCGCGATGTAATGCCGCAAGAAAAATATCTTCAGGAGTCATTCCATACTTCAGAACAAAGGCCTGATCACGATAATAAGGAAAAACCCAGTCATATCCGGGCCGCAGTGACGCCGCCGCTGCAATCTGAGCAGCCTCATGCCCCGATCCGCCCACGTGGAAAAATGTCTTCCCTTGCTTGAGGATCATTAACTGCTTTTCATCCATCCGCCGGGAAAGAAGCATGATTCGATACGCCTGAATCAAATCATCTTTTGACAATCCAAGTACGCGAACATTTTTTTCTTCTGTTATTTCCGTAGCACCTCTCACGCTTGGCGAGACTCCTTATACGTTGTGACCTACCATGACTGTTGTAAGTTTACACGGATGTAAAGCTCCGGGATACTTCATTCTCTCACTGCGTCCGAACATTTGTATTCATCATTGTCATATGCAATTGATCTTTTTCTATCCAACCAGGCTGGCACCCAAACACATCTGCGAAGGATTCGACGAGCGCCTCGCGAACAGATTCGATAGCAACTCCATGGCCCATAGTTTCCTGCATGGAAGTCACGCCTTTATGGAAAATGCCGCACGGAATAATTCTATCGAACATCGATAAATCCGTATGAACATTCAATGCGAATCCGTGCATCGTTACCCAGCGGCTCACCTTCACACCGATGGCAGCTATCTTCTCGCCGTTCACCCACACACCCGTCATATCCTTCTCGCGCCCTGCCAATATTCCGAAGGCATCCAGTGTGCGGATAATAACATCCTCCAGGCTTCGCAGGTAACGGTGAATATCCAAAAAGTAATTGTTGAGATCGATAATGGGATAGACTACGATTTGTCCGGGGCCATGATATGTTATATCGCCGCCGCGATCCACGTAAAAAACATCCGTACCGGAGATTTTCAATTCTTCTTGAGACGCCAGCAGATGATTATCATCGGTTGATTTACCGAGGGTATAGACATGGTCATGCTCGGTGAGAAGGAGTACATCCTGAAGAGCATTTGCTTGCCGAAGTTTCCATATTTCTTGTTGAAGCGCCCACGCTTCAGCATACCGTGTGCGGCCAATGTTAGAAACGAGAAGAGGAATCAATATGTTTCTCTTAGCATATATTTTAAATATTAATTGCTACATCAAACGCTTGTCCGGCCGCTTCCATGACTGCTTCAGACAATGTAGGATGAGCGTGCATCGTGTTGGCGAGTTCTTCCCACGTTGTTTCAAGTGCCTTAGCAATTCCAAGTTCAGCAATCATTTCTGTTGCTTCCGAACCAATAATATGAGCACCAAGTAACTCACCGAATTTTTCATCAAAAACCAGTTTCACGATTCCTTCGGATTCACCAATAGCCATCGCCTTGCCGAGAGGGCGAAATGGAAAACGTCCAACTTTTACTTTGTATCCCTTTGCGATTGCCGCATCTTCTGTGAGGCCGATACTTGCAACTTGCGGCTGGCAATATGTGCAGCTTGGGATATTTGATTTGTCGATGCCATGCTTGGCTTTTCCTGCTATGGCATCAATGGATACAATTCCCTCATGAGAGGCAACGTGTGCAAGCAATGGCGGTCCGGCAACATCACCGATTGCATAGATTCCGTCTATATTTGTTTTACCAAATTCATTCACTGCAATAAAGCCGCGTTCTAACTTTATGCCGAGACCTTCCAAACCAAGATTTTCCACGTTTGCCTGAACACCGACCGCCATTAACGCTATCTCTGCATCGATATCTTTCTTTCCATCTTTGTCTGAAACAGTCACAGTAACACTCTTACTGATTTTCACTCCCTCGACTTTCGTACTCGTCAGAATGTCAATCCCGGATTTTTTTAAGCTTGCGTCAAGAATTTTAGTAATCTCTTTATCTTCTATCGGTAGTATCGACGGAAGCATTTCAATAATCGTAACCTTGGTCCCGAACGAATTATAGAAGTACGCAAACTCAACGCCAATGGCACCGCCGCCAATAATAATCATCGATTGAGGCTGTTGCGGCAGTGACATCGCTTCGGAACTTGTAATAATTTTTTTCCGGTCTATTGCAGCACCCGGAAGAGACCGCGGTCTGCCGCCGGTTGCAATAACAATATTCTTCGTCTTGATCGAATCAGTGACCTTGTTTTCTTTTGTCACTTCGATTGAAGTTCTTCCTGTGAGTTTCGCAGTTCCGGAAACGACATCAATCTTATTCTTTCTCATCAGATACTCGACACCTTTGGAAACACGGTCAGCCACTCCGCGGCTTCGAGCTATGATTTTAGAAAAATCGTAAGCCAAACCCGTATGAGTTATTCCGAACTCATGCGATTTTTTGAAAGAATTGTACAGTTCAGCGCTCTTCAGCAGTGCTTTCGAAGGAATACATCCCCAATTGAGGCAGATACCGCCAAGTTTTTCCTGCTCAATCAAGCCGACCCTCATGCCCAGCTGTGCGGCACGAATTGCAGCAGTATATCCGCCAGGACCGCCGCCAATCACCGTTACATCATATTGTCGCTCTGCCATAGGATTTCATCCCCAAGAGGAAGTTTTGTCTCTTTATATACAATATACTCAGAAGTGGTCCGAAAGGCAAAACAGGTCTTCGCATCAGTTCCATCGGCCACGTTCTATCAAACGATAAACGACATCGTCTAAGTTCCCAATCAATGAACGATAATTTTTGTGTTCGACCTGAGAAACTTGTTCGCTGGCAACAAACCAAGCACGCGTGAGAATTGCTCTCGACCTGCCGTCTTTGAAAAAGAAACATTTTACTGCCAAAGTAGATTAAGTTTTTCTCATCATATAATTTTCGATTTCCGATTGAATCTGTTCTACTTTTCAGGTATGTTAAAATAAAAAATAAAAGCGGATGTCTGAAGCACCACAACGTATTACCATAAGCAACCGCAAAGCGCGGCACGAATATTTTATTCTCGAAGCATTAGAAGCCGGCATTGTTCTCACCGGCACTGAAGTAAAATCGTTGCGCAAAGGCAATGCAAATTTACAGGATAGTTATGCTGAACTGCGTAGCGGCGAAGTGTGGTTGGAAGGGATGCATATCAGTCCGTATGAGCAAGGCAATATCAACAATCATGAGCCTCGCCGCAAACGGAAGCTCCTCTTACAAAAGAAGCAAATCCGCAAACTCATGGGCGGGATGAAAGAAAAAGGATTGACACTCATTCCATTATCGGTATATTTTAAAGGACCGTACGCAAAAGTCGAACTGGCGCTTGCACGCGGCAAGAAAAGTTATGATAAGCGTGATGCAATAGCCAAGCGCGATGCAGACCGTGACATCGCGAGAGCGAGAAGGAGTAGAACGTAAAAATTGTTCCCGACCATTAATGAACAAATGGATGTCATCAAGCGCGGTGTCTCAGAAATCATTCCGGAAGAAGACCTCGTCAAAAAGCTTGAGCGCTCCATCAAAACGAATATGCCGCTCAACATCAAACTTGGCTGCGACCCAAGTCGTCCTGACCTCCACTTAGGCCATTCTGTTGTCCTCCGAAAACTCAGGCAATTTCAAGACCTCGGTCATATCGCAATTCTCATCATCGGCGATTTTACCGGAATGATTGGCGATCCTTCAGGAAAAAGCAAAACTCGGCCATCATTGACACTGGAAGAAACACATCGGAACGGCCAATCGTATTTCGAGCAGGCAGAAAAAATACTTTCCAAAGAGAGAGTATCGATGCAGTATAATTCCGATTGGCTGAATAAGATGAGTTTTGCGGATGTCATTCGTCTCGCCAGTAAGTACACCGTAGCGCGTATGTTAGAGCGGGATGATTTTACCATTCGGTATAAAGCCGGCGAAGCGATCAGTGTGCACGAGTTTCTCTACCCTCTCGCACAGGCAATGGATTCAGTCGCAATCCATTCGGACCTCGAACTTGGCGGGACGGACCAGAAGTTCAACCTTTTAGTCGGAAGAGATATTCAGCGGGAGTACGATCAGGAACCGCAGGTTATTTTAACAATGCCGATCCTCGTCGGCACCGACGGTGTTGATAAGATGAGCAAATCGCTCGATAATTATATCGGCATAAGCGATTCACCAAAAGAAATCTTCGGCAAGACATTGAGCATACCGGACAAATTGATTTATCAATATTTTGAGCTTGTCACAGATGTCCCGAAGAACGACTTAGCCGGAATTAAATCATCTCTTGAGAATGATAAAACCAATCCGCGGGATATCAAACGGCAGCTTGCACGAACGCTTGTGCGGATGTATCATTCCCAGACCTCGGCAGATGATTCGGAAAAAGAATTTGATAAAATTTTCATTCAAAAAAGCATTCCGGATAATATTGAAATATATACCATAAGCGCTCAGATGGGAATTACAGGATTATTAGTAGAAGCAAAACTCGCTGCCTCAAAAGGCGAAGCGCGGCGGCTTATCGATCAAGGCGGAGTCAGCATTGATGATGAGCGAGTAACCGATCCCAACTTGCTTTTGCCGGATAAGGAGGAGTTCATCCTCAAAGTCGGGAAGCGGCGTTTTTTAAAAATTAAACGATAATTATTCATCATAGGCGGAGAAAATAAATTGTTCACTCCCACGAAAATGTTTTTCACGAAAGGCGTAGGACGCCACAGAGACTATCTGCAATCTTTTGAACTCGCCTTGCGCGATGCAGGAATCGAAATCTGCAATCTCGTCACCGTTTCCAGCATCTATCCGCCTGGCTGCAAGCGCATTCCGAAAGATGAAGGCGCTAAGCAATTAAGCGCCGGTCAAATTACATTTTGTGTTATGGCGCGGAACGCTACCAACGAACCCAACCGTCTCATCGCTGCTTCGATTGGAGTTGCACAACCGGCAGACGACACGGTCTACGGGTATCTTTCAGAGCACCATCCATTTGGTGAAACCGATGAACGTGCCGGGGAGTATGCCGAAGACCTCGCAGCTTCGATGCTTGCTACGACGCTTGGAGTGCAGTTTGATCCGAATACCGAATGGGACGAACGGGAAAAAATATTCAAGATGTCCGGCAAGATTGTCCGGACATTCAACGTGACACAATCCGCCGAAGGCGATAAAAACGGTTTATGGACATCGGTCGTTGCAGCAGCAATGTTGCTGCCATAATTCGCGTTTTCACCTTCTTAGGAATTTTCGGTCGATAGAGATTGTACCATTTTCAAATACGAAATAACAAAAAGGCGGTTCCATTTTGGGAAGCCGCCTCTTTTCTTTTGTTGCTGATAGTTATCCTCCCCAAATTACGTAAAAAGCACTCTTAATGTATTGTAATCCGAATCCCCAGCGTTTTCGCTCTCAAAATCAATATTTTTGATCGTTTTGCTCAAAGATTTATTCTCATTCACAAGCTCAACAACGTATGAATATCTCGTCGCTGCATTAAAGGAAACGGCAAGTGTGTAAATAATATCGTTTTCTGCTGGAATGTCCGTAGGAGTCTTCGGCCACTTACGGACGTAGTCCTGTTCCTGATCAGGATAATCATTATTCTTCATGAGGACTCTGCCCTTTTCATCCACAACAGAAAATATTCCTTTGGCTCCCCACACTTTCAATTTATATAAAAGATATTCGCCATTTTTCAAATCTGAAAGTTTTAACGAAATAGCTTTTGTCTCATTTCGGACTGTTCTCGCGACAGACACGACATACTTCCTTTTCTGTTATTGCACTCTCAAACCCTTCATTATCCCAAGACTACTTACCGGGAAAAAGATACGATAAAAAGTAATTGCCTGTCAATCACGTGTTTGCGTGATATTAAAAATGCCCCTAACAAATATGTAAATTATGAAGAATTTCGGCAGCAGAATTTATTAATCGAATACTTAAGGATACAGTCATTGAAGCGAATTGAAGAAAAGTAATATTTAAAAAGTGAACTGAAAATTCATTACTCATACCTTTGAGTAACAGTCAGAATGACAATTGAGAATACAAAAGGAGTACAGAACCGGTAATTTCTTTTCACTTCCCTTCCAGCACAATCACAAATTCTCCCTTCTTTTCATCTTTCAGAAACTGTTGATAAAGTTTTGGCGGTGTACCGTGATAAATCTCTTCCGAAGGTAATGTCAGGTCGAATGCAACGCACACGCGCCTCGTCTCGCCGAAAACATCCGCCATATCCCGCAATAACTGCACAAGACGGTACGGTGTATCCATGAGTACAATTGTCCGTTGTTCTTTCCTGAGACTGCGTAATTCGGTAAGCCGACGTTCGCGTTTTGGCGAGAGAAACCCTGCAAATAAAAATTCTTTTATTGGAAACCCTGAGACTATGAGCGCCGGTAGGAGTGAGGAAGCGCCAGGCACTGGAACAATCTTGATGTTGTAATGAATCGCTTTTTCTACCAGGATTCTTCCCGGATCAGAAAAAACAGGCGTGCCTGCGTCTGATATCAACGCAACAGTCTTTCCCGTTTCTAATACATCGATCATAACGCTTGCTGCGGCATGTTCGTTATGTTCGTTCAAAGTCTCGACTTGTTTCTCAATTCCATATTGCCGAAGCAAACGCAATCCTTCAGTTCGTTCTTCGCATACAACGACATCCACCGACTTGAGAACTTGTAATGCACGCAAGGTGATGTCATCATAATTACCTATGGGAATTGAAACAAGATAAAGAGTGCCTGACATTAGAGAGCCTCTGAGGAAGATTCTCCAAGATGTGAAAATGTCCTGCGCCTTCGTGCTTCCCAATCTCTCACAAACAAAATAGTTAATGCTGTGGTCGGGACAGCGATAAGCAAGCCTACAAATCCGAGAAAATACATGAAGATAAGTAACGAAAGAATAATGAGAAGCGGGTGCAAACCTACTTTGCTGCCAATGATTTTGGGAGAGAGGAAAGTAACTTCCGTCATATGAAGGACTGCGATTGATACGACGGCAATTGACAGCTTTGTCAGTACAGGCGGATCACTGAAGAGTGCAATGACTGCCGATAATACCATAATCGCAAACAAACCAAAATATGGTACAAGATCAAAAATGCAGGCAAGCAGTCCGAGAAGAAGCGCATATTTAATACCGACAACGGAAAAAAGTACTGCAACAATAATGCCTTGCAGAAACGCCACAGTCAACGCACCTCGCAGGTAATGGCCTATAAGATCGTCGGAGCGATGCATATAATCTTCTACTTGATCGCGTGTTCGCCTCGGAAAGAGCATCAAAAACCGATGGGCTATTTTTGGAAAGTCCGTCAAGAAATAAAAAGTGAGAAATGGAATAAGGATGATATAGAATATTTGAGTTATAAAAGCAGATATACTGCTCATAAGAGAACCGAGAGCATTGACAAGTGTTTTCAGAATGTCTTCAAAGCGCGGGGTCAATTGATTCGAAAACGTATTACGAAGTTCATTGACAGAAATGCCGTAACGTTCCAGAATTTTTACAAGCTGACTATCCCAAAGTTTATCTCGATAGTCATTCATAATTTTTGAAAGTGTATCCAGTGCCCCCTCAAACTGTGTCAATGCTACTGGAAGCACAAAAAAGAGAACGAGCGTTATACATGTAATAAAGAGTAGGATGATCACAAGCGAAGTGACCCATCGCGGAATTCCCCATTTTTGGAAAAGATCGACAATCGGGCTGAGCATGTACGCGAAGACAAGCGAAACAACAAACGGAGCAAGAATCGTGGATATGGCGTTTAAAAACCATAGGCCAAATAACACGATTGCCAGCCACATAATATTCCTGGCAAGGACATAACGGCGAAGCGGAAAAAGAATAAAGAGAAGAGCACCGAGAGCAAGGAATGGAGAAAGGATTGCATGAATCGTATAGATGAGAACCAATAACAGCAGCACACCTCCAACGAGCATAACAATTTCAATTCTGCCAAGTGACGTAAAAAGCGAATCCCACCGGACATCCTGTGTTTTATTCGATTCCGAGGAATTCGAGCGTGTTGAATTATTTGTCCTCCGCCTTGGAGCCATCCTAGTTATTTCCTTTGGATAGTACACCAGTATGTCCGAAACCACCATCTCCCCGCACAGATGCAGCAAGCGACGACGCTTCATTCCATTCAATGCGTTCATATTTTGTTACAATCATTTGAGCAATGCGATCGCCGCGGTGAACGATATACGGTTTCTTTCCAAAATTCGTTAGAATAATTTTCACTTCTCCGCGATAATCGGAATCAACGGTACCGGGTGAGTTGAGAATTCCAATACTGTGTTTTATAGCAAGGCCGCTTCGTGGCCGGATTTGTGCTTCGTGTCCCTGCGGCAACTCAATGACGAATCCTGAAGGGATTAAAGAAGTTTCACCGGGCAGAATTTCAATATCGTGCTCCACAGCCGCGCAGATATCCATACCGGAGGATCCCTCGGTGGCATAATTTGGCAAAGGTATGTCCGTCTGTTCCGGATTGATTCTCAGAATTCTTGCGCGCAAAATTTCAGCCATATGTTTTTCCTAGTATTTTACTTTAAAACCGAGCAGCCGCAGTACATCGGCAACTTCTCTTGCCTCGTTTGCCTTGGTTACCAGAGAAACGGAAAAATTAAAAAATTCTCTTCTTATCCGGTACCCTGCACGAAGTTTTTGAAAATATTCACCGCGGTCCGTATCGGGAACACTTGCCAACGAACGCAGAGAACGATCATCCAAACAAATATCGTAACATTCTTTTACAATATCACGAAGCAAATGCTCACATGATAATTTCATCATGCCTATTTTTATATCCGGCAGTGCTGGATCCGGCACAAGTGTTTTCATATCCCGGTTGAAAGGTAAAGAAAGAAAACGGCAAACAGCATCATAATTCATTTGCAGAGCGTTCACTTTGCCATCTAATGAATATCCTGCAATATGGGGCGATCCTAACATAACGAGTTCAAGCAGAGAAGCACTGATATTTGGTTCACCCTCCCAAACATCAAGAACTGCCGCTTCAAGATGCCTGTTACGCAGGGCACTTTGTAAGGATTCAGTTTCGACAACAGCGCCGCGCGATGTATTGAAAAGAATTGCACCATGGTTCATACTTCGAATTCTCTTTTCATCAAAAAGATGATACGTCGCATCGGGACCAGATCGCGTCAATGGAACGTGCAGTGTCAGGATATCTGCTTCCATTACTTCATCTAAAGAATGCAGCGGATAGCCGCTTCCCTGCCGTTCGAGCGGCGGATCGTTCAGAAGTACTCGCAAGCCAAGTGCCTCTGCTTTACGCCATACCTTGCTTCCGACATTGCCGACACCGATAATACCGATCGTCTTGTCACGTAACGAGAAGCCCTTGATATACGCTATTTCTAAAAGAGCTCCCGTTACATATTCGGAAACAGAATTGGAATTACTGCCCGGTGCGCTTACAAATGTAATACCGTTCTTTGCAAGATATTCTTCGTCGACGTGATCTTTGCCAATAGTTACGGTGCCGACAAATTTCACCCGGCTCCCTTCAAGAAGATCGCAATCCACTTTTGTCTCTGAACGGACAATCAGAATATCGGCATCTCGTACCGTGTCTTTGGTAATTTCGCGTGAGCCAAGCGCTGTTACTTTTCCTATTTTCTCAAACGCCTGCACAACATACGGTGTATGTTTATTGACAACGATATGGATGTCTTGCGACATATTTTTTTAGTGTTATTTTCCATTTTCCGGTAAGACTGCTTCTGGCTGTTTGCTCATTTGTTCTAACACTTGAATTCTCTGCTTCAATCCAGGGTCTGTTGGATATTTTACCGCAAGCTGGCGTAAAATGTTCAGCGATTTACCGTATTCCTTCGTCATCTCGTAAAGATCAAGAAGTGCACGGTACGGATTGTAATAGGAGCCCATATTCACATCACCCTTTTCAATGAGACCGAGACACGCCGGTTCTATCTCATCTTCCATTTCCTTGACTTTATCCGTACGTCCAAGAGCATTATAAAAATTTGCCATCTCCCAGGCATATTCCCATCCATAAGGAATTTTCTTGTGCGGCATAAGCGTTTCCATTTTATCAAGAATCACCATACTCTTCTGCGGATTCTTCTCAACATTCATATAGTACGCTGCTAAACCGCGGAATGCTGATCGATAGTTCGAGATAATTCTTGCCGTATTCTCGTCAATGAATACTTTTGGATTTGCAATTTCCCGGAATTTGTAACCACTCTGAGGAGTTTTGGAAAAGCCAACCGGTTCATTGAGAAGATTCGCTTCAATGATCGCAGGATCCATTCCGTAATTTATTTGCGATGCTTTCTTGGGTTCAAGTTTCCATGCCAAACCCTTAAACCACATATATTCATCAAGGCCGATCTTCGCATCCGGTGAACACGTGGACGCAAAATAGACCGGCCGCTTCCATTCATTAGCCATGATGATATCGTACACTGCAATATCCTGCACACGAAGAGCTTTTGTCTGACCGAACTGTAATGTATTCTTAAGCAAGAATGTAATTTTACCGTTATTCGTGACAGAGGTATCAAGGATTACACCCGTCTTTTCTTGATACTGCTCTATTGCCTCTTTTGAAATCGGCAAACCAACATTTCTCGGCTCCCAGGCAATAGGCTGAATTGAAGCAATGTAAGAATCGGGCATATTCATGGGCACCGCTTTAGCTTCGGGATATGCAGACGCATTTTTCATCAGCATAATATACCATGACGTATTGACTAAGCTCAAGTTTACAATTCTTACATCACGCCGAACACCTTCCACATCCTGGATGTACCATAACGGGAATGTATCATTGTCGCCCTGTGTAAACAGAATGGCATCTTTTTCACAAGTCTGCAGCACGTTGTAGGCAAAATCCCAAGGTACCCAATTTTTTGAGCGGTCATGTGTGAAGTAATTAACTTGAAGCATTCTTACCGGAACAAGGAGCGTACTAAGAATTAGAACGCCATAGATTGCCGGTTTCGCCATGGACGGTTGAGCAAGTTTTTCCTGAATAAGATCGAGCAATCCTTTAATACCAAGCGCAATCCACAAGGCAAAAACAAAGTAAGCCCCGCAATAGAAATATTCACGGTCCCTCGGCTGCGGCTGTTGTTGATTCTGATAATATGTAATCAGGTATCCCATTAAAATAAATGTAAAGAGAAAGACGGATGCCATTTTCCAGTTTTTTCGGAAATGCGTATACAGACCGAACAAACCTAAGAAGAACGGGATTCCGTACAATCCTTTCCAGGTCCAATCCCCATCTTGATCATGTGATGCCCGTCCGATGAAATTCCATGCAACATACCGCTGAAACATATGGTTCATCTGATACTTCAGGAAGAAATCGAGATCACTGCTATAGTTTGTATAGATGCCGGCTTTTTCCGGTTCCGACGACCATCGACGCTGAAACATGGGGAAGTCGCCGTACTGTTCTCGATTCAAATACGTGATAAGCTGTGCGAATGATTTTGGATGATTTTCATTCATCGGCAGGGTTGCGTTTGCACGGATAACGATCATGGTGTATGTTGTAAATCCTAAAACCGCAATGATCGCGCCTGTAATAGAGAGCGCGAGTATCATCCTCTTTTGCTTCATTGCATAATACGCTCCAAATCCTCCGGCTGCCATAACACCCACAAGAACCATGAGCCCTGCTTCAAGATGATCGCCTGCAAGATACAGTAATAATTTTGGGAAATATCTTATTATGCCCACAAAGATAACAGCAAAGGCAGCGCCTCCAACAAGAATTGCAAGGTAAACGGAGTTGCGGCGAATAATTTTTTTTCTAAACAGTACCAGCACTCCAATACTTGCTATCACCATGGCAATAATGAATTTTTTATCAAATGCGCTTGCTATTTCAGATGTTGGTGCTTGCGTTGCTTTTTCTCCGCTCCAGAGAATCACTGCAATGATAAATAACAAAGCCATATGTCCAAGAAAGACATAGGATGATTGCTTGTATTCTTCGTCATTATTGACATATTTCCGAAGAACGACAACAATCCCCACAATAATAATTGTTAATACACTCATGAGATGAAGTCCGGCAGACAATCCGGCGATATAAGCAATCATGAGAAGATATCGTTCGCTTCCCGGCTCATCTGCTTTTTCATTCCACACCATCATCAGCCACACAATGGAAGAATACAACAGCATGCTTGCTGCGAAGTAGTTTGCTTCACCTGCATTAAACCAGAACGTATCGCTAAAGGAAAGAGTCAGAGCGCCTATTGCTGCTGCAAGGTACGTCCCTACACTCTCCATCGATATACTGGTTATTTTGCCTTTATAGTTTTCAACTACTTTGACAATAATGAGATATAAAAACAACACCGTAAATGCGCTTGAAAGCGCGGACACTAAATTCATCCTGAACCCGAGATCGCCCGGAATGGGAAGCATGTAAAACACTCTGCCCACAATAGAGAAAAGAGGTCCGCCAGGCGGATGTGGAACCTGCATGAGGCAGGCGGCGGCAGAAAGTTCACCCGGATCCCAAAATGAGACGGAAACTTGCGCTGTAACGATAAATTGAATTGCAGAAATGATTAGGACGACTGCGCCAATGGCACGATGAATAAGGTTATTTTTCATGCTTGATATGATCCTGTTATGAGAAATTATTTGCTGGAACATGATAAGAATAATTCGGAAAAGAATGAACGGATAAATACAGCTTTATTCATATTTTCATACGATAGCAAGATTGCTTTGAGCAGAACGAGATGAACACCAGGATGTCCTTAGGGCACCGATATTCTCAGTTTGTGTATGAATGATTATGAAGACATCATCGGATTAATTTTGAATCGAATACGCAGGATATTGTTTGCGTAATCGGTAGAAATAATCTTGAATCCTCCAATCTCGCTCGTTGTGCTGGCATGCACACCACTGCACGGACAAAGATCATAATCTCCGATGGCGACAATGCGAACGGTATCTCCCGCATCATCGGGCAATCTTGCCAGCGAAACGATGTTCCCTGCTTCTTCCCGACTGAGTATCTTTTCTTGAATCAGAAGATCGGATGTAATGACCTCATGAACCTTGTTCTCTATCTGTACAATTTCCTCAGCAGTGAGATCCCGTTCAAAATGGTAGTCGCATTTCGATTTTTTCTTTTCGATGTGCGCACTGAAAGCACGCCCGCAATCGAACATCCTCACCATCGTTTGATTAAGAATATGCTCTGCCGAATGCATCCGTGGATCGTACTCTTTTCGATTGGGAACAATCTCGTTCATATTTTAAGCTCGTCATATGACCTGTTCATCATCTTCTCTTTGTGTCAATATACGATATTCTTTAGACTTTTTTGGGAACAAATTGTTCCGCACTTTTCTATCATCTTTCTTGTAATTATCATAATAATTTCAGATTCTTTGTTCTAGGTCTTTCACTCACAACTCTTCCATGGGAACATTTATGTCTCGATCCGTTCGCCTTATTGGCTGGTCCACTGCTTTCTTTTCAATTATTATCATTCTGTCTGAAATTTCTCATTTATTAACAAACCCAATGGAACAAGTACGTATGGTCTTTCAAATAATGCCGCAAGGAAATAGCGGAATAGATGCAATCACCGATCTCAACCAATACAGCCGCATGTGGTCGGTTTATACTATTATATATTTCTGGTTTGTGTTTTTTGGATCAATTCAGTTTATCCGCTTCCGGACAACCGGTAGATTGATGCTTGAAATTGCCTGCTGGGTCGGAATGGTGAACGCTTGTGTCGATTCGTTTCTGAGTTTTATGCTCTGGAAGCAAATGCAATCCGTTTTGTCAAATATTCCAGGGAGCTTGGGTATGGATTTGGGGAATCTCAATCCATTAGGAATGACCACCATAATCCTTGGTTTTTTCCTGTGGATCATTCCAACGGCAGGTATGATACTTTATTTACGAAAACCGGCATTGAGAATGCTGATGAAATAAGAAGTTTTAAAAGTCAAAATGGAATGCTGCTGGAGTATTCATAAAATTCAAAACGCCCTTGTATAAAAATCTTCCTTTTCGCTCGTATGAATTCTCATCACACCGGCACGTACAAGTTGTATGAGCGAGCGTGAAGCCCGCCGATTGGAAATATTCACAAGTTTTGAAAATTGTTTTACAGTAATGCGCTCGTTCTCGTCGAGGTATTCAAAAAGGCGCCGCTCGGAATCTCCTATAACTATCCTTAGCGGCGGAGCGTTTGGATTTTCTGATTGAAGAATATGCACCACTTCTTTGCTCGCTTCTACCGTCTTATCGTTCACGCGAATATACACTCGTGTGCCGCCATTCTTCTCTTCATCATCAACATTGAGATAATGCGGTTTCTGATCGCTTTCTTCCACCGTAACGACAACGACATCTCTGCCTTTGTATGGAACGGTATCGATAATCGGTTCGATCGGAGGGTCGCAGTAAACGCTTGCTGCTGTCTGAATCATCTCCATCTCTTCCTTCTCGCTGCCGACTCCTATGATACTCCGGTCATCATCGACTCCGAATAGCACAATGCCGCCTTTCGTGTTCGCAAACGACATTAAGGTCTTTGCCACTTTGATCGGTGTAGAGACTTTGCGTTTGAACTCCAGTTCGAAGCCCTCGCCTTCTTCAATCAATAATTTTAAGTCATCGAGTCTCATAACCGCAGCTCTTTACATTCCCCTGGCTTCCATGCGTTCAAGTATCAGGTTGGTTCGGCGCAGTACGTACTTCGAATCCACATCAGCACGATGTTTCCGCGGGCTAGGAATTATCGCCGCAAGCCGCGCACATTCTTCACGATTTAAATCCGGAGCCGACTTATCAAAATAAAAACGCGACGCCGCTTCAATACCGTACACACCGTCTCCCCATTCGATCACATTAAAATATATTTCGAGAATGCGCGATTTGCTCAACTGCTGTTCCATATACCAGGTCAGGATCCATTCCTTCAATTTCCGTAACGGATTTTTTGAAGATGAAAGAAATAAATTTTTCACGAGCTGCTGTGTGATCGTACTTGCGCCTCGCACTGCACGCCCTTCTTCAAAATTCCGTTCGACGGATTCTTTAAACTCAAACCAGTCGAATCCGTTATGCGACCAAAATGTTCCGTCTTCCGAGACGATCACAGCGTCAATTGCATCTTTTGGGATTGACTGAAGCGGAATCCATATTTGCATCTTATGAAACGGACGGTTTTTTTTCTTTGCATCTGCTGCTTGTTCGCGCATAAATGCCGTTTCACCTGCATTGGTTGTTTTCAATTGCCTGATACTGCGATACGGCAGAAAGAGAATTTGGAGAATGAGAATACACAGAAATACGATAACCAGTGATTTTATGGGATTGCGCGTAACCAGCCGGAGAGACTTCGCTGCCGCAGTATCCGTCTGGAGGATCGGTGGAGATTGGTCTTGTTGAGGTTCTTCTTCCATAATCAGCAGGAATGCGAATGCTTGGTATTATCTAAAAAACCCTGTAAAATAATTGCCGCTGCCATAGAATCAATGCGGCCGTCTTTTTTCTGTCGCTCCTTTTTCTTCGTTCCCATGGATACCATCGTTTGATGTGCAATGGCAGTCGTGAAACGTTCATCCCATACCACAACCTCGATGCCGAGTTCTGCTTTCAGATGCTCGATGAACTTTTCCACTTCATTCGCTTTTTGTGCGTGCTGCCCTTTTAAATTGAAAGGCATACCGACGACGATCAGTTTCACATTTTCTCGAACGGATAATTGCTGAAGACGGATAAAAAATGAAGAATCGTTTTTAAGCGCTTCAATCGGCTGCGCAATAATACCCAGTGGATCGCTTAACGATAATCCGATACGCTGAGAACCGTAATCAACACCAATTATACGCCGGTATGTTGGAGCCGCAGCCATGATACTAATCTCCCTTTCCGGAAAATCGTTCTACATTGAGGATACCGGAAATATTTTTAATTTTTTCCATAATGCGCGTAAGGTGCTCGGTATCTTTCACATACAGAATAAACTTTCCATCAAAGGAGGATCCGTGTGAATCCACATTCACAGTACGGATATTTGTATTTTGGTAGGTGGAGATAGCATGGGTGATATCGCTCAGTAATCCAGGCCTGTCTTCACCGCTTATGTGAATGCCTGTAATATAGTCTGCAGTGTGCTCCGATGGCCAGCTGACCTCGACAATGCGTTCACTTTCTGCAAGACGGAGCGAGAGAATGTTTTTGCAATCCTTACGGTGAATCTTGATGCCTTCAACGGTCGTCACAAATCCAACGATTTCATCACCTGGAATAGGATTGCAGCATTTGGCATATTGGTGTAGAAAATTATCATTGACGCCAAGGATGGAAATACCGCTTGTAAGATCGCGGGCGGTGTTAATGAACTTGGAAAAGAGAGAACCGGAATCCGCCGTTTGCACCGCGTCTTCTCCGGCCGGATGTTTTGACCGAATAACATATTGCTCGATCAAAGTATCAACATCAATTTTTTGATCCACAATCGCATAATAAAATTCCTGGACGTCCGCATATTTGAGACTATGAATGAATTTTTCAAACTCTTCTTTGCTGATAGTTATTTTACGGCGTTTTATCTTTTTTTCCCAAATATCTTTCCCTTCATCGGAGATCTTTCTGGACTCTTCACGAATAAATCTTCGAATATGGGATTTCGCTTTATGTGTTACCGCAAATTGTTCCCAGCCGGCATTCGGCGTCTGGTTCTTCGAGGAAATAATTTCAACCTGGTCACCGCTTCGCAATACGGTACTCAGCGGAACAATGCGTCCGTTCACTTTAGCGCCGATACAATGATATCCCACGTTCGAATGGATTTCAAATGCAAAATCTATTGGAGTGGAATTTTTCGGGAGGATCTTCAGATCGCCCTTCGGTGTAAAAACATAGATTTCATCCTGATAGAGATTGAGCTTAAAACTCTCCATCAATTCTTTTGGAGTGTCGTCGTTCTTCTGCTCGAATATTTCGCGTACCCAATTAATCCAGCTCTCAAGTTCCTCATCGAGCGATGAATTGTTTTCTTTGTACATCCAATGCGCCGCAACACCGCGTTCGGCTACTTCATGCATCGCCCTCGTGCGGATTTGCACTTCCACCATTTTGCCGTCCGGACCAATCACGGTTGTGTGAATGGATTGGTAACCATTTTTCTTCGGAACTGAAATATAATCTTTAAACCGTTCCGGAATTGGTTTATAAATTTCCGTAACGATGCTGTACGCTATAAAGCATTCACTGTTGTCTTTTGTATCGATGATGATCCGAACAGCAAAAAGATCGTAAATTTCTTCTAACGGCTTATTGCGCTTCAACATCTTATTATAAATGCTGAAAATATGCTTTGCCCTGCCTGCAACTTCAAAATTCAACTTTTCTTCGATGAGCCGCTTTTTGATCGGCTGGATAAATCGATTGATAAAATGTTCGCGCTCGCGGCGCTTGGAACGCAGCTGCCGTGCTATTTTTTCGTATTCCTGAACATGCAAATGCTTAAAAGATAAATCCTCTAATTCCCATTTAATTTGTGCCAATCCAAACCGGTGAGCAAATGGTGCATAGATATCGAGCGTCTCTTTTGCAAGCCGGAGCCGCTTTTCAGGAGGAAGGTACTCGAGTGTGCGCATATTATGGAGGCGATCTGCAAACTTCACCAGCATCACACGAATATCACCCACCATCGAAAGCAGCAGCTTGCGATAGCTTTCCGCCTGAGTCACTTCATGGCTTTCGAAAATGTCGGTAATCTTTGTGATACCATCGACTATATCCGCAACGGCATCGCCGAATTCTGCACGGATATCTTTCAACTCAAAATCCGTATCTTCTATAACATCGTGTAAAAGTGCGCTCACAATGGACACATCATCCAGTGCAATCTCTTTAGCAACAATCATCGCAACTTCAAAGGGATGTATAAAATACGGCTCGCCTGAAGCGCGCAAATTGTTCTTATGCGCCTCAAGACTGAGAAGGAAAGCCCGCGTGATGAGGTCTTCGTCCACTGTCCGAAGATTCTTCCGGCAGACCGCGAGGAGGTCGTTAAGCTTTTTTTGGTATATACTATCAATCATGGATAAACTCTGAACTACAAAAGAATATACGGATTCCCCGCCGAATGTCAAGACACGTCAACGATAAACGTGCCGATACTCATGAAAGTGAATGGAAGATTATTTTAATACTGTCCGTTGGTTTTCTAATTGAATAAGCAGCGCCCGCGTTTCTTCAAACTTCGCCTCCGCACGTGTTTGCATAGTGGCAGGAAAAGTCCGTGTCTCATACGAAAGAATTTTATTGAGATGATCAAACACCATTGTCGTATCGTTCAAGGCAGCCTTCGACTTAGCGAGATTTAACCGACAGACAATTTCATTATATGGATGCGGTGCGTGCGTATTGACAATATTTTCGAGAAGGTTTGAATAGGCCGTTACAGCTTCAGCAGTTCGTTTCTGTCGGTCAAGCGCTGTAGCTAGGCCCCATAAAAAGACCCGGTTTTCCGGATAAGAAGTCAATCCACGCTTTGACCACTCTTCCGCTTGCTTGTAATTTTCAGCGTCCAGGTAAATCGAGACGAGTGCACTCATTGCCGCAAACCGATTATATTCGGAATGCTCAGCACCGCTCATCAGCATTCTTATCCCTAGTTCACGGTCATCTTTGACGAACGGCAGCCATCGAATGAATGCCGTTTTCCGGCTGCGCCAGTAGTAATACGTTCCGATGCCGACATACGCATCATAAAAAGAAGAATCCTTATTAATGATTTCTTCGAACTTCGATGCCGATGACATGCCTTTCCGCACACCGCCAAACCAATCCCCGCGTTCCACCCGATCGTACGCGTCATAACCATCTGCCGTGCCCATGAAGTATCCGCTCCATGGTAAAGATATTTTTTTTGCAGCATTCTTTCCCTTTATCAGCAGCGAATCAAATTTTCCCTGTTCAATCGGTACATCGAAATCGATATTATATGCCTGCAATACTGCCGCCCGATAAAGATAACCGGCAGGGTGATCGGGATAACGATCCGTAACAATGCGGAAAAGCGAATCAGCCCGATCATAATCCTGTCTCAGAATGAAATCAATTCCGGTGACTACGAGAGAATGAATCGAAGAGTCCAACTTCCACTGTGACTGAGAGAGTGCGGTTCCCAACACGACCGTCAGTATAATATTCACTATTCTGTTTCTCAGTCCGTTCTACTCCGTTCCGAACATCCTGTCGCCTGCGTCGCCGAGGCCGGGGAGAATGTATCCGCGATTGTTCAATTCGCGGTCAAGTGCACAAGT
>Ga0182011_10000830_pt1 | contig 26999 bp, 24 predicted proteins | sample 711E1DmetaG_FD_120481 | JGI IMG/M metagenome (GOLD analysis project Ga0182011, IMG submission 120481) | Permafrost microbial communities from Stordalen Mire, Sweden - 711E1D metaG | ecosystem: Environmental > Terrestrial > Soil > Wetlands > Permafrost | place: Sweden: Stordalen | collected...
ATCTCGTCGAGAATGACCAGGCTTCCGGGGGTGATATTGTTGAGGATGTTGGAGAGTTCGAGCATCTCAACAAAGAAGGTGCTCTGGCCGCTCGCAAGGTCATCAAATGCGCCAACGCGGGTGAAGATGCGGTCAATGATCCCGATGCTCGCGTGCCGGGCCGGGACAAAACTGCCGGCCTGCGCCATGATGCAGATGAGCGCTGCGGCCCGCATGTACGTGGACTTCCCGGCCATGTTTGCACCGGTAATGATCAGGATCTGGTTTGAACTTCCCGAGAGGTCCACGTCATTGGGGACAAAACCCCCGGCCACTCCCTGCTCAACCACGGGATGACGGCCATCGCGGATGACCAGTGCATCGCCGGTATTCAGCTGCGGGCGCACATAATTCCGGCTGCAGGCAACTTCTGCGAGGGTCGCGGCAACATCAATGGCGGCAATGCCCGTGGCGATTGTCTGCACATCCGGCACAACCTTCCGAAGGGTCTCGATGAGGCCGGCATACAACTCCCGTTCGAGCGCAAGGACTTTCTCGTCTGCATTTGTTATAAGAGCTTCTTTTTCGCGGAGTTCCGGCAGAGTATACCGCTCACCCGTTGCGGTGGTCTGCTTCCGTTCGTAATGGGCCGGGACGAGCGCAAGGTTGGGTTTTGTAACATCGATGTAATACCCGAAGATACGGTTGTACCCGATCTTGAGGGACCTGATACCGGTCTTCTCCCGCTCCTGTTCCTGGAGTTTCACGATCCAGTCCCTGCCGGAATGGAGGACCGTGTGGATGGTATCGAGATCCTCAGAAAATCCCCGCCGGATAATCCCGCCATTACGGGCTATCGCCGGCGGCTCTTCAACGATCGCCCGCCGGATAAGCGCAATGGTGTCCGGAAGGTCCCGGATATCCTTGAGTGCATTGCTGATGATGGCGGGAACGTCATCACTTTGCCCGGGATTGATGGAAAGCCTGAGGGCCGGCAGAGCTGCAAGGGAGTCTGCAAGCGCAAGCAGGTCCCGCGGCCCGGCATTCCCGTACGAGACACGGGCAGCAATCCGCTCGATATCGGCAAAATTCGATAACTCTGATCGTACGGAAAGACGGACAGCAGTCCGCGTGGCAAAAAATTCAACAGCATCCAGCCTCGCATTGATCTGGCCGGTATCCAGCAGCGGGCGGGTCAGGTGCCGAAAAAGAAGCCTGCCGCCCATCGGGGTTTTTGTCTGGTCGAGGGTAGAGAACAGGGTTGCCCCTCTCGCTCCCCCCCGGATGCTCTCGTTCACTTCGAGGTTCCGCAGGGTAACCGCATCGAGCATCATCGAATGGGAGGATGCACGGATCGCAAGGCTGCGGATGTGGACAAGAGATGACCCTTGAGTCTCCTGCGCATAAAGCAGCGCGGCACCCGCGGCACCGATGGCAGCCGGTTCATCTTCGCAACCGAACCCGGCAAGCGTTGCAACATGGAAATGGGAAGTGAGCGCCTTTTTCGCATGCACGGGGAAAAATGCCTCGTCGCGGAACCGGGAGACCACGACACCGCGTTCGGACAATTTTTTTACAAGGGCATCAGGAATGGTCGACGGGATGATGCATTCCCGAGGCCGGTACCGCGCTATTTCTGAGAGGAGATTTAAGAGGTTCTGGTCGTGTTCGACAAGCGAAACGAAGAATTCGCCCGTGGTGATATCCAGGAGGGAAATCCCCCAGGCATGCCCTTTTGCCTCCGGGCAGAGTGCCATGAGATAGGCAGCCGCAGCGGAGGGCAACATGGAGGAGTCGATCACCGTCCCCGGGGTGATGATCCGGGTGATCTCCCGCTTCACGATACCCTTTGCGGTCTTCGGATCTTCGACCTGGTCGCAGATTGCAACCTTGTACCCTTTTCCGATCAGCTTTGCAATATAGCCGTCAACGGCATGGTACGGGACACCGGCAAGGGGGATCCGCGTGTCCCCGCTCTTCGAGCGCGAGGTGAGCACGATATCCAGTTCCCGTGCAACGAGTTCGGCATCGGCATTGAAGGTCTCGTAAAAATCCCCTATCCTCATGAAGAGGATGGTGTCCGGGTGCTTTGCCTTCAGGTCCTGGTACAGGCGCATGATCGGAGTAAGACGCAGACTAGGGTCACTCCCGTTCTGCTGGCCGGGTCCGGTCTCGCGTGCCATGGTGTAAAAAATGTAGCCTTTGATCAGATAATACCCATCTGATCGATCCTGCCGGCATTATGAACGATGCGCATACGCGTACCAGAAAATGAGAGGCAGTGATACCGTGAGCGCAACAAGCCCGTAGACAAACCCGAGCGTGAAACCGTACCCGAATATGCCTGCCAGTCCGGCAAGTGCGGATACTGCCCAGGGTATCCCGGTCCAGATAACAAACATCCCGGTAAGTATCAGGAGGATACTCCCCACAGCAGCATTTTTCAAGTCCTTTATGCTCGGGGCAACAGAGAGAACAAGGCTCGTGGTCAGGTAGAGGTAGAGGAGGAACCATCCATTGAACCGGGTGAGCAGATTGTCCGAGAACGTGGAGAAGATCGCTTTTACCAGATCCATCAGGACTTCCGGTGATCCGATTGTGGCGGGAAATACAGGAAAAACACAGCCAAGGAACCTGCCGAAGACCCACGTAATAAACGAAAGAGCGGGCGGGAGCAAAAAAAGCGGGGCCGTACTGATGATCACATCCCCGATATACGGCAGGAGCGGGCGGGTGTACGTTACCGATCCCCCGTCTTTTGAGAAGAGGACGACATTGCGGATCCGGGCTCCGGTCACCAGGCAGCCGATGATATGGGCGCATTCATGGAGGACTACCCCGGGGAGGCGGATGAAAAGATAGATTGCCCGGACCGGCATTGCGGCAGCCCAGAGGTGGTCCAGCGAGTACGAGAGTGCGATAACAATGATTGCGGTTATTATTATCAGAAGGAACCCGTAAAAATCCATGGTTTTTGTCTCAATGAAGATGCCCTGTGCTCCTTCATATGTTTCGTGCCGGATCTGGTACAGCTGAAAAGCTCATCAGGTATTCAAGCATATCTGCGGATACCGGAGCGCTGCCATGTCATCAAAACCCGCGGCAGGACAACCCCTGCCCAACCATCTCATCCGCGAGAAGAGCCCTTACCTGCAGCAGCATGTAAATAACCCCGTGGACTGGTACCCGTGGGGGGACGAAGCCTTCCGGCGCGCAACAAAAGAGCAGAAACCGATCTTCCTCTCCATCGGGTATGCAACCTGTCACTGGTGTCATGTGATGGCCCGTGAATCGTTTGAGGATTACGGAGTTGCCGCCCTCCTGAACATGCATTTTATCGCGGTCAAGGTCGACCGGGAGGAGCGGCCGGATATCGACAGCATCTACATGACCGCCTGCCAGCAGATGACCGGGCAGGGCGGGTGGCCTCTGACGATCATCATGACCCCCGACAAAAAACCGTTCTTTGCCGGTACCTATCTTCCCCGCAAAAGCCGGACCGGGATGACCGGCCTCGAAGAACTCCTCAGGAAGGTTGCCCGGCTCTGGCAGGAGAAGCAGGACACCCTTGTGGCGGCAGCAGAACAACTCACCGCCAGCCTGGCGGAAATCCCCGATCAACCCCCGGGAGAGACTGCCGACCGATCCCTTCTCCGGAATGGGTATGAAGAGATTGCTGCATCGTTCGATCCCGTGAACGGTGGATTTGGCGAGGCACCGAAGTTTCCAACGCCTACGAAGATCCTCTTCCTGTTGCGGTACTGGAAACGTACAGGTTCTGATCCGGCCCTCCGCATGGCTGAACAGACTCTCGATGCAATGTGCTGCGGGGGGATCCATGACCATCTGGGCGGCGGATTTCACCGGTATTCCACAGATACCGCGTGGCGTATACCGCATTTCGAGAAGATGCTCTATGACCAGGCACTCCTCCTCATGGCCTTCACGGAGGCATGGATGGCGACAAAAAATCCGGTGTACAGAAGGACAGCGGAAGCAATCATCGCCTACGTGGCCCGCGATCTCTCATCACCGGAAGGTGCATTCATATCTGCGGAGGATGCGGACAGTCCCGGCGGAGAGGGCGCATTTTATCTCTGGACAAAAAAAGAACTGGATGATATCCTCGGGCCTCGTGATGGTCCGTATGCCGCCGCTCTTTTTCATGTCCAAAAAGAAGGAAATTTCTTTTCGGCTGAAACGGGCCCCGGGAAAAATATCCTGTTCCTCAACCCGGGGAACGGGAACTGTCCGGAGGATGAGACCAGGATTACCGGTATACGGAACCGGCTCCTTGCAGGACGACAAAAGCGCCCGCGGCCACAGCGGGACGGAAAGATTCTTACCGACTGGAACGGCCTGATGATCGCAGCACTTGCACAATCCTCCCGTACTTTTGAAAACCCTGAATATTACCGTGCAGCAGAAACCGCGATGCACGTTATCCTTGGCCGGCTGCAGGTCCCCGACGGCGGACTCCTGCACCGCTATTGCGAAGGCGAAGCGGCAATTCCGGCATTTGCCGATGATTACGCGTTCGTTATCCGGGCGCTCGTCGAACTCTACGAGACCAGCTTCGATCCTGCATGGCTTCAGAAAGCCCTGGACCTGGACCAATACCTTCGCCGGCATTTCTCCGATACCGGCGGTACCGGGTTTTTCACAACCTCCGATGAGGGGGAGGTTCTTATCACCCGTAAAAAAGAGGTCTATGACGGGGCACTTCCCTCCTGCAACTCCATGATACTCACAAACCTCGTCCTGCTGGGCCACCTGACCGGGGATCCGGTGCATGAAGAACAGGCTTCCCGTCTTGCAGACGCTTTCGCAGGAATTATCCGCATCTCCCCTTCAGCATACAGCGCATACCTGTGCGGCCTCGATCACCTCCTGGGTCCGGCATCAGATGTGGTCATTGCCGGAGAAGGATCTGATCCTGCTGCCGGGGAGATGATACGGATAGTCCGCGACAGGTATCTCCCGTCTGTTACTCTCCACTTCCGGACCCCGCAGGCATCTCCGGTCCTTGATGCGGTTGCACCGTTCACCCGGACAATGACCGGACAGAACGGTAAACCAACAGCATATGTCTGTACGGGACGAACCTGTTCTGTTCCCGTAACAACAACGGAAGCACTCCAGGCGTTGCTCAGCGAAAAAAAGTAAGGGGAAAATCAGAGGTTCTTGAGCGCAACAATATCTCTTACCCCGGCAAGTTTCCAGACCAGGGAGCGCTCCTCCTCTGCAATGGCAACAGGCGCGTCCAGGGGCGAATGGCCGAGCGCGGCAAGGATGTTGCAGGAAAGGTTGCGCTCCACGATCAGGTCCACAAATTTTTCCCGGATAATCTTCTTCTCGATAGAATCGGTAACTTCTTCGAGATATCCCTGAAGGGTCACGAACGTGTAAGTGGAGAGATCTTTTGTGTATTTCTCGATCTCTACCGAGGCATAGGGACTCTTGCGGAAATGCTCGATCTTCTTGCCGTATTTTGTCGAGAGGAAGTACAGGAACGATCCGTCAAAAACATACAGGAACGGAGCAATATAAGGATATTTCTCGCCCTGGAACGCGATCCGGCAAACGTATCCCCGTTCGATCAGCTTATCATATTCCACTTTGTCTGCCCGCGGGATCCTGATGATATCCATAGACTCTCACACACCGTTCCCACCATAAAAAGATAAATCTTTTCAATTGACGGCGGGATAAAAAAAAGGTCAGTGCTCGACCCGGAAACCGGCCTGTTTCCATGCCGTCATGCCTCCAAGGACATTGGTGACCGTCTTGTAATGGTTCTGCGCGAGGATACTTGCTGCAAGGCTCCCCTTATAACCGGCATCACAATAGACGAATATGGGTTCATTTACCGGAATTTCCTCGAGATGGAATGGAAGTTCCCCGACATAGATGTGATGTGATGTGCGGATATGGCCAATAGCGCGCCTGTTCCGGATATCCCGCACATCGAGAATGAACGGGGTGTCGCAGTCGATCTGCGCTTTGAGTTCCTGCACGGAACACGCCCCAATGGTACCGATCTCCCCCGCACTCTTGTACCAGGCTGCAATTCCCCCGGCAAGGATCCCGGTAACATTGTCATATCCCATCCGGAAGAGCTGGCGGGTTACCTGCTCAGGGTTCTGGTTATAGTCATCGATGATAACGACAGGATCCTCGTACGTGAGGACCCAGCCGGCATAGGACGAGATCCCGCCGCGCCAGAGTGAGAGGCTGCCGGGGATGTGGCCGCAGGCAAAACCAGCAGGTGCCCGGATATCGAGGATCTGGCACCCGGTTTTCCGGAGATGGTCCAGTCCGGGAACCGTGAGGAGGTGAAGGAGCGGCGGATTGTGCAGCAAGGGGACGCCCTCCCGGTTGAACCGTTCCATGGTGCGGAAGTAGGGTGGCAGGTAAGGTGATTCTGTTCTCCGTACGGAAACAAATTCTTCCCTCCCCATCCGGATTAAAGGGTTTGTGGCTTTCTCGTAACCGGTGGTTGTGAACGGATGGTCCGCAATCTCGCTGCCGCAGACGGATCCTGCGCCGTGGGCAGGACAGAGGATTGCTCCGTCGCCAAGCGGGAGGATCTTCTGCGCGATACTGTCATAGATCTTTTTTGCCATCTCCTCTTTTCTGGCATCGCCGAAAAAATCCGTCCGCGCAATATCTCCGGCAAAGATGGTGTCACCGCAGAATACCAGATACGGAGCCTCCCCGCTCTTCTGGTCGCGGACAACAAGGGAGATACTCTCCTCGGTATGCCCGGGAGTCTCGAGAACCTGGAGGGACAGAGACCCGAACGTGAAAATATCACCGTCATGCACCGCATTCCCGTACGCAAAATCCATTGCCGCCCCGTGAAAAATCTCTGCCCCGCACTGCTGCGCCAATGCAAGAGAGCCGATACAATAGTCCTCATTGCGGTGGGTCTCAAAGATATGCGTGATAGTGCAGGCATTCCGGGCTGCAATTTCGAGATAGATATCACTGTCCCGCCGGGGATCGATGACCGCTGCTTTTCCTGCATCACCGATGATGTACGAGTTGTGAGCTAGACCTTCGGAAAATACCCGTTCGAACAACATGTGGTCTCATCCTGTGTGGGATTACATCTTCGTCTTGTAAAAAGGTTGGGGTAAAAGCAGGGGTAAAACGATACCTATTCCCCGGCATACCGGAAGAGGATTGGCGTGGTATCGCCCGATATCTCCCGTTCTTTAATCCGCTGCACGATCTCGTGCAGGCTGACAGGCTTATAACCGATGACTTCTGCACTGACATTGACCCGGCGCCCGGTAAAGTTCATGAACGGGTAATTACGGAGATCGTTGTTATGGTGGTGCCCGTGGATGACCCAGCCGTCAAATGACGGGGGGGCATCCGCCGGATCGTGGATCAAGAGGAATTTTTTACCCTCGTATTCTGTTTCAATAAACAAAACCGCTCCGGTGTCCGGGTCATCATGGTTCCCGCGGATAAAGATGATATCCCCGCGGAGCCGTTTCCGGTACTGCATGGCCGGTTCAGACACTGGTCCATATCGCAGGTCCCCAAGGCAATAAATCCTGGTTTTTGGCCCGATGGTATAATTCCAGTTTTTTATAAGCACGTGATCCATTTCCCCGCTGTCGGAAAAAAGGAACGGGCGCGAGCAGTAGCGGATGATATTGGCGTGGCCCAGGTGCAGATCTGCGATCAGGAAAACATCATCCGGATGTGAATGTTCGGGATCCTGGTGCTCGAACCCGGCATGGTGACGGAACTGCAAAAGAGTTTTCTGCCACAGGGCAGTGCTGTGGCGGTGATCCCCGTATACCCACCGTTTTTCGATAAGATCATATTCTGCAAGGATTGCCTCCTCCCGCATGACCGTGATCCGGATCCCCGTTTCATCGAGCAGGACCGGGGGGATGGGGCGGACGGGTTTTTCACGGGTTATACCCATGAGAAATTTCTGGAGCAGCCCGGGTTTTTCCTTCCGCACCCCTTCCTGCCCCGGGTTTTGTACCTGGCCGGTGAGTTGTGAAAAGACTGCCGATGCCTGGCCGGATCCGAGGCGGTTTGCTATCGTGACATGGAACCATTTCTGATCCGGTTCCTTATCATAAGCATTCTGGCTTGTGGTGAGGGGAGAGAGGACGTTCGCAATATCGCGGGTGAGCTGCCGGAGCGGTTCTGACGCCCGTACAGGAAACGCAATCACGCAACCGTGCATGCCATCCCGCTTTTCCCAGCCATCAATAAGGAACGGGACCGGATCAGAGGAGACGGCAACACGCGCGATTGCATCAAGCATCTGCCGGCTACTGACACCCTCGTTCAGGGTCAGGGGGCCAAACAGGGTCACGTGGGGGTGCAGCTCAAGAAATTCCCCTATCCCGAAATTGCGCGCAATTTCATGGGTAATTTTCCTGATACGCCATTTTGTCCGGGAGAGCCGGATCTCAACGAGGTACGTGGAGTCCATAGGTAGAGACGGTTATTTTCATTTCCTGTTGGTGCTGCAAGGTTAAATTTATGGGGGGAAATCTCTCAACAGGGTATCGTCCTTTTTTACTGTAATGAATTATGAGATCGTCCCGGATACAGGTTATGTGATAACGGTTTTAAAACCTGGACATGCGATCACCGTCAGTAACCCACGGTATCATGCATTTTTCATGTGTATTCCTGTTTTATTTTTTCCGGCAGGAGCGCAAACACCTGACATAACCGATATTCTCATGCGGGATCCATTCTATACAGGTACCTGTGAAAAAAAACAGCACCCTTGAAGATCCTTCAGCAATCAGACATAAGGATAATAATTGTTTGTCCTCAAAACCAGTACGGGCTCTTTTATTCGATATGGACAATACGCTGTTCGACCTTGTCGGGGCACAGATGGCAGCCTGCCGGGCGGTCTCGCGGTCACTGGGTGTGATGGAAGATGATCGGCTCTTTGAATATTTTCTCCGGCCTGTACGCGGATTTGAATCCCATGAGAATATTCTCGACTTCATGCAGGACCGGGGGATACCCGTTTCAGGATTATACGATACTGCACGGCGCATGTACGAACAGGAAAAAATCCGCGCTATTACGCCGTACCCGGGAGTTGTCGATACCCTCAATATGATCCGAAATCTGGGACTCCCTATGGGGATCATCACCGATGCACATTCCCGCGATGCTGTTATGCGCCTCCAGAAGACAGAGTTATTACCCTATTTCTGCTGCATGGTCACGTATGACATGGTGCGGGTAAAAAAACCCGCACCTGAGCCCTTCATCGTTGCCCTTGACATGCTCAGAACCACGACCGACGAAGTGCTGCTGGTGGGGGATAGCCCGCGGCGTGATATCGAACCCGCAAAAAAACTTGGCTTCCGAACCGTGTATGCCCGGTACGGGGACCGGTTTTCTGATGACCGCTCATCAGTTCAGGCAGATTACACCCTTAATACCATGGCGGAATTACCGGAAATACTCTCCGGCCTGCTGGAATGAATGAGTCAGTATGTGCAGGGTCTGTCTGGTATTCCGGGCATACAGGATATCCGTTATGCGATAACAGCATAGGACCTGGCGGGCAGTCCCGTCTTAATGGCTGACCACAACTTAAAAAGGCAGGAAAAAAGTATTCTAAGTATGTTCGTTCCGCAAAGGGTTCCGCAAAGGATCTTTTTCACCAAGGGCGTTGGCGTTCATAAAGACCGTCTGGCATCCTTTGAACTTGCGCTCCGGAAGGCGGGTGTAGAGAAATGCAATCTGGTGTATGTGTCCAGCATTTTTCCTCCTAACTGCAAACAGATATCAAGAAAAGAGGGACTGAAATGTCTCAAAGCCGGCGGAATCACGTATTGTGTCATGGCACGCAACGAGACCAATGAACCGAACCGGCTGGTCTCTGCTGCAATCGGTCTTGCCATGCCGAGCGTTGCCGAAGAATACGGATATCTCTCGGAACACCATGCATATGGCGAGACCGAAAAGAAGACCGGGGAGTATGCTGAAGACCTGGCAGCAACCATGCTTGCGACAACGCTCGGTATCGAGTTCGATGTGAATGCCGCATGGTCCGAACGCGAACAGACCTATAAGGCCAGCGGAAAGATCATCAAGACCCAGAATACCTGCCAGTCCGCAGAGGGCGACAAGAACGGCCTCTGGACGACAACGATTGCGGTGGCGGTTTTTCTTTAATCTCTCAGAAAAAGGTATCCATTTTTTCCATTGGTTTGAAAAAAGGGTATAATCACATTTCAGCGATTAATTTTCTTGCTTTTAATGGACGCCCCCTTGCGCCAGCCCTGCCCCCATTGGGGCTCATGGCGCATGCGATTCATCTGAATTACCGGTATACCTGATCCTTGGTAATACAACGTCATCGCAACCGGGGCGCCATAGCGGCGGGGCGAAGCCCCTGGAGCGTCAACGTTTTTAGTCCCTGATCAGGAACACTTTTTCAATCTGAATTTTGGAACAATATTCTGACCATAATTTCTCTCGTTATTTCCTTTACGAGTTGGTAGTTAAAACGGCACTATACCCTAAAAAAAGTGCTCTGGAGATATCCTCTTTTCCGGTGATAACAGCCCCCCTTTGCGCCAACCCTGCCCCAAAGGGGGACGGGGGGTAAGAAGGGGGTTTTGGGATGTGAGAAACAGGTTTTCTCCAAAGCAGATATTTCATAAAAAGAGATAGAGAGAAAAATTCTCTCTTAACCTTACACCCGCTCTTGTGCCATCTCACGTATCCTCTCCGCCAGTTCCCGCACCGCAACCCATGCCGGGCTTTCCGGGGGAACAAGTGAAACCGGCGTTGCTGAAAGGTCTGCCTGTTCGATTGCCGGATCCTCGGGAATAACTGCTATCGGGTGCCCGGCACCAATATCCACCGGTGCGGTGCCGCTCCGGAACCGGTTGAACACGATCTGGATCTTCTCATTCTCAAGACCCAGCTGCGTGGCAATCTCCCGGATGCGGGCAATGGTACGAAGCCCCCGTGCACCGGGATCGCTGACAATGAGGAGAAGGTCCGGCCTGCCAATGGTCCCCCGTGCGATGTGTTCCATGCCTGCTTCGGTATCGATAACGATGAAATGATAATCGCGTTCGAGTTCCCCCATGCACTCGGACAGGAGGTCGTTGGCAAAGCAGTAACAACCGCTTCCCTCCGGCCGGCCCATCGCTATCAAGTCGAAACCTTCAGATTCCACCAGCGCCTGACGGAAACGGTAACGTACATAATCGTGCCGGTTCATGCCCGGCGGGATAGTGCGGGTGAACGCCTCTTCCCGCATACTGCCCATGGTCTCGCGGACAGTAATTCCGAGGGCTTCGTGCAGGTTTGCATTCGGGTCGGCATCGACCGCAAGAACCGGCGTTTCTCCCAGGGTGATAAACGAGCGGATGAGGAGCGAGCTGACTGTCGTCTTTCCGGTACCACCTTTGCCGGAAACAGCGATCGTGAACGGCTTTTTGGGCATAGTCACACCAGTCCCGCGGTTTTCCGGATGCGGCGGGAAATCTCTGCAGCAGAACCCATGATCGCAAGCGATCCCTCACGGTTCGCAAACCTGATCCCGCAACTCGGCGTGATCATGGACTGTGCATCGAACAGTTTCTCCGGCATGCGGGCACAGAGCTGGGTACGGATTTTGAGATATCTGTCATAGAGAGAATCTGTCGTTTCCGTAACGAACAGTTTAGTGTCGGCAGGGACAATGCCCCATGCTACGATCCCGCCCCGTTCCATGTACGATATAACGGCATCGGAATACAACAGGAACTCCTTTGCGGTCGCATAGGCATCGATCGAGACCACCGAAGGGTTCAGGTTAAGGACGAACTCCCAGTCCGTGTTCGAGCAGCAGTGGATGCCAAGCCCGCCCTCTACGAGCGCTGCTATGTCTTCCCACCCGGCCCGGACAGTCTCCTTGTCGACCGGTACAACGGAAGATCCCAGCGAGGCAAGGTACGGTTCGTTGAGCACGACCACCGTCTCGGAAACACCGGTATTCTTTTTCATTTCCTGTTCACACCAGCGGGCCTTGAGAGCAATCATCTTCGAGAGTACATCGGCAAGCTGCGAATCATAATAGATAGGCCGCTTGTCAGCGTCCACTACCTGCATGCCAAACGTCACCGGCCCGGTCACCTGGCATTTGAGGACCGTTACACCGTGAAGTCTGCGGGACATCATCTCGATAAAGGCAGAGGCATATTCCTTATGGAGACCATAATCCTGGAAATTACCTTCCACATAGTCCATGTACACCTTCTCCATGGCACCGGTCTGGTCTCTTGCACTGTCGAAAAGGAGACGGTCATTGCGGATCACCCGGCCCGGGAGCTGCTCGGAGTCATTAAAAACAATACTTTCGAGCTGGCTCCGGTCCGGCAGCGTCGGGATATAGGGGAATTCCGGGAAAAGTAAAAGGACATCGTCACACGCCTGTTTCGGATCGGTATGGGGCAGTGCACCGACACCGGTGGCAAGTGATCGGGAGGGCGGGATCATCTTTACCATACAGTTACCCTTTCCTGACCCGGCAGCTCTCAAGTGTCTTCTGGACTCCCGGGAACAGGGTCAGATCGGTGTGGGGGAGGAACGTGCTCGAGGTGTATTCGTCCATGAACGATGACTCGGCGTTCAGCTCAATATATGCAATCTTATAGGCGATCTCATCGAGAGTTTTCCGGGCCCTCCGGTTGATGAGCGCGATATTTGCCCCGGCAACGGCCCCGTTTCCGATATTCTTGATCTGGTCAAGATCGATCTCCGGTATCAGCCCGACAATGGTGGCATTTTTCTTGTCAAGGTAGTTCCCGAATGCCCCGGCAAAGTAGATAGTGGAGATCTCCTTGCGGGTAACCCCCGCCTGTTTTATCAGCGTCACACAGGCTGCGTGGATGGATGCCTTGCTCATTATAAGGTTCTTGATATCGTTCTCCGTGATCACGATATCCTTACCGATCTCGGTCTCCTTCGCCCATGCAATGACAAATTCCGGGAAGTGAGAGGTTTTCCGGATCCGGGGGTTTTCGATACCGGTATTGATGCGCCCGGTCCGGTCGATAATGCAGGTGCTGAGCAGTTCGGCTAAAAGGTCAATCAGACCGGAACCGCAGATTCCCCGGGGTTTGATGCCATTTATCGTGGAATAACGGGGATTCAGGGTCCCGGGATCGATGGTGATCTTCTCGATAGCCCCGGGGTTTGCCCGCATGCCGAAGAGCACTTCACCCCCCTCAAGGGCGGGACCGGCTGCACCTGCGCAGGAGAACATCCACTCCTTATTGCCCAGTACGACCTCGAAATTCGTACCGATATCGATCAGAAGCGATATCTCCTCGCGTTCGGCCATGCCGCATGCAAGGATATCTGCAATAATATCGCCGCCGATGAAGTCGCTGACGGCCGGGAAAACGAAAAGTCCCCCGTTCGGATTGCAGGTGATCCCTATCCTCCCCGCTGCAACTGAGAGGGCCCTGCGCACGACCGGGACATACGGCTCGGCAATCATGTAGGCCGGGTCAATGCCAAGCAGCATATGGGTCATGACGGTATTACCGGCAACCACCACTTCATAGATATCTTCCCGGTCAATGCCGGCCGTATTGGAAGCAGAGGTAAGTGCCTGGTTGATGCTCTCCGTTGCAAGGGCCTGCAGACGGCCGAGACCGTTTTTCCTGGCAAAATTCACGCGGGCAAGGATGTCTTCACCGCAACTGATCTGCTTGTTATAATTCGAGGCAACACTGACAATTTTTCCGGATACAAGGTCCCAGAGATATGCGACAATGGTTGTTGACCCGAGATCCACTGCCGCACCGTACACTCTTTTTGATGTATCGTTTTCCTGGAGATCGATGAGACGGTACCCGCCGGGAACGAGGGCGATGGTCCCGGTGACTTTCCATTCGCTGTGGCGCAGGATACCAGGGATTTCACGGAGCACCTCAAGGGGGGCATACATCTTATCCGCTACCGGCCCGCCGCTTTTCTGGATGCCCCATAACAGCCGCGAGAGATCCGGAGAGGGGTCCGACAGGGTAGGGGGAAGAAGTTCCACGTAATATTTTTTCACTGACGGGCGGAGTTCAATGGGATTGTCCTTTCCGTCCATTAGGATCTTCTGTTCCTGGATGAGCGTGCTCTCGGGAATAACGACATAAAGATCGCTCTGGACATTGGTTTCGCAGGCAAGGCAGGCCCCTTTTGCCAGTTCAGCTTCTGAAAAAAACCTCCCGTATTTCTGGACATCGAATTCGGTCCTGCCGGACTGGATGAACATGACACATTTGCCGCATTTTCCAAGTCCCCCGCAGACCACATTGATGTTAAGCCCGGCCCGCTGGGCTGCATCGAGAATAGTCGTGCCCCGTTCTACCTCGATCTTGCGGTAACTGGGAAGGAATGTTACGGTGCGCATTGCCATAGTACCTTACACCTATGATTGGGATATAAGAATGAAATATCCTGCGGTTGTGACGCTAGAGGGGTTCATGGGAATTCTCAGACAGTATCCTGCCGGCAGCGGTAAAAAATAGCATATAATTTAAAATGCAATTTTCTGGTTTGGTTTCCCCAATTTTCAGAAGGGAAAAAGCCTTATTCCCTCGCACGCATACAAGTAGGAAAGGAGGAGTAATCTGCTTATCCAGATGGAACATTTAACGTTAATTTAACGCATCCATTATTTGGATAAAAGATCATTTAACCTTATGCAATTGTTGGTCAGCCCCAGCTCAATCGAAGAAGCAAAGCATTCAGGTGCCGCTGACATCATCGACGTCAAAAAACCCTCTGAAGGCTCGCTTGGTGCCAACTTCCCCTGGGTTATCCGTGAGATCAAAGCACTTTCCAAAAAGCCGGTGAGTGCAGCGATTGGGGACTTTGACTTCAAACCGGGCGGTGCCTCCCTTGCTGCCTACGGGGCAGCCTGTGCCGGGGCTGACTATGTGAAGATAGGGCTGGCGTTTGAAGGGCAGGAACAGGCACGCGACGTGATACGTGCTGTTGTGAAAGCCGTAAAAGACGAATTCCCGAAAAAAAATGTTGTCATTGCGGCCTACTCGGATTTTGAGCGCATGCATTCCATCTCCCCATTCGACATGGCCCCCATCGCTGCGGAATGCGGTGCCGATTTTGCCATGATCGATACCGGCATCAAGGATCGTCAGAGCACGTTCGCGTTCATGGATGAAGCGACACTCCGCTCTTTTTCCGAGAAGAATAAAAAACTCGGGCTCGGTACCGCGCTTGCCGGTGCACTCAAATTCGAGGATATCGATGCTCTGAAGCGGATCAACCCGGATATCATTGGTGTCCGGGGCATGGTCTGCGGCGGTGACCGTAACGCAACGATACGCGAGGATCTGATAAAAACAGCACTCGCCATGATCAGGTGATTTATGTACGTCGAAAAACTGGATGTGCCACTCTCATTGACCTTCGATGATGTCCTGCTTGAACCCCGGGCATCGTGGCTGGAACCTTCCGAAGCGGATACCCGCTCAATATTTTCGAAAAAAATACAGCTGAACATCCCGCTCGTTTCTGCTGCAATGGACACCGTGACCGAGGCAACCATGGCTATTGCCCTGGCGCGGCAGGGAGGTATCGGTGTCATCCACCGCAACACGACACCCGAGCGGGAATTGCAGGAAGTCCAGTTCGTCAAGCATGCGGAGGAACTCATCGAGCGCGATGTGTTCTATGTCGAGGACACCGCAACGGTCTCTGATGCAGAGAACCTGATGCACCAGTACAATATCGGCGGTGTACCCGTGGTTGACAACGGGAAGATCATCGGGATTGTCAGCAACCGTGACGTGCGTGCTATTGTTTCCAAACGCGGGGATGAGAAGATCACCGCGATCATGACGAAGAAACCGATCGTGACCGATGAGGACATCACCGCTGACAAGGCACTTGAGATCATGTATACGAACAAGGTCGAGCGCCTGCCGGTCGTCAATAAGAAAGGAAAACTCCTTGGCATCATAACGATGCAGGATATCCTTGAGAAGAAGCAGTATCCGTTTGCCACCCGGGATGCAGCGGGAAACCTCCGGGTTGCCGCTGCGGTCGGACCGTTCGATTTCTCCCGGGCAGACCTGCTTGATCAGAATGGCGTTGATGCGCTTATTGTTGACTGTGCCCATGCCCACAACATGAAGGTCGTCAAAGCCGTAAAGGACATCAAGGCAAGCGTCAGGGCCGAGGTTATTGCCGGCAATATTGCGACACGGGAGGCGGCTGAAGCACTCATCGGAGCCGGGGTGGATGGACTCAAGGTCGGTATCGGACCGGGTTCGATCTGCACAACCCGCATTGTTGCAGGGACCGGCGTCCCGCAGATCACCGCAGTGGCACAGGTTGCCGACATCGCCCACCCTTCCGGTATACCGGTTATCTCCGATGGCGGCGTCCGGTTCAGCGGGGACGTGGCGAAAGCGATTGCCGCTGGCGCCGATACGGTGATGATGGGGAGCATGTTTGCCGGCACGGACGAAGCACCAGGCAAGGTTATCACTATTAAGGGGCGGCTCTACAAGCAGTACCGCGGTATGGGATCGCTTGGCGTTATGAATACCGGCATGTCCAGCGATCGGTACTTCCAGAAGAAGAAGGATATCGGCAGCACGAAGTTTGTGCCAGAGGGGGTTGAAGGGGTCACTCCCTATGTCGGCCATGTAGGGGAGGTCATCTATCAGCTCGTGGGCGGACTGAAGTCTGCAATGGGTTACACAGGCTCGAAAACAATCCCCGAGATGCATGTTAATGCACGGTTTGTCCGGATTACGAATGCAGGCATGACCGAGAGCCACCCGCACAATATCCTGATCACGGACGAAGCGCCGAATTACCGGCTCTTTGAATAATTTTCATCACAATTTTCATATTCCCGGAAGTGCTTAGAGTCCTCTTGTGGATGTTTACATTTTACGGCATGGGAAGGCAGAGGACGCCAGGCCGGGCAGGGGAGATGCGGACCGCAGACTGACGAAGAGGGGGCGCGAAGAGATTGCTGCGGCCGGTCGCTGGATGGCATCGCAGGAACTCCGGTTTGATCTGATAGCGGCAAGTCCGCTTATCCGGGCGCAGGAGACGGCGACAATCATTGCCGAATGTCTTGGGGAAAAAGAGCGTCTCATTACCTGGAAGCTCCTTGCACCGGGTGGGATCCCGGAGAGCGTTTGCCATCTGATCGGGAAGCACCCGGATGTGCGTGCTATCCTGCTGGTTGGTCATGAACCGCTGCTCTCTGCGCTCATCAGTCGTATTATTACCGGTAATGAGAATGCCGCTATCGCGATGTCCAAGGGAGCCCTCGCAAAGATACGGGAGTTCTCCCCCACCAGGAATCCGTCAGGAGAGCTTCACTGGCTGATGACAGCAACGCAGATGGCGGGTAAAAAATAATCGGCCAATCCGGATTCAAAGCAGCATACAGAGAACCCGGTAACCCGATATTTGCGACAGGGTACTTCTGGAACAGCGAAACCGCGTTCCGGAAGGTTGACGGTATTTTAAGAAGTCTGCATGCTATGAGGTTTGCTTTCGCATCCCGGATCTACAAGTATTTTTTACCGGTTTTTCACGCACGAAAACCGGGTCTGTATTAATATCCTTTCCGTCATCCATGTTCAATCGTAGAACCGCAGGGTACGAGCCTGGGACCCGGCACATTTTACGATTATATGTGCTGCCCGGGCAGATTTCCTGATCAGAGTGCAGATCCTGCGGCAATACGCGGGACAGCCCTGCACTCGTCCCCCCGTTAACGGACCATGACCTGAAGGAGGAACCTCCGGAACGCTTTCCCCGGAGTGCCCTTCTTTCTGGCAGAACAGGAACCGGGGGGAGAATGGACCCTCCCCTGCAAATATCAGCTCCCCGGAGCGGATTTTGCAGGAAGGATCCGGGAGAACAGGTTATGACAACAGACAGCAGCCAGACCATGGTAAAAAAATCCGGCCAAACGGTGCGCCCTGTACTGGACAATGTTCTCAATGCCGTCAGTACAACACCGCTTCGTATGCCGGCTGGGGGGTGGTTTGAGGAGATTGCAACGAATGAGAACTGGCGCACGACCACGATTGTCCAGCGCCACCGTGACAGGGCAATGATGACGCCCCCGTCCTGAACCGCCACCTTCATGCATCATGCGAGATACTGCAATCCATTGCACATTCCGCCGGTAAGCACCAGACCGGCGGTTTTTTCTGATTTTTTTGCTCTGGAGAAATCATTTTGATAGTAATTATGATGCTCTTTTGGGCTCTGCTCCTGCCGTTATGACATCCCCCGGTTGCGATTGTGCCCTATTACCTGCACGCAATGGGAGAGAGATTTTCAGTTCAGATAATGCCGGGGCATCGCAATGCGCCATGAGCCCACAATGGGGACAGGGTTGGCGCATGGGGGGGGCGATCATCACTTAAAAAAGGGATTTCTCCAGAGCAGATTTTTTATTTCCTACAGCCGGCACGGGTCAAGTCTAATTCCCGCAATTGACCGGTGTATACGATTCGACAAGGATAATCTCGCAGCCTGCCGGAAATGCGTCGTTTCTTACCGTACTCGTATTGCCGCTGAACGTTTTTCCGGGAGAAGTACCCCGGATATCGACGAGTCTGCCCCTGATGATTATGCAGCTTTCTTCCGGTGCACTTTTCACTTCATCTTCCAGTGATGAGTTCAGGAAGACAAGATGGTTATTACTGATATGTTCATCAATGTACTCTTCCGTGAGGCCGAGGGCTTTCGGGATATCATAACTGTAGGTGAGTGTATGATCCCCCATCTCAAAGGTAAAAAAGTCAAGGATGTCCTTCCTGACGAGATCGCCGTTTACCACGGCAAGGTCGAGCGGGATGATGCTATCGGGCAGAGTGGCAGGGTACTCATGCCTGCCCACAATCCTGCCTGCAAGGGTGTATGTATATGATGACGTGAGGGTGAACTGCCAGTCCCCCATGGTTTTTGTGTACTGCTGAGGCGGGGAAATCGGGCTCTGGTAGAAGCCCCCGGTTGTATCCGGCAGGCCGGAGGGTTGTATGGCGGGACTACCTGAAACGAAAAAGTAGCAAAGGAATCCAATAATGATGAGCGGGATGACGATTGCAGACCATTCCAGCAGGGTTCGAAGGCGGGACACGGGGATCACAGGGTGTGCGGGAAAAAGATGATAAATGATTTTTAAGTAATTACCGGATCTTTGTTCCCGGCTCCACCGGCTTCACCGGCACGAGGAGCGAGGCTGCATCCCCGGCTGCGAGAATCATACCATTGCTCTCAATCCCGAAGATCTTTGCCGGGGCAAGGTTCGTGACAACCACGACATCCTTTCCCACCATCTCACCGGGTTGGTAAAACTGCTGCATGCCGGCAACGATCTGGCGGGTCTCGGTGCCGATATTCACCATCAGTTTCAGGAGCTTGTTCGACTTCGGTACCAGTTCTGCGGACAGGACTTTTCCGGTCCTGATGTCCAGTTTCTGGAATTCCTCAAATGTGACCACGGGTATCTTCTCCGTTTTTTTATTGGCTTCTGCAACACGCCTCTGGAGCAGGGCATCGAGCTCTGTTATCTGGGTGTCTTCCATCTTGACAAAGAGGGTAGTGGGCGGTTCGATGCACGCCTCCGGGACCGGGCAGGTCGCATCGCTGATCGGGTGGGCAGCCACCTGGTCGAAGTACCCGAGCTGCCTCCAGCACCGCTGGGCAGTATCCGGCATCACCGGCTCGATCAGGATTGCAAGCGCTTTTGCAATCTGGACACAGTTCTTCACCACCTGTGCTGCTGCAGCCCGGTCGGTCTTTATTAGTTTCCATGGTGCATTGGTCTGGATGTAGGTATTCCCGAATGCGGCAAGCGCCATGATCGCGTCGACCGCACCCTTGAACTCGTAGTCCCGCATCAGCTGGTCCACGGTTGCGAGGGTCTTTTCGATCTCGGCAATGATCGCCGGGTCAATCGTGCCCGGCGGGATACCCGCGAACTCCTTCTGGGCAAAGTAAAGCGTGCGGTACACGAAGTTGCCGAAGATGTTGACAACCTCGTTATTGATCCGCTCGCCAAAGACTTTCCACGAGAAGTTCAGTTCCTTGGTATGGCTCGTGTACGCGAGCAGGTAGTAGCGGAGGTAGTCCGCAGGGAGTCCTTTGTCGAGATAGTCGTCGTTTGTCCAGACAACATAGCCCCTTGATTTGGAGAACTTGTGATCATCGACCTTAACCATCCCGCTTGCCACAACCGCATGCGGTACGCCATACCCGGCTCCCTTGAGGAGCGCCGGCCAGAAGATACAGTGGTGGTAGATGATGTCGCCGCCGATAAAGTGGGTGACGCGGTTCTCGCCGCACCAGTACCGTTTCCAGTCCTTGCTGTTTGCCTTTGCCCATTCCTCGGTGAATGCAATGTAGCCGATCGGGGCATCCACCCAGACATAGACCACGAGATCGTCGCGGCCCGGGAACTTCACCCCCCATTCCAGCGTCCTGGTGATGCACCAGTCGTGGAGTTCGTCCTTGATCCAGCCGATGGCGTAGTTCTTTGCATTGTTCGTGCCCCGGAGCTGGTCGAGATAGGGCAGGAGGAAGTCCTTGAACTCCGAGAGCCTGAAGAAGTAATGCTCCTGGTCGCGGAATTCCGCCTTCGTGCCGCAGACCTTGCAGACCGGGTCCTTGATCTCGCCCGGCTCAAGGTGCTTGCCGCATCCCTGGTCGCACTCGTCGCCCCGGGCCGGCCTGCCGCAGTGGGGGCAGATCCCCTCCACGTACCGGTCGGGAAGGAAACGTTTGCACTTCGTGCAGTAAGCCTGGTGGACGACCTGATTGTAGATGTAGCCCTTCTTCTGGAGCTCAGAAATGATTGCCTGCGTCCGGTGGTGGGTGGCCGGGTCATCGGTCATGCCGAAACGGTCGAAGATCACGTTCATCCGCTTGAACGATTCGTCGAAGTGCTTGTGGTATTTCTCCGAGAGCGCCCGGGGGGATGTACCGGCCTCCTCGGCCGAGACCACAATCGGTGTCCCATGGTTGTCCGAACCGCAGACGAAGACAACTTCTTCGCCAGCGCGCCGCATGTAGCGGACGTACATGTCGGCAGGGACGTACGTTCGCAGATGACCTAAGTGGCAGGGGCCGTTTGTGTACGGCAGCCCGCAGGTGACGAGCAGCGGTGGCGGATTCATCATTACGTTTTAGATGCTTATGCGTAATAATATCTGTATATGGCAAAACGGCTGAAACTGGCTACGCGGGCATTCGGTGCAGAGCCCGGGCTGCCGGATGTGGCCGGACTTGCTGAATGGATCGCAGAGCACCGGGGCAGGATGGCGGATATCGTCACGTACCGGCTTGACCGGTCGCTCGCCCCGCAGCTCGATGCAGGGATTATGATACCCTGTGCCGGGGGAAAATTCTATGCCGCCAGGATTCGGCAGTGCATGAGCGGTATCAATGACAACAAAGCTGTCGGTGAGCTCTATGTCGATACCCCGGCGATCATTGAAGATGCAGCCGGGATCGTGATGCAGAAGAAAGGTGCATGGTGCGCCATTCCGGCACCCCACATCCTTGGTATCAGGGATACTTATTATGATGATAAAAACGAATGGAGTGATGCGATCTGCGATGCATACCGTACGATTATGCGGGAGATGCGGGATACCGGGATTACCGGACATGTCCTCATCGCTGACCGAATGGACCATGCCGAGCTTGCATCACTGGCCCGGCAGAATGTCTTCTTCTTTGCACCGGCACCGGACCGTGAGGAGCTCGCAGCCCTGATGGAATACCAGCATCAGGTTGCAATCGGAAAAGACCAGTTGCAGATGGTGTTCGATCTCATGAATGAATACACCCTCCAGAAGATCTTCATTATCAGCCCGGATCGGGAATCGATCAGACTGGCACTGGATTATCTCGACCCGGATCAGATTGTTACCGGGGGGTATTGCACGGAGGACTGCGGGAAATACTGGAAAACCCTGGTGGCGGATGCATTCTATGAACGCTGATCAGTGACCCCCACTGCATATGACCGGTTGTTTTGCAGTACAGCGATCGTGTCGTGACTGGAAAAAAGGGAGATGAAAGGGGTTGAAGGAGATCTAGGAAGATATCCTGTGTGTCACGGACGGTATCGTGAGACGATCATTGAAAAGTTCCTTATACCCGTCAGGGAAGGTGATGGTTGTCAGGCCCGGTGAGAAATCCGGGGTAACGAACGATGCAAACCAGTAATTATTGAGCACCTGTTCCGCACGTTCGAAAGATACCGACGGGGTTGTCATCGTGGTCTTGCCGTTGACGATTGTCATGTCAGCAAACGACGGGACATGTACCTGCGCTGACGAACTGGTCGCCCCGGTAACCGTTACCGGCTCTGCACTGCCTGAATTGAACGCGGACTGGAGTTCGCCAGCGGGATCTGCGATCTTAAAAAACACCGCACTCTGTTCGAAGAATGAAAGATCATACTGGAGATCCATATCTGCATTGCCACTCTGGTCAAGGGTGATGGAGAGCGACTTCATCATAAATGCCTGCGCCGGCATCACCGCCAGCGCCACCAGGCTGAACCCGATTATAAGACAGAGTATTTTTTTCATAGATGCCGGTTTTACTGATGCGGTATAAAAAATCCATAGATAGCAAGAGTGATAATAATCCGTTACCATGATCAGGGCCGGACCTGATTAAACAGGTATGTCTATCTGGGGGGGCTCAGATAAACAGTGATTTCCCTGAGGGACAAAGTACTTTTTGTCAATAGGTCTCAGCGACCTTCACGAGCTCGTCGAAATACCGGCTCTTCCTGAAGAGCCACCAGGTAAACCGCTCGATGACCGTAAAAGTGAACGAGCCGCCGGCAGCGTTCGGGTGCCCTCCGCCGCCGAATTCGCGGGCGATGAGGTGGCTGATAGGAGGGACCGACCGGATCGAGAACTTCCCGTCTTTTCCTATGATAACCTCGATATCGGTCTTCTTCTGGTCGCGGATGAAATGGGCGGTCTCGCTCGGGTATCCGTACATCGGGGCAAACGCGATATGGTATTTCGTGCCGGCAAAGGTAGCGTGCTTCAGGCTCCTGTGCATCATCGCTTCCATCTCGGCCATGATATCGGCATTCTCGCGCTCGATATGCTCATCAGAGAATACTCCGTTAATGAGGCAGTCACGGACATGGTCCCGGTTCGCCTTTCTCTGGAGCACCTGCCCGAGTACCGCTGAGCGGGGATCGGCATGTTTCCAAAGGTCGTAATCGCAGACAACCCGCGCCACTTCGGCAGCAACGGGGTTCTCCGGTGCGATGTCGCGGACAACGATCCCGGTGCCGCAGACCGAGGTATCAATATGCAGGAGGTCGATGATCTGCTCGATCTTCTTTACCTCCTCGTCGCGCCAGCGGTGGTGGTCCCGCCACTCCACCTTCCACCCGTTCTTCTTCGCCATTGCCGCGGTGGACTCTGTCCCGCTGTGGTACCCGAGGTCCGAGATCGAGAGCAGGTCGCCTTTCCCCTCGCATGAGGCCACGAGCGCGAAGAGATTTGAAAATTTTCCCACCGAACTCCAGATCGTGAACACGCCATCCGTACCAAATACCATACGGTGGACGGCATCAGCTCCCACTGCATCAAGGTCGTTATGCGTCAGGTGGACCACATGCGCAGTGCGGCTTTTTATCGCGCTGGTAAGCCCGGAATCATTGTCACCAGCATTGGGAAGCGGCATTGGTTAATACTGTCATCGCGGCGTATAAAAAAGAACTTGTAATGAACGGGGACAGGACGGGCATGAACCGGGGAAGGAACAGATCATTTATTAGTGACAAGAAACAACATTTGTATTCCTGCCCTAGTAGCTCAGCTTGGGAGAGCGCCAGACTGAAGATCTGGTTGTCGCCTGTTCAAATCAGGCCTGGGGCACTTCTGTTTTGAGGTTTCCGGTTTACCTGTATACCACTGATCATAGTCGATGGGAATACATCATCAGGAATAACGGTAATACAGAAGAAAGAGGAAGATCATTACGATGACCCGGAGAATAACCACTTTGGGAAATACCTGGTTGCTGTCATACCTGTTCCCGCACCGGGCCGGGAGCGGAGTAATATAATGGACTTCATGCTTGCCCTCGCAGGAATCCTCCTCCTCGCGATCCTGTTCCTGTACATCAGCCAGGTCTTTAAAATCCCGAGCATTGTCTCCTTCCTCGTCATCGGCATGCTCGCCGGACCCTATGGTTTGGGGCTCATCACGGATAAAACAGGTCATGAGGCTTGCTATGACGATAAAAGAAGGGCCCCGGAAACAACACCCATCAGTGCCGCGGGGTCCGGGTAGCGGTAAGAATACCCTGTCGCCAGGTAGACAATCCCGCAGATCCCGGTAACGACAAGACCACGCCGGGCAGAGAAATACGCTATATACAGGACCGGGATAAAGAAGAGCTCATAGTTCATGAGGGGATGCGGGAGCGAGAACAAGATAGCGGGGATAAGGGTACAGGATATTACCAGTAGGAACGGTACAGGATATTACCAGTAGGGCGATGACAATCATCCGGACAATATCCTGTTCAGAGAATTCATACCGGTAAACCCTGACTACCCGCTCGCCCATACCTATCCTCGCCATTAGCTGTTATTGTTATTTTAAGATGTTCATGAGGTCTCCAGATTTCGTTTTGAACGGGAAAACGGAGATTTTCTGTCCGTACGGTGCCCTGATGGGAATACCGGGCAATAAAAAATAGGAAATCCGGATTTTTTTATACATTAAAAACCAATGGTTTGATATTACAGGCAGGGTAATAAAAATAACGCGATGCGTCCTTACGTTGTGGTTAATGTTGCCATGAGTGCTGACGGCAAACTCTCGACACGGGAGCGCCGGCAGGTAAAAATTTCGGGACCACAGGACTTCAACCGGGTGGACCGGCTCAAGGCCGGGAGCGATGCGGTTATGGTCGGCATTGGTACTGTTCTTGCCGATGATCCTTCTCTGACAGTCAAAGGGGAGGAATGTCGCCTTCACCGTAAAAACCTGGGTGCCGGTGAGCACCCGGTACGAATTGTTGTGGACAGCAGGGCACGAATCCCGCTTGAGGCATCCATTCTGTACAAGGGCACCGGGCTCCGGATCGTTGCGGTATCAGAAAAGGCGGACCCGACCCGGGTGGCTGCTCTCCGGCACTATGCGACAGTTATCACAACCGGTGAGAACAACGTCGATCTCACTGCCCTCATGGACGAACTCGGGACTATGGGTATCCGGAGGATCATGGTCGAGGGTGGCGGGGAACTTATCGCCGGCCTGATCCGGGCCGGGCTCGTGGATGAGATCTTCACCTTTATCGGAAACCTGATCATAGGAGGCAGGAATGCCCCGACGCTTGCCGACGGGGACGGTTTCCTTGCCGAGGATGAGTTCTCCCGGCTCACCCTGATCGAGACCCACAGGATCGAGGACGGGGTTCTCCTGCACTGGAAAGTCGAACAGCAGGATACCCGGTAATTCAGGTTCTCTCAGAGACTCTTATACGTCACCTGCTCGTCAACGACCTTGTAGACCTCCCCATTGGCCATCGTCAGCAGGACTTCGACCCGGTCCGTCCCGTTGGTACCGGGGATCTCAACCGTATCCCCCATCTTGGGTTTTGCAATACCATCTGTTAAAACGGTCCCGTCCGGGTGCGTGACGCGGACATCCATCCGCGATACGAATATAAGCCCTTTTCCGCCATCGAAATGCGTGATGATGGTGGTCGAGTACATCCCGGACTTTTCCACGGTAACCGAGACCGGCCACTGCGGGGGCAGCGTGTCGGTGGGCCCGGGAATAGTTGAGGCTTTCGTGGTCGGTACCGGTGTCGGGGGTATCGTTGGTTCCGTTGTCGGAATCTGTGTCGGGGTAGGGGTGACAACCGGCTGAGACGGTGATGAACAGCCGGCAACAACGAGCAGCAGGGCAAGCACAAGCCCAAGAAAAAGAAAGGTTCGGTAATGCATGAAGGGGGTTTTGTTCCTGAGTATTTGAGACTGACGATTCCGGAAAATAGTGGAGCCGGTAATGATCAGCCGGGAATTGCGGGGGATTCTGCTATGTTGGCATGCGATCGAAGAGCGCTGATGCATTCGGTCGAAGATCTGAGGATCAATCGAAGAACTTCCTTCTTCTCCGATCTCATATTTGATGACCTTCAACAAGAAGGAGGTTTTCCAAACCCTCTCTGCCATATTTCCGATGAGATACGGCATACTCCTGATTAGAGAGCAGAGAAGTTAAAAAAATCTTAATGATGAGAAGGTTTGAGGAGCCGACCTATGTAGTTCTGATGGAACATTCGGAATCCCAATACCTATCACCCGGCACTCCCAACCCTTCTTTACGTATATCGCAGTTATCGTGCTTGCCGCCGTCTTCCTGCTGATCGCGGTACGGCAGGTGGGCAGGTTCAGCATCCGGATCTGGCAGATCATGCTTGTGGGAGCTCTTGCCGTACTGGTGACCGGTCAGATCGCTCCCCGGGATGCACTCCGGGCCATCAACCCTGACATCATGGTCTTCCTTTTTGGTATGTTTATCGTCGGCAAGGCAATGGCGGACAGCGGGTATCTCTCCTGTGTGGCCAACCGGTTCTTCTCGCGGGCGAAGAACCCGGACCAGGTCGTACTCTTCATCCTCTTGGGTATGGGTTTCCTTTCCGCGGTCCTGATGAATGATACCGTTGCCATCATCGGGACGCCCCTCGTACTCAGCCTTGCAACAACATGGAGGATCTCAAAAAAACTCCTGCTGCTCTCGCTTGCGATGGCAATCACAACCGGCAGTGTCATGAGCCCGATCGGGAACCCCCAGAACCTGCTCGTAGCGGTAAACTCCGGCATGGCGTCGCCGTTCCTGACATTCGCGGTCTGGCTCTTCGTTCCTACGCTTTTCAGCCTTGCTGCTGCGTTCATTGTCCTGCGGTTATGCTATGCCCGGGAATTTACTAGCTGGAGTCTCTCG
>Ga0182011_10000831_pt1 | contig 26994 bp, 20 predicted proteins | sample 711E1DmetaG_FD_120481 | JGI IMG/M metagenome (GOLD analysis project Ga0182011, IMG submission 120481) | Permafrost microbial communities from Stordalen Mire, Sweden - 711E1D metaG | ecosystem: Environmental > Terrestrial > Soil > Wetlands > Permafrost | place: Sweden: Stordalen | collected...
GAAGCACGAAACACTCGCGCCATAAAACTGTCAATCGTTTGCACCTGAAATGCAGAATAATCCTGCAGTATCACATCGATCAATTCACCGCAGTGTGTGCGAAGATTCGCCTCATTCATCGAGACGAGAGGGCTCAATTGATCAAGAATATCTTTGTCTCCGAGGCATGCTTTCTTAAGATATTCCAGAACACGCTGGCGCATTTCAGCGGCGGCATTCTTGGTGAACGTCATCGCCAACACATTGTTCAATCGATTACTTGGAATACGGTGGGAAAGCAGAATTTGTAGAATTTTCAGCGTGAGCGTGTGGGTCTTGCCCGATCCTGCGGATGCAGAAACGATGGTAAAATTAGGAAATTGAAGTTCGGTATCGTTTAAAAGAATGGAAGCCACAGTTCAGTTTATTTTCCTTCGAAAATGTAGCCAATAAGTTCGTGTGTTGCAACGGTGAAGTAAGAATGGTGACGGGCAGGCATGATCTGATTTGTATGAATGCCAAAACTGAAAAACGACATCAAACGAATACCAATTCTCTTATCGTAAAGGAAGGAATGGACTTACTGCATAGTACATTTTTATTTCGGAACAAGGGTGCTTAATCCTACAGGAAGAATCTTCATGGTGACACCGGCAATAAGACCTGCGTCAGCAACCGTTATAAAGAATCCTGGTGAGAAATAAGAGGATGAGATCACACCCGGATACACATTCAGCCGGAGCCGGCAATTCCTCGAATCGGAATACACGAGAGACATAAGGAGAGAATTGTTTCGATCATAATAAATACCGGCCATGAGTCCGGATTCTACCGTATTGGACGGCACGCCGTTCTGCAACGGCAGGCTTTTGACACCGGTCGATGCCAGGCCGGCACCAACGGATATTGCATCATCGGCATTACTCTTAAACGATAATCCGAGAATTCCAAAGTTTCCAAAAAGGAAGAACATACTTGTTGATTTTGATTGTGTCAAGGCATACTTCATCACAAAGTTCTGACCGGGATTGCGGAAAGCAAGCGGAGCAAATGAAATTGCAGACTGTTGAGACCAGTCATTGAGATTGAGCTCGGAAGAAAAGAATCCGCATACTTTATCAAAACTGAAGAGCAGAATTCCAAGAGGTTGAAATACGAGAAAATCGGGAATACAATCTTCATTCGGGTAAATGTTCGGGCCGTTCTCTACCATTTCATTAAAGAATTCATACGCCAGAGCGGTGGCTGCACCCAGGATAGAGGGAATTGGATAATCATGGTAATCGTACCATTCGGAAAGTTTACGCGATTCCATCCCGCCGCCTACAATATGGAGCATATAATTAGGAACCCATTGAGTCCGATTTCTATCGAGGCTTGTGGGAAATATTTCCTGACTGAGAAATCTATTCCAGCCGAAATCACTGATGACAGGAAGAGGAGAAGTGACGCTTCGCCAAACGCTCGTTGCTCCATTTCTCCATGGTACTGCTTCGAAGGTGCTTGCGCGGTCGAGTTGTTGGTACGTATCGCATCCTCCATTCACAAAAACTGAAATTGGATTATAAACGGCTTCCGAACCATAGTCGTATGGCCGGAAAAAATAATAGTTCTTTTCTTGCCCAAAAATTATACGGGAAAAAAGGAGAAAGCAGATAAAAACAATGAGATTTCTTCTTATAAATAGAGGGACTTGAAAGTATTTCATTCCTTGTGTCCCAATAAGTTCATATGAATTTCAGTTATATGCATTTCATTCCATTCTGTATTATTCTCGGATGCAAGCAGGTTCACGAGATCATGATCCACTTGTTTCCGGTTCATCCATTTCACCGAGCATGGAAGTCTCAACTGAAATGCCGTCCTAATGAACAGACTTTTCTGACTTTTCCAATTCCTCAAAATATTTTCGTATAAGTTCTTGGTAATCTTTTGAATATCCCTTCTCTAAGGCTTTCAGCAACTCTTCCTGCATGTGACTTTGAGCTTCTAAAGAATTCGAATCAAGTTCGTCCGGACTACGGCGGCTCATGTATGTGCCGGTTTCCGATTTTCGTTTTTTCTCATAATCGTGTTCGTGCATGGATTTTGATGCATCGAGCATGCGGGAGAGAATGCGTTCCTGCTTTTTCATCGTTTCAGAATTCACAGTATTCTGTTCGAGATTATTTATAACTTCGTTCATCTCTTCTGCAATTTTCTGAAGATCGCTGAGTATTTTTTTCTGCTCGCCGCTCTGTTGAGCTTCGCGATTCAGTTCTTCCAGAGATTTACGAACAACCCCCTGTTCCTTTGCCAGGCGCGCTGCTTCTGCAGCCTGCTGTTGAGACATCTCACCCAATTGCTGTGTCTGCATATTGATGGACATCTGCTGACCCGCCATCCTCTGCAGCTGCTGCATCAAACCTCCAGTACCGTCTCCGCCTCCCTGCATCATTGCTTTGAGTGCATTCTGTACCTGCATGGCAGCACGATTGAGAGCCGCCATGGCTTGTTCTTGCTCTTGGGATGCTGTTGAACCGTTCCTCATGTCCAAATCCTGCATTGCACTATTCATATGCGCCAGGGCGTCACCTATTGCTTTTCCCATTTCCGGTGTTACGGCGAATGATTTTTGCGACAGTTCACTCAATCCTTTGATAACATTATTCATATCCTGAGCAGCCTGCAATTGATCTTGTGCGTTTTGTCGAAGCTGGGGAGAATTCTGCGGCGCGTTTTGTGATCGTTGTTTCAAATCTTCCTCATCTTTCGAAAGCTCCAGCATGTTGTGGCTCGCTTTTCGCAGTTCATTCACAACATATTGCGATTGCTGCTGAAGCATTTGCTTTTGCATCTCTTCCATTTGCCGGCTGAATTCCTGCAACTGCTGGCCGACCTGACTCTGCAATTGTTGTGCCGATTGCATGTTTCCTGATTGTATTTGCCGGGATGCTTGCTGCATCTTTTGATCGAGCTGCTGTTTCTGCATCTGCTTTAGCAACTCTTGTAATTTATCGGCAGGCATCTCGGTAAAAAATTCTTCCATTCGGCGCTGGAGATCGGCAGCTTCACGTTCCATCGCCTGCTCGTTCTTCACAAGATCGGCCTGCTTCTTTGACAGCTCCTGTTGTTTCGGCGGATTATCGGAAACCTTTGAGCCTTCTTCCTGTAATTCTTTCTCTGACTTTTCCAGCTCTTCTGCGCGTTTCTTGACTTCATCCACTTTCTGCTCAATCTGAATACGCTTGAGCAGATTCAGTGTTCGTTCAATGCTTTGGCGGAATTTATCCTCCGAAAACGTCATATTCTGCATAGCCTGTTGAAGCTGATCTTTGTTGATATTCGGTATTTGCTGCTGCATTTGTTTAAGCGCTTTCTGAAGTTCCGTTGCATCGAGCTGCTGGAACAATTGCTGAAGCTCAAGATATTTTTCCAACGTTTCTTTGGAAAGCACATTCTGCTGCTGCATCTGCTGCGTCATGTGTTCAAGACGCGAATGTACTTCATCCAATTTCTTCTGCACGTGCTGATACTGTTTTGCCATCTCTTCCATTTTCTTCTGCGTCTGCCAATCCGGATCTTTATTGTTTTTCAAGTCACGATTAATAGATTCGACATCGTCTTTCAATTTCTTTGCCTCTTCAAGCGACTGCTTTAAATCGTCCATCGAACGTTCGTGTTCTTTATCGGCATCTGCAAAAACTTCATCTAATGATGGAAGACGGAGAAGATAGAGATTACTCCGTCCGCTTTTCGGCCCTTTCACTGCATCGTTATCAAATACTTCCGCAAAATACTCCACGACATCTTCCGGTACAAGGTTAAGATTTGTCAGGTTCCATGTGAACGGCACATCGATCTCTCCCGGCGCATCTGCGGCAATTGAAATAGGTGTAAATGTATATTCGGTTCGCGCCTGTTCATACTTTGATTTCATTAAGCGGTATCCCAGGCGCATACTGGAAAATCCAAAATCATCCTTTGCATGGAAAAGAAGATTCAAAGACTGATCGCCGGCAATATCGATGTTGCGGCCAGGTTCGATTATTGCGATCGTTGGATATTCGTCAGGCATGGCTTTAATTTGATACTGAACCGGTTCATTGTTCGATAGTCCTTCTTCACCCATGACAGAAATATGATAAGAGTTGTCGGAAAGAACGGAAAACATTGTTGAGAACTTTTCTCCATGTATTGTCAACGGAATTTTTGAATTGTTGCCAAATTCAATAGACCCCTCCTTCAATGATTTGCTTGCTGTGCCGGATATCGTAACACGTGTTCCTGTCAACGCCGTAATATCGCCGACAAATTCATCCATTGTTTTTTGCGGAATTTTAGTATACGCAGGATAATCAAGTCGTGCGTGCAGTGATCGAATCAACGGCCGGTCCTGCACGATCAGCCTATAATGTTCACTCTCGGCATCTGCGATTCGCGCAAAATATTCCGTGGACGTGCGTAAAGCCTGAAATGTTGTACTGTATATTCCGCCCGAATCCGGCTTGAGATTCACTTCATCATAATTTTCCTGTCCTTCCTGCTGTCGATAGATTGTGATATCTGACGATCGAAGATTGAACGAGAGAAGCAAAGAAGTGACTTTGACGTGAATAGGAACATTTTCCCCTTTAACGATTTCTTTATTACCGGGTGAAACTTCAAAAGAATATTTGGATGGATGTGCAAACTCGCGGGTAAAATGAATCAACCGGTATGATGCACCAGAGAACGATGCCGGGAATAAGGACACAATCAGAATCGAAACACCGGCGCTTATTATCAGCCAGCGGCGATACAAAGGAAGATGGGACGTGTTCACCGACCGCGTAAAATCGAGCTGCTGGATTTCTACAGCAAAATCTTTTAACGACTCATCTATCAAATCCGCTGAATACACTGTGGAATCGGATACAGCATTTTTCGCGAGTTGCAGAGCATTCAGGAGCCGATCACGGATGGAAGGAAAAAATGCACCGATATGGAGAGCTGTCGAATCTTCTGAACCTGGCGATATCATACCGAGGAAGCGAAGAAACGGACGACCCATAGTCCAACTGCTAACACCAAAGAATGAGAGAACAAAGAGAACAAAAATAACCGTTCGTCCTATGTGTGAAAAATCAAGTACGATTTCTATAACGACAAGAATTGTCGCAGCTATAATAACGCCGGTAAGGAAGATGAGGAATTTTGATAATAAATCAACGCGATTCTGTCTGCTTTGCACTCCCTGAAGTCGGTGTTCAATATCTATTAATATGGAAGAAGAATTTTTCAATGATCAATGAATAATGATCAGCATTGATGAACATGATACTTATTATTATTGATGTTCTTCAATCTCTAATCAGTGAAATCCGCTCTTTGTGATAAATCTGTATCATGGATACAATCAATGAGTCAATGCCCAAACGACAATATTCGTTCCGAAGCGCAATGCTTCTTGCCTCACGGGTTCAGGATCGCCATGAACTTCCGGATCATCCCAGCCGTCACTGGGATTCGATTCATAGGTGTAAAAAACAACCAATCTTCCGTTATGGAATAGACCAAATCCCTGCGGCGGTTTACCGTCGTGCTGATGCGTCTTTGGCACACCGTGTGGAAACGAGAATTTACAATTGTATAATCCATAACTGAACGGCAGTTCGACCAATTCTTGATCCGGAAATACCTTTATCATTTCACGCCGAAAAGATTTGTCCATTCCATAATCATCGTCTGCATAAAGAAAGCCGCCTTGAGTCAGATAGGTACGGAGCCGCTGAATTTCATAATCAGAGAAGTTGATATTCCCATGTCCTGTGATAAACAGGAACGGATATGAAAAAAGCTTATCACTGGAGAGATCAACAAACTCGTACCGCGGATCACAATCGATAGTTGTGTTCTGCTGAACAAATTTTAAAAGATTCACTTCTTCCGATGGATCGTTGTACCAATCGCCGCCGCCGCTGTATTTCAAGCGGGCAATCCGGAACTGACTCTCTATGCGAGGTTGTGCTTCCGCGATAAACATTGAGCAGCCGGCAGCAAACAATGAACAATAAACAATAAACAACTTCCGAACCATCTTCGATCTCCAAAGCATAAAACCATTAAATTTTCACTGGCAATAAACCGATGAAACCTACACAATTAATGTAGAAAAAGAGTGCCCGAAAATCAAACAACGGAAGAAAGCTTAGTTTTTTAAAACAAATCTTTACCGAAGATGATATTAATTATTTTCAAATTTATCTTCATTATTTTCATTTTTCACCTTTTCTTTATAACTCCTTTATAGTCTTGCGGTATCTTTTTATATACCCTGAATTGCACTTTCAATCCTATCTTCTGAAATTTATACTGCAATAGTGATAAGGAATAGCATCGTACATCAACATTTAAGAAAGGGCACTATGCCATTATTACTCGTTACATATGAACCGAACAAACCGGGACAGAATTATGCCAATTTACTTGATGAAATTAAGAGTTATTCTCATGTCCGACTTTCAGAAACTTCCTATGCAATCATCACGGATGAAACACCGGACATTGTGTGTGAAGAACTGAAAAAACATATCGGTTCAGGTGACAATCTTTACATTATCAACCTCAAGCGCCCATATAAAGCATACGGTTCAGAACTGATAACCGATTGGTTGAAGAAGGAATTGAGAGACTAACAAAAGCGCATGATGAAATTACCTTTGCATATTTTTAATTCCAGTCCGGGTTCATCAGAATTCAATTTCTATGTCCCCGAAAAATCCTCTAGTCGATTCAAATATTCAATACGTACTATCACAAGAGAAATCATCGTGCAAAATTTGCCTTTTTTAATAATTTCTTTATACTTCCGGTATCTCTTTTTAGATCCTCCTGATTGCTTTTATATCTCATCTCTTGCCATATTGGAACCGCAACAAGAAAAGGAAATATAATGATACAAGAATTTATCATCATACCGCTTCTATTAAAAGATGCGGTTTTAAAAACTCAAAAAGATAATTGGAGGAATCCACTATGATGTTGCTCAAACATCTTCGCACGTCCATCATCGCAATCATCGTGTTCACTGCACTTACGGGAATTTTGTACCCGCTGGCGGTAACCGGTCTTGCACAGCTGATTTTCCCTAAGAAGGCAAACGGAAGTATAATCGTCAAAGACGGAAAAACTTTCGGCTCCGAACTCATCGGGCAGCCGTTCAGCGACCCGAAATATTTTTGGAGCCGGTTATCCGCTACCGGCCCGTTTGCTTATAACGCCGCAGCCTCTTCGGGTTCAAACTACGGGCCGATCAATCAGTCATATCTCGATGGAGTGAAGAAAAGAATCCAGGATCTGAAAGCTGTCGACTCGTCGAATACGCAGCCTGTTCCGGCGGATCTTGTGACGGTATCAGGAAGCGGACTTGATCCTCATATCAGCATTGCAGCCGCCCTGTATCAGCTTCCCCGGGTAGCCCGCATTCGAAGCCTGAACCAGGATAAACTTCATTCGCTGGTGGCTCAATACACGGAAGGAAGACAATTAGGGTTTCTTGGAGAACCTCGTGTCAATGTTCTCAAGTTGAATCTTGCGCTCGACGAAACTCAATCCTTATCAGGAGGAAAATAACCATGGACGATATTATCTATATCGGCGTCGCAGTTGTATTTTTTATTCTTACATGGGGGCTTCTGAAGATGTGTGAAGTCCTTCAGCCCGAGGCTGATAAAAATGTTGAAGAAAAATCAGGAGGCACTGTATGAACTTGCTCTATATCATTTCGGGAATTATCGCAGTTGGTCTCTTAGCGTATTTACTTGTCGCACTCTTGAAACCGGAGATATTCGAATGACACTCAATGGGATTTTACAAATCGCATTTTATCTTGCAGCACTGACGCTGCTTGCAAAACCGCTCGGTGCATTTATGGCACGCGTGTACCAGCGTGAAAAAACATTTCTCGACCCTATTCTTGGACCGCTGGAACGTCTCATCTACCGTCTGACAAAAATCAGTCCTGACGAGGAGATGGATTGGAAAGCAAATGCAGCAGCTTTGCTCATTTTTAATTTTGTTGGACTCATCGTTGTCTATGGTATACAACGCCTCCAACAGTTCCTGCCGTTGAATCCGCAAGGAATGGCAGCCGTTACTCCAGACTCTTCATTCAATACCGCCGTAAGCTTTGCTACGAATACAAACTGGCAGGGCTACGGTGGGGAAACAACGATGAGTTACTTAACCCAGATGCTCGCCTTGACTGTGCAGAATTTCGTTTCTGCAGCATCGGGGATGGCTGTGCTCGCACTTTTTATCCGCGGGGTCGCCCGACATTCTGCGAAAACGCTTGGAAACTTCTGGGTGGATATGACACGCAGTACACTGTATATTCTCCTTCCTCTTGCTATTGTTTTATCGCTTGTGCTCGTATCGCAAGGAGTCATACAAAATAATTCTGCATATGTCTCAGTTCCTTTTCTCCAGGCAACAGCCGACACCGGCGGTGTGAAAGTAACGAATCAAGTTCTGGCGATGGGACCTGCGGCATCGCAGATTGCCATCAAGCAGCTTGGAACGAATGGAGGCGGTTTCTTCAACGTCAATTCAGCGCATCCATACGAGAACCCCACTCCCCTGGCTGATTTTTTAGAAATGCTTGCAATTTTACTTATCCCCGCTGCATTATGTTACACATTTGGAAAAATGGTGAAAGATACACGTCAGGGGTGGGCGATCTTTGCCGCGATGATGCTGATACTTGTCGCTGCAGTATTTTGGATGTATAGTCTTGAAGGCTCAGGCAATCCTAAACTCACGGCTCTCGGTGTGGATCAACAATCGACTTCCATCAATCCGGGCGGTAATATGGAAGGAAAGGAAGTCCGGTTCGGCATTCCCAATTCTGCTGTTTGGGCGACAGTTACTACTGCTGCTTCAAACGGTTCAGTAAATTCTATGCACGATTCTTACACTCCGCTTGGTGGAATGATAACGCTCATCATGCTTCATCTCGGAGAAGTTGTATTCGGAGGGGTTGGGTCAGGCTTATACGGAATGCTGATCTTCGTGGTTGTAGCGGTATTCGTGGCAGGATTGCTCGTTGGACGTACGCCTGAATATCTTGGTCACAAAATTGAAGCATACGAAATGAAGATGGCATCGCTTCTCATTCTTATTATGCCGATCACGGTTCTTGTTCTTACAGCTCTAGCGGTCGTCACGGCTGCCGGAAAAGCAGGGATTATGAATCCGGGTCCGCATGGATTTAGTGAGATTCTCTACGTCTTTACGTCGCAAGCGAACAATAATGGAAGTGCATTTGCCGGCGCCAGTGTCAACACTCCGTTTTACAATCTCACCGGCGGATTGGCAATGCTCATCGGACGCTATTGGCTTGCTGTTCCGACATTAGCGCTTGCAGGTTCTCTAGTAAAAAAGAAATTAGTTCCGGCGAGCGAGGGAACACTGCCGACGCATACGCCGCTGTTTATTTTCTGGCTTATTGCCGTCGTATTGATTGTTGGTGCGCTGAATTTCTTACCGGCTCTTGCGCTCGGTCCAATTGTCGAACATTTTTTGATGATGCAATAACGTACTCACGAGAAAGAAGGAAGAGAGTAAAATGGCAACACTATCTACACAACAGCTAAGAAAACCTTTAGGACTTAACGGCGAAATGTTTCGCCGTGCGTTGTTTGATTCATTTGTGAAATTGAATCCATGGTCGATGGCACGGAATCCGGTCATGTTTGTCGTGGAAGTGGGAAGTGTCTTAACTCTGGCTTTATGGATTCAAGCGTTGCTTGGCTCCGGAGAAGCGCCCGCATGGTACATCGGTTTCGTATCGCTCTGGTTGTGGTTCACAGTTCTCTTCGCAAACTTTTCTGAAGCGTTGGCTGAAGGGCGCGGCAAAGCTCAGGCAGAAGCGCTGCGCCGATCGCGCAGAGACACAACGGCAAAACGATTACACAGTCCCAAGCGAGGTTCAAGTTTTGATGTTGTCACTTCGCCGCAACTTCAAAAAGGTGATGCATTCCTTGTCGAAGCTGGAGATATCATCTCAGCCGATGGTGAGGTCATTGAAGGTATCGCTTCTGTAGATGAAAGCGCTATTACCGGCGAAAGTGCTCCGGTGATTCGTGAATCCGGCGGTGATCGAAGCGCTGTTACCGGCGGCACGCGCGTGCTCTCCGATTGGCTGATCATTCGGGTGACAGCAGAGCCCGGCGGAGGATTTCTCGATAGGATGATTCACTTGATCGAAGGAGCCAAACGGCAAAAAACCCCGAATGAAATTGCGCTCAACATTTTACTTGCCGCATTCACCATTATTTTTCTTATCGTATGTATGACACTTCTACCGTTCTCATTATTTAGCGTTGAAGTTGCCGGACATGGAGCACCCGTCACCGTAACGGTGCTCGTTGCTCTTCTTGTCTGTTTGATTCCCACGACGATCGGGGGACTTCTTTCTGCAATCGGCATTGCCGGCATGGACCGGATGATCCGCCATAACGTTATAGCAACATCCGGCCGTGCTATCGAAGCGGCTGGGGATGTCGATGTGCTCCTCCTTGATAAAACCGGTACGATCACACTTGGAAACCGTATGGCGACAGAATTCACTCCCGCACCGGGAATCTCAAAGGAACGATTGGCGGATGCAGCACAGCTCGCTTCGCTTGCGGATGAAACACCGGAAGGAAGGTCGATCGTCATTCTTGCCAAAGAGAAGTACGGGTTGCGAGGCCGCGACATTCGTGAGATTGCGGCACATTTTGTTCCCTTCAGCGCACAGACGCGTATGAGCGGAGCCGACATTCAACCCGAAGGGAAAAATGGAAAAAGAATTATTAGAAAGGGCGCTACTGAGGCGATGAAACTCTATATCGAACAACAGGGCGGTGTGTTTCCTGCGGCCGTACAGCAGACGGTACAAGACATCAGCCGGGTCGGTGCCACTCCTCTCGTTGTCGCGGAAAACAAAGAAGTCCTCGGCGTCATTCATTTGAAAGATATTGTCAAAGGCGGAATTAAGGAACGGTTTGCACACCTGCGCAAGATGGGAATAAAAACTGTGATGATTACGGGGGACAATCCCTTGACAGCGACTGCCATTGCCGCTGAAGCCGGGGTCGATGATTTTCTCGCTGAGGCAAAACCGGAAGACAAATTAAAATTAATCCGCGATTATCAAAAAGGCGGACGGCTTGTCGCAATGACCGGTGACGGCACGAACGATGCTCCAGCCCTTGCCCAGGCGGATGTTGCTGTTGCAATGAATACCGGTACACAATCTGCACGCGAGGCAGCAAATATGATCGATCTCGACAGTAATCCGACAAAGCTCATGGAGATCGTAGAAATCGGGAAACAGCTTCTGATGACGCGCGGGACACTGACGACATTCAGCATTGCCAATGATGTCGCAAAGTACTTTGCCATCATACCTGCTGCATTTGCATCGACATATCCTGTATTGAATGCATTGAACATTATGAAGCTTGCCACTCCGGAAAGCGCTATTCTCTCCGCAGTTATCTTCAATGCACTGATTATTGTTGCACTGATACCATTAGCGCTCAAAGGTGTAAAATACCGGCCGATAAGCGCCGTCCAGCTGCTTCGAAGACATTTGCTCATTTACGGAGTCGGAGGTGTTATTGCTCCGTTTATCGGAATCAAGCTGATTGACATGCTGATGGTGGCTATGAAGATTATTTAATTGTACCGCAAAGGAGATTGAAGATATGAAAGAACAAAAAAAATTAGCGGAAGAAGAATTATCTGAAGAAAGAAGCCGGTTTCACTCCTTGGTAATCGTTTTCGTATTAGCGCTCCTTATCGGATTTTTGGCGGGATTTCTTTCCCACGATCACCTGGTTCAGTTCAAATCTGACAAATTGGATTGGAAGAGTTGGTATCCAAGGTGAAAATTGATAGGAAATAAATTATGAGTCCGAGAATTTACTAATTCTCTACTAGTAGGAAAATTAAGAAGGTGCAATTAAATCTCCAGAGGTACAGAACTACTGAGAAAAATATTTTCCTATTATTAATTGTCAAAATATGATTCAGATTTACCTATAGCAATTGACTTCATCGTTGTCTTGCTTTACTTGCCATTCTTGGTTTAGTAAGTATTCTGCCTAGCATCGAGATTATATTTGAGCAAGTTTCCATGAAAACACTTAAAAGCATCGACAACTGGCTCGGCAGGCTGGAGCTTGGAATAGTTATCCTCCTTTTGGGCATGATGATTATTTTTGCTTTTCTCCAGGTCGTGTTAAGGAATATGTTCTCAACAGGTATTGAATGGGTTGAAATATTCTTGCGCCATGATGTACTTTGGCTGGGATTTCTTGGCGGCGCTCTGGCTACCAGCAATCAACGTCATATTAAAATTGACGCATTCTCTCATTTAGTTTCAATGCGCAGTCAAGCCATCCTCCATATAGTCACAAATTTGTTCGCCGCTTCAATCTGTATTTTACTCACGCAAGCCTCAATCAAATTCTTAGGATCAGAGATTGAAATGAAATCTATAGTATTCGATGGAATTCCGGCATGGTACGTAGAGCTGATCATTCCAGTCGGATTTGCACTGCATAGTATCCATTTCCTTTTCCATACACTGTACTCTGTTCGTGCTGCAATCCATAGCGAAAATGAACTATGAACTTCTGGTCAGTCATTTTTATCATCATCATTCTACTCTTAGTCGGGACTCCTCTCTTTACGATATTTGCAGGATTTACGCTCTATGCATTTGCATCCGCCGGTATTGATACCTCTGCCGTTGTTATCGAGTTGTATCGAATAGCGGACACACCGATGCTTGTAGCAATTCCACAATTCATTTTTGCAGGATGTTTGCTGGCTGAAAGCGGCGCTTCGAAACGTCTCGTAAATCTTGCTCAAGCCTTGTTCGGATGGACATCTGGAGGGCTCGCGATTGTAACTCTCTTGACATGCGCTTTTTTCACGGCATTTACCGGTGCATCAGGTGTAACGATTCTTGCTCTGGGTGGCATGCTGTATCCCGTTCTTTTAAAAGAAAAATACCCTGATAAATTCTCACTCGGCCTGGTGACCGCATCCGGAAATATCGGTCTCCTTTTTCCACCGAGCTTAGCGGTCATACTATACGGTATAATTGCACAAGTGAGTATCGATAAGCTCTACATTGCGGGAATCATTCCAGGCATCTTGCTCATTGTCATTCTATCAGCATATTCCATCCGGGTAGGCGCGTTAAAAAAAGTCCCGAAAGTTCCTTTCCAGTGGAGCAAGGTTTTTTCAGCGGCAAAGTCGGCAGCATGGGAGATTCCTCTGCCGATCATTATTATCGGCGGAATTTACAGCGGAAGGTTTACAACAACAGAAGCCGCTGCTGTGACGGCATTCTATGTGTTCATTGTAGAGGTTTTCGTGTATCGTGATTTGCATCTAGTGAGAGATATCCCGCGAGTTATCAAGGAAAGTATGATGCTGGTCGGTGCGACAATTTCCATCCTCGGGATTGCATTCGCCCTGACAAATTATCTGGTCGATCAACAAGTACCGCAAATGCTTTTAGAACTGGTCAGGTCGAAAATCAGCAGTCCATTAACCTTTCTGCTTATTCTCAATTTCTTTCTTCTCATTGTTGGAATGGTCATGGAGATGTTTCCTGCCATCATTGTGGTTGTACCGTTAATTCTTCCGATTGCGAAAGAGTATGGTATCGATCCGGTTCATTTGGGAATTATATTTCTCGTAAATCTTGAAATTGCGTATCTCGTACCACCCTTCGGATTGAATCTCTTTCTCTCCAGCTTGCGGTTTCATAAGCCAGTTTTTTCGATTGCAAGAGCTGTATTACCTTTTCTCTTGCTCGAACTCATTGTTCTTTTCATTATAACCTATATTCCTCAGATCAGTTTGTGGCTTCTTCATAGTTTATGACACGAACGTACCATGGAAAACGAATTATTTTGCAATACATAATGGGGAAAAGTGTATTACGACATCGTTGTTTCGACTTTGTTCCTTTGAAATATTGGAATCGTTATTTGGCGGTCCACAAGGTAATCATCCTTGACACATTCAATCCATGGTATATGGTTCAATAACTGGAAATTTTCTATATTTGTAATAAAATAATCGAAATTATGCCTTCACCAACTTTCAACAATGGAATCTCTCAAGTATCAACACCTCCGAAGAAATCTGCAAAGGGCATCCAAGTCTCGCCTCGGATTGTCGAAGCAGCGCGTGCAGAAGTCTCCGATGTCCTGAGCAAGCTCGACACTTCGCCTCAAGGCCTGACTGAAACACAAGTCGAATCACTGAGAGAAATCCATGGCCTGAATGAAGTCGCTCAAGAAGTAAAGCGCGGCTGGCTCTGGCGATTGATGATTTCTTTGCGCAATCCTCTTGTCGTCCTGCTTGGTGCACTTGCGGCTATCTCATTTGTAACGGGAGATGTCAGAGCTGGGACAGTGATGTGTTTGATGGTGGTTCTTGGAGTCCTGCTCAAGTTCATACAAGAGACCCGTGCAGACACGGCAGCGGCTCAATTGAAGGCAATGATCAAAGTAACTGCCACGGTCATTCGGGAAGGAGAAGCCAAGGAATTACAACTCAAAGATATTGTTCCCGGCGATATTGTGAAACTCTCAGCAGGCGACATGATTCCAGCCGATCTCCGGGTGATTTCTTCCAAGGACTTGTTCATCATTCAAGCCAGCCTCACAGGGGAGTCATTGCCTGTAGAAAAGTTTGACACGCGGGAAACACGCGACAATATCTCGCCGTTGGAATTCTCCAATATTTGTTTTCTCGGTACGAGTGTGGAAAGCGGTACTGCGATGGCAGTTGCTGTTGCAACCGGCAAACAGACATATTTCGGCAGCATGGCCGGAAGCATCTCCGGTCAGCAGGTTGAGACAAGCTTCGACAAAGGTATTAAGCGCTTCACGTGGCTGATGATTCATTTTATGATGGTTATGGTACCGCTCGTTTTCCTCATTAACGGATTCACAAAAGGAAATTGGGGCGAAGCGTTTTTCTTTGCGCTTGCTGTCGCCGTCGGTTTGACGCCCGAAATGCTTCCAATGATTGTGTCGGTAAGTCTTTCTCGGGGCGCAATCCTGATGTCGCGGAAAAAAGTTATTGTAAAGAGACTCAACTCCATCCAGAATTTCGGCGCAATGGATGTGCTCTGCGCTGATAAGACCGGAACGCTCACGATGGATCATGTTATTCTTGAGCATCATTGCGATGTTGTTCGAAAGGAAGACGATGCGGTTCTTCGAGACGCGTACCTGATCAGCCATTTTCAAACAGGGTTGAAGAATGTCCTTGATCGTGCAATCCTCGATCAGCGGCAGGATATTCATGATCAGCATAACGTGGATCAGCATAAAAAAGTGGATGAAATCCCGTTTGATTTTTCACGACGCATGATGTCTGTTGTTGTTGAAAAGCCGGACGGTGTGTATCGCCTGCTCACAAAGGGCGCACCGGAAGAAGTCTTCCAGCGCTGCACGCATTTCGAACTGGAAGAAGAGATTCTTCCGATGGATCCGGTTCTGATTCAAGACCTGCGCGACGAGTACCAGCGATTGAGTGCGGACGGATTCCGTGTTCTTGCTGTCGCATATAAAGACCTCGAGCGTCTCGCTGCATATTCAAAGGATGACGAGCGGAACCTGGTACTCAGGGGCTATGTTGCATTCCTGGATCCGCCGAAGGAAAGTGCGGGTCCGGCAATTGCTGCACTGCAAAAACATGGTGTCTCTGTCAAAATTCTCACGGGCGACAATGATCTCGTGAGCAAAAAGGTGTGCCACGATGTCGGGCTGCCGACGGAACACATCGTGCTCGGCATGGACATCGAGAAAATGTCGGATGAAGAGCTGCTGACAGCTGCAAGAAAAACTACCGTCTTTGCCCGGCTCTCTCCGGCAGACAAACAACGTATCATCCGTGTGCTGCGATCCAACGGACATGTCGTCGGTTTCATGGGCGATGGTATCAACGATGCGCCTGCATTACGCGCAGCTGATGTCGGTATTTCGGTCGATACAGCGGTCGATATAGCAAAGGAGTCTGCAGACGTGATCCTTCTTGAGAAAAGCCTTATGGTGTTGGAAGAAGGTGTTCTTGAAGGGCGGAAAGTATTCGCCAACATTATCAAGTACGTGCGCATGGGGGCAAGTTCCAACTTCGGCAATATGTTTAGTGTCCTGGGCGCGAGTGCATTCCTTCCCTTTGTGCCCATGCTGCCAATTCAAGTGCTGACCAATAATCTGCTTTACGATTTCTCTCAGGTTCCCATTCCGACAGATAATGTCGACCCTGAACAAATCGTCAAACCTCGCCCATGGTCAATGGATGAAATCAAAAGGTTCATTCTCTTCATCGGGCCCATTAGCTCAATATTTGATTACACAACATACTTCGTCATGCTGTATATCTTCAATTGCTGGGATGCTTCGCGCTCATCGCTGTTTCAAACAGGCTGGTTTGTTGAGTCGCTCATGACGCAGACTCTTATTATACATGTCATTCGGACAAACAAAATCCCATTCCTTCAAAGCAAGCCCAGTGTGCCGCTTATCCTCACATCGGCTATCATTATGATGGTAGGCATGTGGCTCCCGCATTCCGGCCTGGCGTCTTCACTCGGATTCACGGAATTGCCGGCGCTCTACTGGCCAATTCTCTTCTTGACACTTCTTTGCTATATATTTCTTACTCAAGCTGTAAAAACAGTTTTGCTGCGAAGAAATTGGATTTAAAGGGCATGTGGAATCATCAACAACGGAATGCTCACAACCAACGAGACTTTCCCTGTCAAATCAAATGAAGCTCTTATGATATACTTTATCCTCTACGTATGTTATTGCCTCTTGATCGGTGCAATTCTCTGGAAAGGTTTCCTTGAGGACGGGAGTTGGTATAAGGGGAAACACCATATCAAAGAAAAATACAAAGAGCGACGATGAGAGCGATTAAATGAGGGTTCAATTTATAATCGTTATACATCCATCCATGTCGTAACGTTAGCCTATATGTTTCGATGATATCTTTCTTCTTTAGAATGATCGGCATCGCTATGATTTATTTTCAATTATAACTACTTGCTCTGGCTCACAAACAACACTGTTTTAGACATCCTCAATTAACTATTTATATTCTTTTTATATCTCTCGAGTTTCTTTTTATATCCTCTTCATTGCTTTCTCGTTCGCGGCTTATCAAATTGAACATGTAATTTTTGGAGGACGTTCGCATGAATACTTTGATCTGGTCGTCGGCAACACAAGAATCATTATATCGTTCATCGAGAAAATTATCCCTATATAAAATGAAAAGATCAATGAAAGTATGTGCACTGGTTCAATGAATAAAATGAGATTACTGTCAAACCAACTTCTATCACAAAATAAAGGAGAAATACTATGAAAACTTGGACCATAATAACAATTGCCTTGCTTACGGTTGTTTGCTGCGCAAGCTCATACATCCAAGCGACACCGTCTACAATCATTTGGATTCCTTCTGTGGATTTCCAGGGATATAAATCGTTTCATCTCGGCATTGATAATTATTCATACGATTTCAAGAGCGGTAAGCCGGGCAGCGGGACAGCATTCCCGACAGATCTCGGATTAACTGTCGGAGTGTTGCCTGATACCATCGTGCTGGCAGAAATCGGCTTTGATTATTTCACGCCTCAATGGTCGCCATTTACTCTGAATGCAAAGGTTGGCATTCCTGAAGGCGTTCTCGGTGACTGGTCGCCAGCCATTGCAGTTGGAGGATTTGCTTTTGGTTTTCAAAAGAATGTTACTGATGCCAATATTGTCTATGGAATGGTCGGAAAGACATTTCCGGTTATAGGACGGCTTGAAGTAGGGTACTTTTCCGGGAATAATAAACTATTGGTCGATCTTTCAACTGGAAAGGCGGATAATTCCGGGATACTGCTTTCATGGGATAGGAATATTCCCGAGATCAGTGATAATCTCTGGCTTGCGTTCGATTATCAAGGCACGAAAAGCAGCTTTGGTGCGCTCAGCTATGGACTTGCTTGGACATTCTCAAAAAATGTGAGCGTGATCTTTGCGCGGGACGTTTTCAATACCGATATCCCAAGCACATTTACAATGCAATTAGATATTAATATTTAGTGCAACAGAATATGATACGTTTACAAAATACTTATATCTTCACGGCTCTAATTTATGGCCTTTTGATGCACTTTGTGGAACACCACGGTGAAATAAATGTTGTACAGCTTTAGAAAGTATTAGTTTAAATCTAAACAAAAACATTTGAAGGAATTAAAAAATGAATCTTTTCATCTGGTTACCGGCAATGTTTCTTTTGGGCGTCGTCCTAATGGGATTGTGTTATCTCTTCATGGAAGCCTGTGAGAAAATCTAATTCAATGAATAAGGAGATACTACAATGATTTACTTAACTGCTGTTGTTGCGTTATTACTTTTCGTGTATCTGGTTGTTGCACTTTTAAGACCTGAAAAGTTTTAAGTGAAGAATCAGAGACTAAAACAAAAGGAGTTTAAAACATGACTATTCAAATTTGGTTTTTACCGTTACTCCTTCTCGCTTCAGCGACGCTCTTAGCGTTTCCTTTGAGCCGTTATATGGGGTGGATTATGGATGGAGAATATCGACCACTCCGCATTTTTGGGTGGTTTGAGAAGCGATTGGACAGCGGACATCAAAACTGGAAACAGTATGTCGGATCGCTGCTAATTTTCAATACTGTCCTGTTCGCTTTTGGCTTTATCGTTTTGGCGCTCCAGGAATGGATGCCGCTGAATCCACTGAACCGGCCGATGATTGCACCAAGCGCGATTTTCAATAGCGTGATTTCGTTTATGACGAACACGAATCTTCAGCACTATTCTGGCGACCAGCACTTTTCCAATTTCAGCCAGATTTTCTTCGACATTTCCAACATGTTTATTTCGGCTGCAATCGGTCTGTGTGCTTTGACGGCAATCATACGAGCTCTGCGAAGCGATTCACATCTGGGAAATTTCTTCCTCGATATGTGGCGTGTATTGATTTACATGTTTATCCCGTCTGCAGTTGTTATTAGTGTCATCTTTATTTCGCAGGGAGTTCCTATGACGCTCGAGAGCGTCTTGCACATTGCCGGGCTTGAGTCCAATCAGCAAAATATCATTGTCGGGCCGGTCGCAGCACTTGAATCCATCAAAATGCTCGGCACCAACGGAGGCGGGTTCTTCGGAATGAACTCTGCGCATCCTTTCGAGAATCCGACTGCGCTTTCAAATTTCTTTAATACGCTTTCGATGATGATTTTCCCGTTTGCGCTTGTGTTGATGTTCGGCCGCATGTTGAAAAAAATGCGCCATGCCTATGTCATTTTTTCTGTAATGTTATTTCTGATGGCTGGCACTATTGTGTGGGCTATAGTTTACGATATATATTCACCTAACCCAGCTTTTACAGGTCAATCCAATGCTCGAACGTATGAAGTCGCAAGCGCAACAGCGTCTGGTGGAAAAAGGACAGTGACCTTACCCTCAGTCGGTGGTTTGCCGGTTGATCAACATTTAGGCAACCTCGAAGGTAAAGAAATGCGCTTCGGAACCTCTGCAGGCGCAACATTTGCCGCAATGACGACAGATGTGACATGCGGTGCTGTGAATTCAGAGCATGACAGTCTTAATCCGCTCGCGGCTTTATCGCCGATGGTGGGGATGTGGCTGAACTGTGTCTTTGGTGGAAAAGGAGTCGGCATGATTAACATGCTGCTCTACGTAATTATCGGGATATTTATTGCCGGCATGATGGTCGGGCGAACACCGGAATACTTAGGCAAGAAAATCGGCGCCCGTGAAGTAAAGTTGGCTGTCATCGCGCTATTGATTCATCCGCTTATGATTCTTTTGCCGACCGGCATTTTTGCCGCTACCGATTGGGGAATGAAAGCGACGAGTAATCCCGGTCCGCATGGACTTTCACAAATGTTTTATCAATTCTCATCTGCATCTGCAAACAACGGTTCCGCATTTGACGGGTTGGGAGTCTCTTATGGTTTCTACAATAACCCGAATCCGGCGCCTGAAGCGGTGCCATGGGATATTGCTGCTGGAATTGTAATGCTGATTAGCCGCTTTCTCCCGATAGTAGCTCCGGTTGCAATGGCTGCTTTCCTTGGAAAAAAGAAAACGAGCCCGTACAGCCTTGGAACTTTGCGCACTGATACGCCTACGTTCGCCTTTCTCTTATTGGCAACGATTCTTATCGTCGGCGCATTGCTCTTTCTCCCGATTGCAGTACTTGGACCGTTGGCTGAGCATTTAGGGCCGATACCTTTTGGCGGTTAAGGAAATAATGAAATCACATAGATTAAAACATAAAACAATGAAGACGCGAAAACATAGTCTTAAGGAGTCACAAATGAAAGATGTTCAAGATATAGAACATGATATTGAAGATGCCGTGGAAAGGTTATCTTCAAAAGAAACGAAGCCGCCGCGCCGTGTTAAGCGGAGAGCGCTGCTTGAGAAAAAAACCGCAATACCTGCATTAAAGCAATCGTTTGTCATGCTTCGCCCGGACATTCAATGGAAAAATCCTGTCATGTTCGTGGTCGAGGTCGGTGCGATTTTGACGCTTCTGTATGTTCTGGCAGCAGCGTTCGGCAATCAAGTAAGCCAGGTGCCGATAACATACTTCATCGCGCTTACAGCGTGGCTTTTCCTCACCGTGTTGTTTGCGAACTTTGCAACCGCTCTAGCGGAGGCACGCGGCAAAGCACAGGCAGATTCGCTAAGGAAGGCACGCCGCGATACCCTGGCATACCGGTTAACTGCTGTCGGAACAATCGAACAGGTTTTCTCGACTGAACTTAAATGCGGTGACCGTATCGTGGTAAAAGCCGGACAAATGATTCCAGGCGATGGCGAGATCATTGAAGGCATTGCATCGGTTGACGAGTCCGCTATTACCGGAGAATCAGCTCCTGTAATCCGTGCTGCACATAGCGATTTCTCAGGAGTGACGGGAGGAACGTACGTCCTTTCCGACAAGATTACCATTGAGATTACAAGCAATGCCGGCGAATCATTTCTCGATAAAATGATTGCACTCGTTGAAGGAGCTATCCGGCAGCGCAGTCCGAATGAGATCGCTCTGACACTTGTCTTATCGGCATTCACGCTGATCTTCTTGATCGTTGTTGTTCCGCTATGGCCGATGGCTTGGAATGCAGAGCAATATATGGCAGGCTATCTTGGAATATCCGAGCCGCTGAAAAGTCTCGGTACGGATGTGCCCACTCTGATTGCTCTTCTCGTCTGCCTTATCCCGACAACAATCGGTGCGTTACTTGCAGCAATCGGCATTGCCGGAATGGATCGGGCAATGCAGGCAAATATCATTTCCAAGAGCGGAAAAGCGGTCGAGCTGGCAGGCGATATAGACATCGTGCTGCTTGACAAGACCGGAACAATCACGCTTGGAAACAGGCACGCAACCAAATTCTTTCCTGTAGGAAAATACAAGGAGTCCGACCTGGCAAGGCTTGCTGCTTTATCCTCTGCTTCCGATGAAACACCGGAAGGCAAAAGCATAGTGAAGCTTTACGAGAAACAAAGCAAAGATCCGATCAACGTACCGACGGATTCAGTATCTGTGCCATTCACAGCACAAACTCGAATGAGCGGAATTGACTTCTCAGGCGGGCGCCAGATACGAAAAGGAGCTCCGGATGCAGTGTTTCAATTTATTCAGGATCATCGTGGTACAGTTCCACCTGAAATTAATTCGATAATCAATGATGTAGCAAAGAAGGGTGCAACTCCTTTGGTTGTAGCAGACGATTCTCATGTTGCTGGTGTCATTGCTCTCGAGGATATCCTCAAGCCCAATATGAAAGAGCGATTTGCTGAGCTGAGAAAGATGGGGTTACGGACGGTTATGATTACCGGAGACAATCCTGTAACGGCCGCTGCTATCGCCGCGCAGGCGGGAATCGATGATTATCTTGCGCAAGCGACGCCGGAAACAAAACTTGCTTACATTCGAAAAGAGCAAGCTGATGGAAAACTTGTTGCCATGATGGGTGACGGAACGAACGATGCCCCGGCTCTTGCCCAAGCCGATGTTGCATTGGCGATGAATGCAGGAACGCAAGCGGCAAAAGAAGCAGCCAACATGGTCGATCTCGACAGCGATCCGACAAAATTGCTTGAAGTTGTTCATATCGGGAAACAGCTTTTGATAACGCGCGGCGCTTTGACGACATTTTCGATTGCAAATGATGTCGCGAAGTATTTCGCAATCATTCCAGCTCTTTTCGCTGGTACGTTGCCGTGGCTGAAAGCGGTTGACATCATGAACCTGCATTCACCGACATCGGCAATTTTGTCTGCAGTGATCTTCAATGCATTGATTATTCCCGTATTGATTCCGGTTGCACTCAAAGGGGTCAAGTACCGCGTTATGGGAGCCGACGATCTTCTCAAAAGAAACTTATTCAACTGGGGACTCGGCGGCGTTATATTGCCATTCATCGGCATCAAGCTGATTGATGTGGTCATGACAGTATTACATTTAGTGAGTTAATGTTTAATAACAATGGAGGATATGAAAATGAAAAAGATTATTTCAAAAAGTTTTTTGCTTCTGATTTTCGCAGTGGTCATATGCTGCGTATTTTATCCGCTTGTATTGTTGGCGATTGGACAGGTGTTCTTTCCATTCCAGGCAAACGGAAGCATTGTTAATGGTTCTGACGGCAAGCCTGTTGGCTCATTGCTAATAGCACAGCCCTTTACCAAGGATGAATATTTCCAGCCCCGCCCATCGGCTGCATCCTATGATGGCACTGCATCATCCTCTTCTGCATTGGCAGCTTCCAACTATGCCTTGCGCGACCGAGTTGCTCGAACGCTTGGCCCAATAGTGAGATATGCTAATGACCCGAAAACTGGACAGCTCATTGGTCCCGACATCGAAAGCTGGTTCCAGCATGATGGATATCAGGGAAGTCCGCACATAGTTGCTCAATGGGCATCTATGCATACCGCAGACGCTCAGGCATGGGTCAATACGGATTCCCTGCACACTGCTTACGTGAGTGATTGGCAGAAAACGCATCCTGATATTGTGTCCCAGTTCATTAAGAACAATCCGAACACTCCGCAGCCGGGTCCATCGGATCTTGCTGTGACGTTCTTCCAGAGTTTCTCAAATGAAAATCCCGGCAAGTTTCTTTCTCCTGCGACTGATACCGGTGTTGATCACAAAGCTATAACCGTCATCAAGCCTATCAGTATTGGTTCAGACATTCAATCGATATTCTTTGATATGTGGCGGCTGGATCATGCGACTATCGCTTTGCAAGAGATACCCGGAGATATGGTGACGACATCCGGTTCCGGGCTTGATCCTCACATCACGTTCCAGAATGCAACCTATCAACTCGATCGAGTTTCCTCAAAATGGGCTGCTGATTTAAAGCGAAGCCCTGCTGAAGTCCGTGCAGAGGTTGCAGATATTCTGGAGAAGAATTCGTTCGCTCCTTTCAATGGATTGGCAGGAGAGAAAATGGTTAATGTACTTCAAGTCAATCTTGCTCTGCGCGGTCAATTTGGAGCACCGCAATAAACTGTGGTTTGGTTATTGAAATGTTCTTTAAGAGTCTGGCTAAAGTTCTACAGAACAGATTGATCGGCGCGCGCTGTAAGACTCGCAGCGCGCGCCTTGGTAGATTAAACAGCTTATAACAGTAAGAGGAGATTAAACAATGCTTTTTCAAATATGGTTGTTGCCTATTGCGATACTTATCGTTACAGCAGTGCTTTCTTTTCCTCTCGGCCGTTATTTGGCCTGGATCATGAACGGGAAATACAAACCACTGTCGGGCTTTGAATGGTTTGAAAAACGATTGAATAGCGGCCCTCAGAACTGGAAGCAATATGTCGGCTCGATGATTATTTTCAATTCCGCACTTTTCATTTTCGGATTTATCGTCCTCTCACTTCAGCCGTTGCTTCCGCTGAATCCGAGCGGAAAGACACTGCTTGCACCGAGTACGATACTTCATACGGTTATATCGTTTATGACAAACACTGACTTGCAGCATTATTCCGGTGACCAACATTTATCAAATTTTAGCCAGATCTTCTTCGGTCTGACGAATTTCTTCTTGTCAGCATCGATCGGGTTCTGCGGCCTGACTGCAATTATTCGGGCATTGCGGAGTGATTCTCATCTTGGTAATTTCTTCTTAGACATGTGGCGCGTTGTCGTTTACATGTTTCTTCCCATTGCTTTTGTACTGGGAGTGGTTTTCCTGCAGCAAGGAAGTCCCATGACATTGGATAGTTCATATCAAGTTTCAACACTTGAACCATCGGCTATGGGAATCGGTGCAGATGGTTTGGCGAAGCCCCAAAATATCGTCGTAGGGCCGCTGGCGGCGTTTGTGCCGATGAAACAGCTCGGAACAAACGGCGGCGGGTTTTACGGAATGAACTCCGCTCATCCGTTTGAGAACCCGACTGCGCTCACTAATTTCCTGTCGTGTGTCGCGATGATGCTTTTCCCGTTTGCTCTTGTCTTTATGTATGGCAGGATGTTGAAAAGAATGAAACATGGTTATGTCATCTTTTCTGTGATGCTAGTTCTCATGATCGGAACAATTGTCTGGTCCGTCTACTTTGATACAATGAAACCGAATCCCGGGTTAGAGGGGCAAGCCGTGACAAGAACATATGATATACCAAGTGGCTCAGCACAAGGTGGAAAAAGAAGCGTACTCTTACCGGCCTCGTCAAGTCTGCCTGTCGACCAGCATCTCGGAAATCTCGAAGGCAAGGAAATGCGGTTCGGTACTTCAGCCGGTGCGACATTTGCTGCATTGACCGTGGACGTGACTGATGGCGCTGTGAATTGCGAACATGACAGCCTGAATCCGATGGCATCAATATCACCTATGGTTGGCATGTGGCTGAATTGCATCTTCGGCGGCAAAGGAGTCGGGATGATAAACATGCTGCTCTATATTATACTCGGAATATTCATTGCAGGGATGATGGTGGGAAGAACACCGGAATACCTTGGAAAGAAAATAGGCGTTACGGAAGGAAAGCTTGTTGTGATAGCTCTCCTGATCCATCCGCTCATGATACTCATGCCCACCGGTTTGTTTGCAGCGACAGACTGGGGAATGAAAGCAGTCAGTAATCCTGGACCTCATGGCTTCTCACAGATGTTTTACCAGTTTTCATCTGCTTCCGCGAATAACGGCTCTGCTTTCGACGGACTCGGTGTGTCGTACGGTTTTTATAACAATCCAAACCCGGCACCGGAAGCAGTCCCATGGGACATCGCTACGTCTATTGTTATCATCATCAGCCGGTTCATACCCATCATAGCTCCGATCGCTATGGCGGCATATCTTGGAAGAAAGAAATCAAGTCCATTCGGGTTAGGGACATTGCGTACCGACACTCTGACATTTGCGTTCTTGCTGCTCGGAACGATCTTGATTATTGGCGCACTGCTCTTTCTTCCGATTGCGGTACTCGGACCGTTAGCAGAACACCTTGGACCTATTCCGTTTGGCGGGTAAATAGTATTCTCTGAGGAAGATAACAGACATGAAAGACTTGCCATGCGTGATATAGTATTTTTGATCATTGCAGCTTTACTAGAAGTCGGAGGAGATGCCTTGGTAAGGTGGGGATTAAAAGGAGGCCGCATCTTAGGCTTTGTCCTGGGTGCGGTCACTCTTTTTACGTATGCCGTCTTTGTGAATACGCCAAAGTGGGATTTCGGCCGGCTGCTCGGGATTTACATCGCCATCTTTTTTGTAGTGTCTCAGGTTCTATCGATTGTAGTTTTCAACGAGACAATCCGTTTCCCAACCTTGATAGCAGGCGTTCTTATCGTCTCTGGTGGGATTATTTTGACTATATGCTGAAAATCGTTTAATGATTCTATTCAACATCATTCTTGGAAATAGATATTATTCGATATGAATAGTAATTTACGGATATCACATGATGAACTCCACAACAATTCTTGTTCTTGATAACGATGTTGAGATCCGCCGGCTTATCTTCAAAATATTGACACCTGCTGGTTTCAAAGTGAAACTTGCTCAAAAAGGGGGAGATCATCTTCGGCAGATTTTTTCCTCTCGCTGCAGTTTGGTGATCCTCGGTGAGGAATCAATAGAGTCTTCATATGTAAATATTTTAAAAGATTTGCGGGAGTGGTCGACAATTCCAGTTATTATCCTATCTTCCCTTCATCCCGAGGAGGCAATTCTTGCTGCTTCTGTCTCAGGAGTAAATGATTATATCTCTGTTCCGTTCAGTCAAAGGGAATTACTTTCATCTGTGCGATCTGTATTGCGGCTCTACAACACTACGTATCAAGGAATAAAATTTGAAATAGATTCGGTAAGTATTAATTTCGAGAACCGTACCGTGACCAAGAAAGGGAAAAGAGTAGAACTTACCATGACGGAATTTTCTCTCCTTTCACTCTTTGTACACAATGCAGGTAAACTTTTAACCCATGAATTTATTTTGCGGCAGATATGGGGACCTCGGATTGAAAATACAAAGTCGTATTCTCACGTCTATATTGGACGGCTCCGGAAAAAATTTGAAGATAACCCTAATAATCCTCAATTGTTTCGAACAGAATCTGGAAAGGGTTATAAATTTGATGTGAAATGAAAATATAATCCGGAACAGATTCCCATTAATCATCGGCGTTGCTTCTAATTTAACTGTACTCTTTCCATATTTCGAAGCGCTTTTTTCACATGTCTTTCGTATATTTCCCTATGTCCCTAGAAGATCAAAACCGCCCAGATCCAGACACTCTTCTCCAGCTTTTAAAGAAAGAAGAGGAAAAGGAAAAAAGAGGAAAACTGAAAATTTTCTTTGGAATGTGTGCCGGAGTTGGGAAGACATATGATATGCTCAGAGACGCCCATGCCGAAATATCCAAGGGCGTCGACGTTGTCATTGGCTA
>Ga0182011_10000834_pt1 | contig 26972 bp, 21 predicted proteins | sample 711E1DmetaG_FD_120481 | JGI IMG/M metagenome (GOLD analysis project Ga0182011, IMG submission 120481) | Permafrost microbial communities from Stordalen Mire, Sweden - 711E1D metaG | ecosystem: Environmental > Terrestrial > Soil > Wetlands > Permafrost | place: Sweden: Stordalen | collected...
AAGCTGTATGCCATGCTCTCGCCCTCGAGTGGGCGCTGCGCATATCCGCGTACCGAGTCCGGCATGTTGAGGCCAAGGATCTCCAGGATGGTGGGGGTGACGTCGACGACGTGGTGGAATTGCGTCCGGGTCGAACCGGCGTCCTTTATCCGCGCCGGCCAGCGGATGACGAACGGGTCCCGGGTTCCTCCTTCGTGCACGAACTGCTTATACCACCTGTTGGGCGTGTTGCCCGCCATCGCCCAGCCCGTGGCGTAGTGAGGGTGCGTCGACGGGCTTCCCCAGTCATCGACCTTGGCCAGCATGTCCTCGATGCTCTCGGGGGACAGGTTGAATAAGCTCATCTCCGACGAGAGGCCGTTGGCGCCCCCTTCCCCGCTGGCCCCGTTGTCGCTCACCAGGATGACCAGCGTGTCGTCGAGCACGCCGGCCTCCTCGAGAAAATCGATCAGGCGACCGACGTGGTGGTCGGTGTGAGTGAGGTATGCGGCGAAGACCTCCATCTGGCGCGCGAACAGGCGCTTGTCGCCGTCGCCGAGCGAGGCCCAGGCCTTGACGCCCGGGTTGGGCGCCGGGAGCTCGGTGTTCTCCGGCACCACCCCCAGCTCTTTCTGCCTGGCGAGGGTCTCCTCGCGCACGATGTCCCAGCCGGCGTCGAAGGCTCCCTTGTACTCTTCGATGTACTCCTTCGGCGCGTGATGCGGCGAGTGCATAGCGCCGGTGCAGAAGTACATGAAGAAAGGCTTGTTGGGGGTCGAGACTTTCTGCGCGTTGATCCAATCGATGGCATGGTCGACGAGGTCCTCGTTGAGGTGGTAGCCGTCCTCGGGGCGGCCGGGCGGATCGATCTTGTGGTTGTCCTCCCACAGGTCCGGCTCCCACTGGCTCGTCTCCCCGGGGAGGAACCCGTAGAAGCGCTCGAACCCCTGCCCCAGCGGCCAGCGGTCGTACGGCCCCGATGCGCTCTCGTGCTCGTCTGGCGTGAGGTGCCACTTTCCCAGTGCCATGGTGTTAAAGCCGCGCTCGACCAGCACCGCCGGAAGCATCGCGGTCTCCCTGGGGATGCGCGCGTTGTAGCCGGGGTAGCCGGTGGCGGCCTCCATTATGGTCGCAACGCCGACGGTGTGGTGGTTGCGGCCGGTGAGAAGGGCTGCGCGCGTCGGCGAGCACAAGGCCGTGGTGTGGAAGTTGATGTAGCGGATGCCCTCGTCGGCCAGCCTGTCCATGTTGGGCGTCCTGATGCGCCCGCCCAGTCCGCCGTAGCAACCGAGCTGGGCGTAACCCGTGTCGTCGAGGACGATGACCAGGATGTTCGGCGAGCCTTCCGGCGCATCCGCCGGGACCGGCCACGCCGGCACGGATTCGTTGGTGGTGCGCCCGATGATGCCGGTGAACGGGGTGCCTTCGAGGTAGGTATTGAGCTCGCTCATCACGGGTCACGTCCTTTCTCGTCCCCGGGTTGCACGGAGAGTCTATCAGCCGGGGGGAACAGGCTTCAAACGTCCCCGGAGGGCCGATCCGTAATAGAATCACCGCAGGGAGATCAACGGACGGGGAGCATGCTTGTCACGGTCCCCGCGGGCAGGGAGGAGAGGCGAACATGGCTGCAGGAGACGCCAGCGACAGGACCGCGGAGGCGAACAGGGCGTTCCGGTCCGAGAGCAACCTCGACTGGGAAGACGCGACCGACGACGAGGCGTCCCGGCGCGGGTTCATCGCGAGCCTCGAGAAGCCGGTCATCAAGGGAGAGGACGGCCGCGCGGTCTGGGACCTGACGGACTACGCGTTTCTCTCGAGCGAGGAGGCACCCGTCACCGTCAATCCCAGCCTCTGGCGCCAGGCCAGGCTGAACATGGCGGCCGGGCTGTTCAAGGTGACCGATCACGTCTACCAGGTGAGGGGCCACGACCTCTCCGTGGTCAGCTTCATCGAGGGCGCCGAAGGCTGGATCGTAATCGACCCGTTGATCTCCACCGAGTGCGCCGCCGCGGCGCTGGGCCTCGTGCGCCAGCACGTCGCGGACAGGCCCGTGAGCGCGGTCATCTACACGCACAGCCACATCGACCACTTCGGAGGCGTGAGGGGCGTCGTCTCGGGGGAGGACGTGACGGCGGGGAGGACCAGGATCATCGCCCCCGAGGGGTTCATGGAAGCGGCCATAAGCGAGAATCTGATTGCGGGGACCGCCATGGGCCGCCGGTCCAGCTACATGTACGGCAGCCTGCTGCCGAGGGGCCCCAGGGGCCAGGTCGACGCCGCGCTGGGCAAGATCATGTCGTCCGGGACGATCAGCCTGCTGGTGCCGACGGACTACATCGGCGAGACAGGCCGCGAGATGAAGGTGGATGGGGTGGACATGGTCTTCCAGGTGACGCCGGGCACCGAGGCCCCCGCCGAGATGAACTTCTTCTTTCCCGGTTTCTCCGCGCTGTGCATGGCCGAGAACTGCTCGCACAACCTCCACAACCTGCTCACGCTCCGCGGCGCGCAGGTGCGCGACCCACGCGCGTGGGCGCACTACCTCGACGAGGCGATCGGGCTCTTCGGGCGCGAGTCCGAGCTCGTCTTCACCAGCCACCACTGGCCCGTGTGGGGGCGGGACCGCCTGCTCGAGTACATGAAGAAACAGCGGGACATGTACAGGTACCTTCACGATCAGACCGTCAGGCTGATGAACCAGGGCTACACAGGCATCGAGATCGCCGAGACCCTGGAGCTGCCGGACGAGCTCGCCCGTGAGTGGTACAACCGTGGTTATTACGGCAGCGTGAGCCACAACGTCAAGGCAATCTACCAGAGGTACATGGGATGGTTCGACGCGAACCCCGCCAGCCTGCACCCGCTACCGCCCGTTGAGGCGGGCAGGAAGTACGTCGAGTTCATGGGAGGCGCCGACGCCGTTCTCGCCAGGGCCCGCGAGGCCTACGGGAAAGGCGAGTACCGCTGGGTGGCGCAGGTCGTGAACCACCTGGTGTTCGCCGAGCCGGAGAACGAGGAGGCGCGCCTCCTGCAGGCCGACGCCCTCGAGCAGCTGGGCTACCAGTCGGAGAACGCGACGTGGCGCAACTTCTACCTGACCGGCGCCATGGAGCTGCGCGATGGGGTCAGGGAAGCTCCCATCGCCGGTACAATCCCCCCGCTGGACATCGTCGGGTGCCTGAGCCCGGAGATGATCTTCGACGCCATGGCGGTGCACCTGAACGGGCCCAAGGCCGCCGGGAAGAAGGCGACCGTCAACGTCCACTTCACCAACACGGGACAGGACTACCACCTTGCCCTGGAGAACAGCGTGCTAAACCACGGGGAGGGGCCGCTCGACGGGGCGGACGCCACCCTGTCGCTTCCGCGTGCGACCCTGGACGACATCGTCGCCGGGACCGCCGACCTTCAGGCAGTCTTCGGCTCCGGTGCCGTCTCGGTGGACGGCAACGGCGAGAAGCTGGGCGAGCTGTTCTCGCTGGTGGACGACGACGATTTCTGGTTCAACATAGTGACACCTTGACGGAGTTGGGAACGCATCTTGGCCGATAAGACTGGCTATCACCTGCTGGCAAAAACCCGCGGGCGCGGCATGCAACCTGAGCTGCGACTACTGCTTCTTCCTGTCCAAAGCCGGGCTGTACCCCGGCCAGAAGCCTCTTCGAGCACGTGGACGAGCCGATGAAGGTCATGGCCGGCCTGCTCGCGCAGGGACGCGCTCCCGGTGAGATCACAGGCTTGATCTCCACGGCCGAGAGCGAGAGGTTTGCTAGCGTGGGCCGGAACGACCCCTGCCCCTGCGGCAGCGGACTCAAGTTCAAGCGCTGCCACGGGACGGTGCCGCAGGAATGATAGACTCACGGCGGTTGTGTCTGGAGGGAGACAATTGGGAACGCTGACAGCAAACCTGATACCGCTTGCGATCGGCATCGCCATAAGCCCCGTGCCGGTGATAGCCGTCATCATGATGTTGAGCTCCGGCAAAGCGCTCAAGAACTCCCTGCTGTTCGACCTGGGATGGCTCGTCGCGATCACGGCTCTGGGCGTCATCGGGGTGCTGGCGCTGGGGGGCAAGAACGTCGCCGGACACAAGGGTGCCGGGCCCGCGTCGGACATCGCGGACGTAGTGCTGGGAGTGTTGCTGCTGTTCCTGGCGGCGCGCCGTTGGATTCGTGGGCGCGGTGGCGCCGAAGAGAAGGAGCCCAGGCTGCTCAAGTCGATCGACTCCCTGCGGCCGCTCACCGCGTTCGGCTTCGGGGCCGCGCTCATCCTGGTGAACCCGAAAAACCTGATGATCGCCCTGGCGGGCATCGCCCAGATTCTGAAGGCTGACCCGGGGACCGGGGCCAGCTTCGCGGCCCTTGCAGTCTTCATAGTCGTGGCGACGATCGGCGTCGCGCTGCCGGTCGTCGTTTACGCGTTGATGCCCAGCAGGGCTGCCTCCATCCTCGGCTCGTGGAAAACGTGGCTCGCGGAGCACAACTCCGCGGTGATGATGTACCTGCTGCTCGTGCTGGGCATCTTTCTCCTCGCCAAGGGCATAGTCGGGCTGGTGTGACGGTGTCGCAACCGGCTCAAGAGAATCGCCCCGGCTTCATAAGGCGGAACGTCCCCGTCACTGCCTGGCTGCCGCAGTACCAGCGTGCCTGGCTGACCAGCGACCTGGTCGCGGGCATAACGGTCTGGGCGCTCCTGGTTCCCGAGGCGCTCGCGTACGCGCAGATCGCCGGAGTGCCGGTCCAGTACGGCCTGTACGCCGCGCCGTTCGCCCTTATCGCCTACGCGATCTTCGGCGGATCGAAACGGCTGTCGGTGGGACCCACATCAACCGTGGCGATAATCTCGGCCTCGGTGATCGCCCCGCTCGCGGCCGCGGGGTCGCAGCACTACCTGTCCCTCACCATAATGCTTGCGATAATGACCGGGGTGGTGCTGGTAGCCGCGGGCGTCGCGCGGCTCGGGTTCGTCGCGAAGTTCCTCGCCAAGCCGGTGCTCCAGGGCTTTATATTCGGCCTGGCCATCACCATCGCCCTCGGGCAGGCCGGGAAGCTCTTCGGGATCCACACCACCGGAGATACCGCGCTCCAGAAGCTGATCTCGATCTTCCAGCAGATCGGCGACTGGCGGCTGCTGCCGTTCGTGCTGGGCGCCGGTTGCCTCGCCGCCCTGTTCCTCCTGTCGAAGTACCTCCCCAGGCTGCCGGCGGCGATCATCGTGGTGGCGATCGCGACTGTCCTGGCGTACGCATTGAACCTTGGCGCCCACGGCCTGGTGCTCGTCGGCAAGGTCCCGAGCGGGTTTCCCGGCTGGCACCTGACGGGAATAACCCTGGAGGACTTCTATCACCTGCTGCCCGGGGCGCTCGCGGTGGCCCTGGTCGCCTTCTCCGAGTCGATCGCTGTCGCCAGATCCGACGCGGACAAATACGACTACCGGATCAACACCAACCAGGAGATGATAGCCAACGGCCTGTCGAACGTGGGGGCGGGGCTCTTCCAGGGGTTTGCCGTGAACGGCAGCCTCTCCAAGACGGCGGCGAGCGACGCCGCGGGCGACAAGAGCCAGCTCTCCTCGTTCGTCACGGCCGCGCTGGTCTTCCTGACCTTGCTCTTCCTGACCCCGCTCTTCAAGTACCTGCCGGAGGCAACCCTGGGGGCCATCGTCATCCACGCGCTCTGGCACTACTTCGACCCCAGCTGGATGGCGCGCTACTACCGCGTCAGGAAGGTCGACCTGGGGCTGGCGCTGGCCGCGCTGCTGGGCGTGGTGCTCTTTGGGGTGCTGCCCGGAATACTGGCGGGGGTAGTCCTCTCGCTGGCCCTGCTGCTGAACAGGGTCGGCAGCCCGCACACCGCCGTGCTGGGCAGGGAGCCGGGAGGGACGAGGTTCGCCGACCTGGCGAACCACCCCGACTACGAGACGGTGCCGGGAATCCTCATCTACCGGTTCGATGCGGCGCTGGTCTTCCCCAACGCCGAGCTCTTCGCGGAAGAGGTCAGGACCCTCATGCACAAGACGGAGCCGCCGGTGCGGATTGTCGTCATCGACTGCGAGGCCATCTCGGACATGGACACCACCGCGTCGGACCAGTTCCTCAACCTGCTGGACGCCCTCGAGAAGTTGAACGTCTCGATCTGCCTCGCCCGAGTGCACGAGCCCGTCCGTGAGTTCATGAGCAAGGACGGCATCATCGAGGCCGTCGGCGTGGACCACATCTACCCGAGGGTCATTGACGCCGTGGACGCCTTCGAGGGACGCACAACGGAGAATAGCGCCGAGTAGAACTTTGGGGCCGAGTAGCATAGATGCACCACTGGTGCCGGCACCGGTCGTGCAATTCTTTGAGGAACAACCGGCGGTTCAGGTCTTTGGGCTCCGGCTCTCTCTGGGCGGCAGCCTCTTCACCCAGGCTATCATCAGAACCAGCAGGGCCAGCACGCACAGGGTCCAACCCCAGAAGAAGGCCAGATAATCGCTGAGGGCGCCGATCGGCGGGGAGCCGGGCAGCGCGTTGCGGAACGCGACCATAGAGAAGAGTACGGCCGCGATGAACGGGAACAACACCATCTCCACCTTGTGCCCGAGGAGCTCCGCTATCACCATCGTCAGCACGGTGGCGGTCAGCAGCCACAAGATGACCATGGAAAAGACGACCACGACCTTTGTCACCGGCGAGCGCTGGACAACCAGGGCGAGCTCGTTAAAGTCTACGCCCGCCTCTTTCATGAGCTTCGCGCCGATGTCTATCCCGGGGATGTCGCCGCTGAACGATACCTGGATCGGCACATACTGATTCCTGCCGTTCACCTTCGGCCCGCTGATCGCTATGGCGAGGCCGCCGGTGTGCCTGTCCCAGGGGTAATCGCTGGCCGTCCCCGCCAGCTCGACCGTGACGTCGGCCGGACTCGGGAACTGGCCCTTCGGGAGGACCCTCTCGACCCCACCCGTTGAGGTCGTGGCAATGAAGTGCAGGTCTTCCGTCAGCTCGTCATCCGCGTTCAGGAATTTTCCGTTGGGGATGAAGATGACGCGCATATCGATGCTGCCCCCGTTGATGTCCACCGTGCGCGTCTTGACCAGCATGCTCACGTAGTCCTGCGTGTGGGGCGGCCTGGGGTCGAGAACGACCATTCGCGCTGAGGTGTCACGCCGGTAAGCGACTATCGCGCCGGCATACAGCGCGGCGAACACCACGACCGCGCAGACGGCGATCAGCGCTATCTTGAACTTCCTGCTCTTCTTCGTCTTCGTGTCGGTCACCACAGGCACACCCCTGGAAACCAGCCATCGATCCAAGCTCACATCAGTCACGATTCTATCATCTGAGTTCCAGAGGTGAGTTTCATTCGGAATCAAAGCACCAAGGTGCCTGACACCGTGGTGCGTTATACATCTCTGATGGGCAATAATAGTGATTGGATTTGTCAGGAGCTGCGGCGAGAGGTGTGGAAGCATGCGAGATCCCGGCGATGTCAGCAAGGATGAGTTGCGCGAGTTGCTTGGCAAGGGCTGGCTCACGCACGACGGGGCGTGGTTCTTCAGCGTGGCGGCCGAGATGGGGATGGAAGCCGCCAACAGGCTGAACAAAGCCGCGATCAAGGCGATGGCGCCTTTCGAGACGCGGCGCACGATGAAGGTCCTCCAGGTCGATTCGGCGGATCTGACCGACTGCGCATCGCTGGTGAGTTTTGTGACCGCGGGCCTCGGCCTGATAATGCCGGACTCGATCCTCAACAACCTGCACTTTGATTGCATCGACGAGAGCACGATCCACTGGTCGTGGGAGCCTGGACGGTGCTTCGCCTTCAAGGGTATGAGCCAGATGGGCCGTATCGACGACTACGAGTGCGGGGTACTTTTCAGGATACTATGCTGGCTCGAGGTCATGAAGATCGCAGCCAGGCTGGAGCCCGACCCGGTCAAGTGCCTCTTCCACGAGACGGGAGTGTGTCAGGGCGACTTCACACTGACGTTTCCTGGCTGACTCGAGGTTGAGGAGACCGCGGCCGAAAACCCTGGAAGGCGACCGAGCGCCCGTCGAGGAGAGGGAAGTTGGAGGAGATGGAAGACTACGACGCGCGGGTGACCCCATATATGATCGATGAGTCGGAGTTCGCAGCGGTGCACACGCTCGAGGAAAAGGCGAAGTTCCTGCTCCGCTACGCGGTGCTTGCGCCCTCGGGGCACAACGCGCAGCCCTGGCAGTTCGGTCTCACTGGAGACGGCGTCCTCGTCTACGCGGACTACTCGCGCCGCCTTCCCGTGGCAAACCCCGACGACCGCGAGCTGATCATGAGCGTGGCCACCTCGATCACCAACCTGCGAATCGCCGCGGCCCACTTCGGCCTCGCCTGCGACGTGCGCTATCTCCCCCAGCCGGGCAAGAAAGACCTGCTGGCTTCGGTCAAGCTCTCTGAGGGGCAGGCGGACCACCGCATGGCCGACCTCTTCCCCGCTGTTCTCACGCGGTGGACCAACCGCTTCGAGTACGACGACAAGAAGCTGTCCGAGGCGGACCGGGCCGAGCTGGGTCCTTTCACCACCCTCGGCGGCGCCTCCATCGCGATTATCACCGACGATGTCACCAGGGGGAAGCTCGCGGACGTCATTGAGCAGGGCGACCTCAAGCGCATGGCCGACAAGGCATTCACCCGGGAGCTCTCGGACTGGATACGCCCGGACAGGTCAAGGAAAACCGACGGGATGCTGGCCACGGCACTGGGCATCCCTCCACTGGTGTCGGGCGTCGCCCCGTGGATAGTGCGCACGTTCAACACCAGCAAGTCTCAGGCGAAGAAGGAGTCCGCACTGGCGCGAGCGAGCGCCGCCCTGGTTGTCCTGCATGGCGAGGATGAAACAATCAATCTGCTGGAGGCCGGGGAGCTGCTGGAGCGATTCATCCTCAAGCTGACGTTCGTCAGCATGTTCTACTCTTTCTTCAACCTGCCCGTAGAGCTCGATGATCTCAGGGCGAAGATCCAGTCGCTTGCCGGAATAGACGACCAGCCGCAGCTCCTGCTGCGCATAGGATACGGGGCTCGACCCAAGACGGACTCGCTCAGGCGGTCCGTGGAAGATGTCCTGAAGGCATAGGGCCGCTCCCGGACCGGCACGGCGTAGAGCGACCGCTGAGTCGCACGTCGCCCGGGATGATAAGCCTTAACGGCCCGGCGCCGGCAAGCTGGAAAGACAACTTGCTTCAGCGCTCGTCGCCACGAACTCCGTCACTCACAATGCCTGTTTCACGTTGACCCACGTCAAAGAAAATCGTTTCGATTTCTTGCAGGAACTGGTGCGGCAGCGATGAAGGTTGCGGCTGTGTGTATGTCATTGCTACAGATTTGAACCGCGTAGTGGGTTGCTCCAGCGAGCAGGCAAGCTAACAGGAGGATGCAGCATGAGATTTAAGACAACCTTGGTACTGGTATGTCTGTTGCTGGTAGCGGCCTTCGCGCTGATCGCAGTACCAGCCTTCGCCGCCGGGAAACCCCAGGGAGTGACCCACAAGGGACCGGTGACCCCGGCGGACAGAAAGGCCGCTGCGGCGCGAAACGCGGCGGCGGGCATGAAGGTCGGGGGGGACACCAGCGGGGGAGCCGTGCCCACGCCGGGAGGCGTGCCTGACTATTTCGGCCCCTACCCCAACTACGCCAACAGCCCCCTTCCAACAGTTGTCTCTCAGACCCCGACCAACCAGTTCTTCTTCGCGGAAGGGACCTGCCGTCCCAACTTCGATCCGTACATCACGATCCAGAACGCCGGCGGCGCCGCGGCGAACATCACGATAACCTACATGAAGGGCGACGGCACGACCAAGGTCCAGACGCTGACGGTACCGGCCAAATCGCGGGGAACGGTTCACCCTCCTGACGTGCTCGGCGTCGGCAACGATGTAGCGCATGACTTCAGCTCGAAGGTCGTATGCACCAACGGGCAGCCGATAATCGCAGAGCGCCCGATGTACTTCAACTACAACGGGGTGTGGACCGGAGGCGACGACGCGCTGGGCGCGACGTCTCCCGCCAAGTCCTTCTTCTTCGCGGAAGGGACCTGCCGTCCGAACTTCGATCCTTACCTGACGATACAGAACCCGGGAACCAAGGACGCCGCAGTGACCATAACCTACATGAAGGGCGACGGCACGACGGCCACGGTCCAGCTCACTGTAGCCAAGAATTCACGTTCAACCGTCACGCCCAGGACGACGCTGGGCACGGGCGACGACGCCGCCCACGACTTCAGCTCCAAGGTGGAGTGCACCAACGGGCAGCTGATAGTCGCTGAGCGGCCGATGTATTTCAACTATAAATCGGGGGAGCTTAACTGGACCGGAGGCAGTGACGTCATCGGCGCGACGGCACCGGCCGCAACGTTCAACTTCGCCGAGGGGACGAGCCGCCCCGGCTTCGATACATGGTTCACCATACAGAACCCGGGGAGCACCGCCGCAGACGTCACGGTGACTTACCTGAAGGGAGACGGCAGCACTGCCACGGAGAGCCTGGTCGTGGCCAAGAACTCCCGCTCGACAGTAGAGGCCAGACACACCATGGGCACCGGGGATGACCCCGCTCACGACTTCAGCGCGACGGTGGCCTGCACCAACGGCCAGACGATCGTCGCCGAGCGCCCGATGTACTTCAACTACAAGCCCGGCACGCTGAACTGGAACGGCGGGCACGACGTGATGGGCGCAACCACGACCGCCGGCACCTTCGCGTTCGCCGAGGGCACCACGCGGCCGGACTTCGATCCGTACATCACCGTAGAGAACCCGGGAGCAGCCGCCGCCAGCGTCCAGATCTCGTACATGACCGGAGACGGCGCCACCAAGACCCAGGCAATCAACGTAGGTCCGCATTCACGTGGAACCGCTCACCCGGCAGATATCATCGGCACGGGCAACGACGCGGCCCATGACTTTAGCGCCCAGGTGCAGTGCACCAACGGTCAGCAGATCCTGGCGGAGCGCCCGATGTACTTCAATTACAAGGGGGTCTGGACCGGGGGCAGCGACACCGTCGGGTTGCCGTTCGACGCCATACAGACAGCGGCCGCGGGAACGGGCATCAGGAAGTTCGTGGACTCCCTGCCGGGACTTGGCGCGGCCAACGCCAACGACCTGGGGCAGTACATCCCGGTGGCGGTGCCTGACAAGACCACCTACCCGGGCTCAGACTACTACGAGATCGAGCTCGGTCGATACACGGAGCAACTGCATAAGGACCTGCCGCCGACCACGCTTCAAGGCTACCGGCAGACAAACTCCAGCGATCCTAAGGTGACCAGGTTCAGCTACCTGGGGCCGACCATCATCGCCCAGAAGGACCGGCCGGTAAGGGTCAAGTTCACCAACCACCTGCCGACGGGCGCCGGCGGCAACCTGTTCATCCCGGTGGATACCACGGTGATGGGCGCCGGCATGGGGCCCAACGGCATGGACTCCTATACGCAGAACCGTGCCGTCATCCACCTCCACGGCGGCAACACCCCCTGGATCAGCGACGGCACCATGCACCAGTGGATAACTCCCGCCGGCGAGAGCACTGCTTATCCCAAGGGCGTAAGCGCCCAGAACGTCCCGGACATGCCCAATCCAGGGCCGGGTTCGGCGACGTTCTTCTACACCAACCAGCAGAGCGCAAGGCTGATGTTCTACCACGACCACGCCTACGGCATCACACGGCTCAACGTCTACGCCGGTGAGGCGGCGCCTTACCTGGTGCAGGACTCCGCGGAGAAGACCCTGGTCAACAACCACATCATCCCGGCGGACCAGATCCCGTTGGTCATCCAGGACAAGACGTTTGTGCCCAGCAATGCACAGCTGGCCGCCGAGGATCCGACCTGGGACAAGGCCAAGTACGGCGGGAAGGGCCAGCTCTGGTTTCCCCACGTGTACATGCCCAACCAGAACCCCGGTGACATCACGGGCGCGAATGCCATGGGACGCTGGGACTACGGTCCCTGGTTCTGGCCACCGTTCACCGGCCTCGCCAACGGCCCGGTGGCCAACCCCTACTACAACCCGACAACGGCGCCCTGGGAGCCGCCGACGATACCGGGCACTCCCAACCCGTCGATAGTGCCGGAAGGCTTCATGGACACGCCGCTGGTCAACGGCACCGCCTACCCGTTCGTCCAGGTGGGGCCGAAGGCATACCGCTTCAGGATACTGAACGCCTGCAACGACCGCACGCTGAACCTGCAGCTTTACTTCGCCAAGTCGAACGGACAGATGTGGAACGCGGCGGACGGCACCCTTGCCGACGGAAACGCCGGTGAGGTCAACATGGTGACCGCCGCTCCAAACACCGGACTGCCCGCAAGCTGGCCCACTGACGGTAGAGACGGCGGTGTGCCCGATCCCAAGGCTTCGGGGCCGGCGATGGTCCAGATCGGCAACGAGGGCGGCTTCCTGCCGCAGGCGGCCGTGCTGCCGAACACCCCTGTCGGTTATATCTACAACCGCAGGGACATCACCGTGCTGAACGTCTCCAACAAGACGCTCTTCTTGGGGCCGGCCGAGCGAGCCGACATCATCATCGACTTCTCGAAGGTCCCCGACGGGACCAAGCTGATACTCTACAACGACGCGCCAGCCCCGGTGCCGGCGTTCGACCCGCGCGTCGACTACTACACCGGAGATCCCGACCAGACGAGTTCGGGCGGAGCGCCCACGACTATCGCGGGCTACGGCCCCAACACCAGGACCGTCATGCAGTTCCAGGTCTCGTCGGCGAAGAGTGGAGGCATGTCCGGGTTCAACCTGAACGCCCTCAAGGCGGCGCTGCCTCACGCTTACGCCACCTACCAGGCACCGCCGATAGTGCCGAATGCGGCATACAACTTGGCGTTCAACGGCAACTTCCCGACCGATTCGTATGTGAGGATTCAGGATACGACCAAGAGCTTCTTCAACGGACCGCTGACCGCACTGAAACTGACCAGCGGAGGCAGCGGCTATACCTCAACGCCTAATGTGGCGATCACCGGAGGTGGTGGGAGCGGCGCGACCGGGGCTGCACAGATCTCCGGCGTCACCTCCATCGGGGTGACAAACGGAGGGAGCGGATACACAAGTGCGCCCGGCGTCGGTTTCACCGGCGGCGGCGGAGGCACCGGAGCGGCGGCGGTCTCACAGTTCTCCGGCGTCACGCAGATCAACGTGACAAGCGGTGGTGCCGCCTACATCTCTCCACCTGACGTCACGATCTCGGGAGGCGGCGGCGCCGGCGCGACAGCGGTGGCGACGGTCGCCAACGGTCTGGTGATCGGGGTGACCGTCACCAACGGTGGCAGCGGCTACACGTCACCTCCGAGTGTTGCATTCAGCGGAGGCGGGGGCGGGGCCTCGGGCGCGGCAGCTACCGCCGTGATCTCTCCTGGCGCTGTTACCGGCGTGATAGTGACCAACTCGGGTCACGGTTATACCGTGGCTCCGGGCGTGACGTTCACCGGCGGCGGTGGCGGGATAAACGCGGCCGCGCTGGCGAATATAAGCCCCGGCGTGGTCACCTGGATCACGCTGACCAACCCTGGCGCCAATTACAAGTCGGCGCCGACCGTCAGCATCACGGGCGGTGGAGGTTCGGGTGCCAGGGCGGTGGCCGTCGGGGTCCTGATGAGCCTGCAGCCCAAGGCGATCCAGGAGTTGTTCGAGGAAAACTACGGCCGCATGAATGCCATCCTGGGCGTCGAAATACCCAACACGACCGGCCTCAACCAGACAACCATTCCATACCTGGATTCGGATCCACCAACCGAGCTGATCCAGAACACCGCCAATCCGGCGACTCCAATAGGGACGCTGTCCGACGGTACTCAGATCTGGAAGATCACTCACAACGGCGTGGATACCCACGCCATCCACTGGCACATGTTCAACGTGCAGTTGATCAACAGGGTCGGCTGGGACGGAATGGTTAAGCCACCAGATGCGAACGAGTTGGGCTGGAAGGAAACTGTCAGGATGAACCCGCTGGAGGACGCCATAGTGGCCCTGCGGCCGATCATCCCCCACGTGCCCTTCGACATACCCAACAGCATCCGGCCGCTGGACCCGACCATGCCGCTTGGAAGCACGCTCAACTTCACCAACGTCGACCCGTCCGGCCAGCCGGTCACGGTCGTCAACCACACCATCAACTTCGGCTGGGAGTACGTGTGGCACTGCCACCTGCTCGGTCACGAAGAGGACGACATGATGAGGCCGATGGCGATCGGGGTCGCTCCAAAGACTCCGACCGGGCTGACGGCAAACGTCGTCGGATCCACGGTGAACCTGACCTGGAACGACACTTCCACCAACGAGACACAGTGGACCGTCCAGAGGGCGGCCGCTCCGACAGGCCCATGGACCACGATCGGGACACCGGCATCGACTACCGGGCCGACGGTGAGCCCGCCGGTAGTGCCGTCCCCGGCGTTCGCCGACACACCGGGAACCGGGACCTGGTACTACCAGGTGATCGCGAACAACGTGATCGGCGACACGACAGTGTATCCTGCGCCGGCCGCGGGCTTCCCGAGCATGTCGATGGACTCGACGGCCTCAACGTCCGCGAGTGCGGTCGTGCCCTGATTGATAAAGGCGCGCGAGCGTCATAGACAGAAAGCAGAACGCCCGGCGCGAGCCCGCACCGGGCGTTCTCTCGTACGCACCCACCGGCCCTCACCGTGCTAGCGCGTCCGACCGATGACCCGTCTTCCCACCAAAGCGGCCGCGGCCGCATACAGGAAGGGCACCGACATGGAAAGCATCGCCTTGCCGCCGCCTGAAGGGCGCCTCTCGCGGGCGGCGGGAAGCTCCACCAGTGGGGCGTGAGGCTCCGACTGGTACCAGAACGTCACGCAGTCGTAGCGCGCAGGAAGGGCGTTGTCGAGGCCGTGGTCGAGAGTGACCTTGATGCGCTCCTCGAACGAGACCGGCATCTCGGCGTGGAAGCGGTAACAGGAGACCTGGCGCCTGGCGCGGCTCCGCCTGGTCACGCCGTGTGTCGCTGTTGTGCACGGAACGCTGGTGAAGTACCAGGCCCCGTTGAAGTAGTCCTCTCCGCCCGTCCCGTGAACGTCGGGCTCATCGGCCGGGTCGCGGTCGATCCACATGCGCTCCCATCCCTCGAGCATGCCCATGCCGAAGCCCTCGGGTATCAGCCAGCGCAACGGGTTGGCCCTCCAGGGAAAGCCGAGTCCCTGCATGTCGACGTGGCAGCCCATGTAGCAGCCGCGCCCGGTCGCGTCCAGTACAGTGAAGGGCGCCTCGCCGCGGGCCATGGTGGAGGTGCGCCAGGTGGCGTGGAAGTAAGGGGCGCTCCTCTCGAGTTCGCGGCGAAGGTCCAGCCAGGTGACCTGGAAGAAGAAGACCCTGAGCGCGAACGGCCCCTGGTTCTCGAACACGATGCGCGCCATGCGGCGGAACGGCATCGGGAAGAGGCAGAGGTAGGCGCCGGAGGTGATTGACAGGTAAGCCGACGAGAACTCGACCGGGCGGGCGAAGGTCGCGCCGAAGAGGTCGCCCAGGGGCACGCTCACCGACGGCTCGTCCTCGTCGTCCCAGTACATGCGGACCGCCACGTTGCGAAGGGCTCCGGGGTTGACATGAGGGGGCAGCGTGACCCAGATGCGGGTGATGACGCCCGGGCCCTCCAGGTCCGCCGCGATAAACGGCTTGCCCGGGAGAAGGTCCACGCACTTCTTGAGCCCCGCCCCGGCCGCGCCCGGGTACGACCTCTCGCGCCGCCCGTAGCTGGTGACCTGGCGCGTCGTCCCGTCGTGCGGGTCGATGCCCAGCATGTCTTTGCTGAGGTTGATGAACACTGGCACCCCCTGCGCCGATTACCCGGATTATACCCCCGGCGGCGACACGGGCCGAACCGGCCCGGCGCGAGACACGCCAGGCAGTCTTCCTTCCTTCTGTTTTCCCGTACACGCCCGGCTCGCGGTCGTAGTAGGATGTTCATGCCCGCGATCGAGCGCAAACTGAAGTGAAGGAGACCCGAAGTGGAAGATACGGATGTCTACGAACAACTGAGGCGCAACCTCGACGTTTTCGTGACCGGCTGCCCGCCGGCGCCCGAGATAGATGAGATCCTGAGGATCCTGTTCAACGAGGACGAAGCCCTGCTGGCGCTGGGCCTCTCGTTCATGCCCAGGACCGCCGACGACGTGGCGGAGAAAGCAGGGTTGCCCCCCACCGGGGCGGCGGACGTCCTGGAGACCCTGGCCGACAGGGGAGTCGTGTTCGCCAGCGTGCGCGACGGCGCAAGGCTGTACAGCCTGGCACCGGTGATGCCCGGGCTGTTCGAGCTGCCGTTCATGAAGGGCGCCAAAAGCGAGCTGACCGATCGGCTGGCCCCTCTCTGGCAGGTCTACATGCCGATATACTCGAGCATGCTGGGGACCCCCGGGATGGCCATCTCCAGGATCATCCCGGTCCAGGAGGAGGTCGAGAACGAGCCGGGAGTGCTCACCTACGACATGCTCTACGACCTCATCGATAAAGCGAAGACCGTCGGGGTGGCCCACTGCGCCTGCCGGGAGTGCGAGGAGCGCTGCGAGGCGCCGCGCGAGGCCTGCATGGTCTTCGACAGCAAGTGCGACTTCCTGGTAGAGCGCGGGTTCGCCCGCGAGATCACCAAGGACGAGATGAAGGCCATGCTTCGCGATATGGACGAGGCCGGCCTGGTCCACCAGGTCAACAACGCCCAGGACAGGCTGACCATGATATGCAACTGCTGCCCCTGCTGCTGCCACCTGCTCCGCGGGCTTATCGAGTTCGGCAACGCCAGCGTGTTGGTCAACAGCGGCTTCGTCCCGGTTGTCGACGCGGAGCTATGCGCCGGCTGCGCGACCTGCGCGGACGAGCGCTGCCCGATGGGCGCCATAGAGGTCGTCGATGATATCGCAACGATCGACGAGGCCAGGTGCATCGGCTGCGGTCTGTGCGTGACCGGCTGCCCGTCGGAGGCGCTGAAGCTGGTGCGGCGCGAGGGAGCCCCGGTACCGCCGGGGACCGTGCGCGACATGGGCCTCAAGATTCTGAGCGACAAGGGCAGGCTCGAGGGCTTCATCAAGCTCAACCAGGGATAGGCGCGGAGTACGTCTTCATGAAGTGGAAGTCCGCGCGCCTCTTCGATCTCTTCTTCAAGCTGGCGACATCCGAGAACAGGCCCGACGACCCGTTCCTGGATGACTACTGCAGGATATTCGCGGGCGAGATCCCCGCACAGTCGCGGGCGGGCAGAGGCGTTCTGCTCAAGGCCCTGCCGTCACGCAGGCTTCTGAAAGAGATGGTGGCGCGGCGTCTCGATCGTCCCGCCGGGTGAAGCCGGCCGTGCCAGAGATCACCGGCCTCACGCGCGGTAGCGCTTGAAGACAAAGGCGAAGAGGGGCGCGAAGCGCTTCATGAATCCGAACCAGGCGGCAGGCGCGTGACGCCTGATGAAATACATCGTCTTCGCGGACCAGGTGGTGACCACCAGGAAGCGGTCCTTCTTCACCGAGTTCACTATCAGGCGGGCGGCGTAGTCGGCGGTGGTGGTTATCGAGTAGCCGACGGACATCATCTTCCTGGCGCCGTCGCTGAACCCCTTGATCGCGATCCCGTCCCAAATCGGCGTGTCGGTGCTGCCGGGACACACGCAGGACACCCCGACCCCGTGGACCCTGGCCTCGAGCATCAATGCCTCCGACAGGCCCACCACGGCGAACTTGGCGGTCACGTACGGGGCCAGGTAGAGCACGGGATCGAACAGCCCGCTGGACGAGGCCACGTTGACGATGTGCCCCTGGCCCCTGGTGAGCATGTGAGGGTAGACCGCCCCGACCGTGTTGATCACGCCCTCGAGGTCGACGTCGAGGACGGACTTCCAGTCGGCCAGGGTGAGCTGCTCGATCGGGCAGAAGCTCACCACCCCGGCGGAGTTGACCAGCACGTCGATTCTGCCGCACGCGGCCAGAGCCGCCTCGACCATCTTCCTGACCGCGGCCGCATCCGAGACATCGGCCGGAAGGGCCACGGCCGTGCGCCCCAGCAGCTCGACCTCGCGGGTCACGTCGGCTAGGCCGGCCTCGTCGATGTCGTTGAGGAGGATCGGGTCGGACCCCTCGCGCGCGAACGCCAGCGCCGCGGCCCGTCCTATGCCGCTCGCCGCCCCGGTGATTAACACCGCTCTGTCTGCTAGATCGCGCATCTTCCGTCCCGCCTCTCGACACCGCCGACATCATTCTATTGCTCATAAGCTGAGGAAGTAAGGTTGAAACCCCCGGCAGGGACGGGCTGCCGCGCGAAGTAGTGAAGCAAGGAAAGGAGTTGAAGCCATGCCTCCACACGATGTGAGCGACCATACGGAACAGAACGAGTACGAAGGGTTCGAGGATGTCCTCGTCGCGCGCGGCGTTCTCGACGCCGGGCAGCTGGAGAGCGCTCGCACGATCAGCCGTTCGACCGGCGAGGACTTTGTCGAGGTGATCGTCGAGCGCGGGCTCGCTCCGCGACAGGCGGTCATGAGCGCCATGAGCCAGTATCTTGGGATCCCTTACCGGAGCCTGGTGACAGATGATATAGACCCCCGGGCGGTCAAGCGGATTCCGAGGAACATGGCGTTCGAGTCGCGAGTCATCCCGGTCTCGATCGATGCACAGGCGATCGTGCTCGCCGCGTGCGCCCCCCTGGACGTCCAGGCGCAGGAGAACCTCTCGTTCGCCTCCGGTCTCTCCCCGGCCTTCACCCTCTGCGACTGGCCGGACATACGTTCCGCGCTGGACCACTTCTATCCGCGGGTGGCGACCTCGGAGGAGGCGATCTCGGAGGATGAGGAACTCGTCTGCGTCATCAGGCTCGAGGGGGGCAGGCTGGAGGAGGAGGAGTGCATCGATTCCGAGCTGGATGAAGAGAAGTCCGCCGACCTGCTGGACAGGCTGATCGCGTCGTCGGTTAAGAGAAGGGCCAGCGACATCTACATCGAGCCCGGCGCGGACAAGGCCACCATAAGGTTCAGAGTCGACGGGGTGGTCGGCAAGGTGCAGGAGGTGGCACGCGAGGTCTACGCCGCGCTGGTCTCGCGTGCAAAGATCCTGTCCGAGCTGGACATCGGCGAAAAGAGGCGGCCGCAGGACGGGGTCATCTTCATGACGATCGGCGACAAGGACGTGGACTTCCGCGTCGCGACCGTACCCACCATCTATGGCGAATCCCTGACGATGCGCGTGCTGGACCAGACAAGCACCGGCGCGGACATGCGCTTGCTGGGCTTCGAAGAGAATGACCTCGCGATCGTCCTTCAGGCCTTACGCGAGCCCAGCGGCTTGATCCTTAACACCGGACCCACCGGATGCGGCAAGACCACTACCATGTACTCGATGCTCCGCAACCTGGATGGCATGGCTACCAAGATCGTGACCATCGAGGACCCGGTCGAGTACCGCATGGAGAACGCCACGCAGATACCGGTGAACAACGCGATCGGCATGGGTTTCGCGCCGCTCTTGCGCTCGGTCCTGCGGCACGACCCCGACACCATCCTCGTCGGCGAGATCCGCGATGCCGAGACGGCGCACACGGCCGCGCAGGCGGGCCTCACCGGCCACTTGCTGCTGAGCACCCTTCACACCACCGACGCGCCCGAGGTGCTGCTGCGCCTGATGGAGATGGGGGTCGAGCACTTCTACATCAGGGCGGTGGTCAAACTGATTGTCGCGCAGAGGTTGGCCAGGAAACCCTGCCCGCAATGCAGGGTCTCTTACAAGGCTTCGGCCGACGAGCTCAGCGAGATGGGCCTTCCGGCTGATCAAAGCGTCGACATCTTCAGGGCGGTGGGTTGCCCGGCGTGCAGCTCGGGGTATCGCGACCGCACGGGCATCTTTCAGGTGATGCCGATGACCCCGAAGATCGAGGAGCTGATGGTGCCAGGTGTCCAGCTAGACGCGATCAGAAGGGAGGCTCTCGACGATGGCATGCGCACGCTGTGGCAGAACGGCGTGAAAAAGGTTCTGGAGGGTCAGACGACCCTGGAGGAGATCCGCCGCGTCCTCCCCAGGTAGTGACAGGTACTTTCCACTTCTTTTCTACTCGTACGATTGGACTATCGATTTAATTCGCGGACACCTGTCCGGAGTAGAAAAAGAAGTGGAAAGAACCTGTCACTATCGTATGTCCTCGAGTCGGTCTAGCTCGCCTTGTGCTCGGCGAAGATCGGGCAGACCTCGATCCCGTCCCAGACGTCCTCGGGTATCCTGTCGTACCTGTTGCAGACGCGCTTGTCCGCGACCATCAGGATCGGGCAGGACAGGCAGGGCGAGGTGAACTTAGCGAATGCAAACAGGTCCTTGCGTAAGATAGAGTCCTGGCGGATTAGATCTTTCCGCAGCACCGAGTCCGCGGGAATGAGCTCCCTGGTCCAGATCGAATCCTGCCCCATTCTTTTGCTGAACAGCTTCATAAGCCTCCTCCGGTTAATTCAGTAATCGGTACCGTCAGAGGCTGGGGCAATCAGCCGAAAGGTTCATCTTTTCGTAGTACCTATGGAAAAGCGAAAGGCGGGCTCTGGAGGGCCCGCCTTCCGGTACGGTCGATCAATGGTTAACAGAAATCAGACGCGCTCCCAGAGGGCCGCGTTTCCGTTGCCGAAGCCGCCGCAGAGCATCACGACGCCGTACTGCGCATCGCTGGCGTCGGTCTTCATGATGTTGTTCAAGGTCGTCGTGAGGCGCGCGCCGGACTGCCCGAGCGGGTGACCGAGGGCGATGGCGCCCCCCCATAGGTTGGTCTTCTCGAACGGCGCGTTCTCCTCAACGCCCAGCTCGCGCATGACCGCCAGCACCACGCTCGCGAACGCCTCGTTCATCTCGTAGACGTCGATGTCGGCCGGGGTCAGGCCCTTGCGGTCGAGGAGTTTATTGCACGCCGCGGCCGCGGACATGCCCATGAGGGTCGGGTCGTATCCGTGCATCACTCCGCCGCCGTAGCGCAGCGTGTAGGACATACCCAGCTCGTCGGCCTTGTCGCGGCTCATCAGCAGCACCGCCGCCGCCCCGGTCGTGAGAGGCGAGCTGGTGGCCGCCGTCACCACGCCGTCGGGCTTGAACGCCGGCTTCATCGCCGCCATCTGCTCGAGGCTGGGGTTGTCCCTGATCCACTGGTCCTTGTCCACCACGAACTCGTTGCCCTCGTCGTCCAGGCCTGTCACCGGCACGATCTCGTCGGAGAACTTGCCGGAGTCCCGGGCTTCGCGCGCCCTGATGTGGCTGTGGTAGGCGACGAGCTCCATGTCCTCGCGGCTGATGTTCTTGAGCTCGGCGGTCTTCTCCGAGGTCGCGCCCATGGGGAGCTCGGCCGGGTTGCAGTAGTTGGCGATCCGGGGAGGGAAGTCCATTCCCATGCCCATCGATACGTTCATCATGTCCTCGACGCCGGAGGCAACGTAGGTGTCGCCCTCGCCGCACATGATGGCGCGGGCGGCGTGCTCGATCGACGCTAGAGCCGAGGGGCACTGCTGGTTGACGCCGTTGGTGGCCACGTTGACCGGGAGCCCGGAGGCGAGCCACCCGAAGCGGGCGATGTCGTTCTGCATGCCGGTCTGGTTCGCGGTGCCGCAGAAGACCGCCTCGACGTCGGCGGGATCGACCTGCGGGTTGCGCTTGAACAGCTCCAGGTAAACCGCCGTGAGAAGCTCGTCGGGCCTCAGCGCCCTGAACCATCCCTTGGCCGGGTGGGCCCGGCAGTTCGCGGTCCTCACTCCGTCGACGAGTACGCATTCCTTCAATTCAGCCATCTCTACCTCCGTTTTCATCAAGCCGGGCGGCCTTGCCGTGCCGCGGCGCTCCTTACCGTCCGATACCGGCAAATGAGTCTATTAGTTGGTGAGGCCGGACGCAATAGACGGCCGGGCACGAGCCGCTCAGGCCGCGGCCGAGTCCCTGATGAGGAACCGCCGCACGCCGTAGGCCTGGATGGAGACGTTCAGGATCGAGGCGTAAACGATGATCTTCTGACCGATCGCCTGTATCTCCAGGCCGTGGAGCGTATCGAGGTTCGGGCCGAAGAACAGGAGCGCGACGTAGGCGGCCAGAATGGCGAGGTAGATGAAGTTGGGCACCAGGTAGAAGGCCGGCCACCCCACGCCCAGTTGCAGCGCCAGCAGAAAGACCACGAGAAGGAGAAGGAAGCCGAACGCGATCTGGACGAAGAGGATGTGGAGCGAGTCATTGACGTTATCGGGAGTCGCCGCGATGCCGATGAAGGCGGCGCCGCTGACGATGCCGCAGAGGCGGGCGGACCCCGCGACAAACCGGTTCTTGCCCCTGACCCTCGAGATCGCGGTGGCGTTGAAGCTGAAGGCGACGATAGCGAGCCCGACCACCGCCAGCGCGATCATGAACAACACGGCTGAGGCGACATTGAGGTGGTGAGCGTAGGTGCGTGTGGCCCCGAGATCGCTGAAGAAGTTCACGGTGAACGAGTACCCGTGGGTGAAGTGGTTGTGATCGCTGGAGCCGGGGTAGAGCCACATCGCCATGCTGGTCAGGATGACGAAGGCGAGGGCGGCCGCCAGCAGAAAGTCGCAGCGCGCCACACCACGCCTGTCGAGGTTGTTCCGGTCAGGCTCCACTGGTCTCTCCCTCCTCGAATCCGCCGCCCGACATTGTAACACCAGGCCGCGTGCATGGCTGAATTGCTTAACGAATCCAAGCTTGATGCCGTTATATTAATCGTGATGACTGGGACTGGGGGCCCGGCGGCGTCTCTCGCCCGGCCGGGCGACCCGCTCTTGAGATTCGGGGAGGGGACCGATGTCCACGTGTCCGAAGTGCGGCGCCGCGAAACCTGACGGCGCCACTTTCTGCGGGCTGTGCGCGGAGCCATTCAAGGCTGAGCAGCCAACGCAAGCCGGCCCTGAGACCCCCGGCCCCGAGAAGGTCCCCTGGAGCTCGCTCGACTACGTCAGCTGGCCGTCCCGGCAGAAGGTTCGCATCCGCAAGTACGTGAAGATTTTCGTCCCCGTCGCCGTGCTGGTGATCGCCGTGGCGGCCGTGGTGCTGGTGCTGTCGACCCGGACCAGGAAGGTCGAGGGTCTCTCGCAGTTCAAGAGCGGCTACTCTGGCATCTCCTTCAGCTACCCCGCCAGCTGGGAGAAGAAGGACCAGGCTTTCCTCAAGCATCTCTCCAAGACCCAGGACGTCAATTCCAGCCAGGGGAACGAGGTCATTCTGGTGAAGCCCGGCGAGGTGTTCTTCCAGCACCTGCTGACGCTGAGCACCGAGAACGTCGCGGCGGGACGGGACTGGCCCTCCATCCTCGAGGGCCTCAAGTCGGGCTACGATAGCACCAGTTCCACTAGCGTCGGCTCGACTTTCACCGAGATGGCCCTGCCCCCGGAGACCGGGGCAAAGGGCGTTGTTGAGACCTACTACATGGACCAGAAGCCGCCGCTCTTCGAGATCGAGAGCTATATCGTCCGGGGCAATATCAGCTATACGTTCCTGTTCGCCACCCCGCTCCGGGGGAGCGCCACGGATGACAGGGACGCGCGGAACCAGTTCTTCAACATCTTGAACACCCTGCAGTTCCAGTGAGGCGGGCCGCCGGGCTCAGATGTCCAGCGAGTAGATGTAGCCGGTGACGTTCTCACCGGGCAGGGAGTAGTAGTAGGCCGAACAAGGGAACTCCCGCACGCGCTTAAAGCCGTACCTCTCGTAGAAGTCCCAGGCCAGCTGCGAATCAGTGCAAACGGTCGAGCGGGTGTAGCCGCGTGCCCGGGACTCTTCGACCCAGGCGTCCATCATCACCCTGCCTATGCCGCCGCGCCACTCCTTCTGGGACGTGAGCAGCAGGGTCTCCGTGGAGCGTGCCAGGGGATGCCGGTACTCGAAGGGCAGGTAGCCGATGATGACCCGGCGCAGGCAAGCCCGCGCGAACGGCCTGGCGCATCTCCTGCGGCCGCCGGCCAGCCAGCGCCAGGCGAAGGACACCCCGACCTTGACGTCACCGATGAGATACCGCGTCTCGAACGGCAGCCCTCCGATCAGGATCCCGCGGGCCTCGCCTTCCGCCTCCGCCACGAAGCTCGCGACGCCCATGTTGTGGAAGGTGAGGATTATGTCTTCGACCAGCCCGTCGGCGTGGTCGATCAGCGGCCAGAGGATATGGTGGAACCCGCTGACAAAGGCCTTGCGGGCGCCCTCCATGTCCCTCTCGGGGTCGAAAGGCCTGATCTGATATACGTCCAGGGCCGTCAATTGTCCTCCTGAGGGCGATCACGACACGCGCTCAAGTATAGCGCGCCGGAATGCAAAAGGGGGCTGTCCCCGCTGTGTGGTTTCTCGGGCCGGGAAAGGGACCAAGGATGCAAGGAGAAGCCATGTGCGAACGGGCTGGTACAGCCGGCGTCCATCGAGACACATAGGTTACGGGTGAGACTCAGGACTCTTTTGATCATTGAGATTATCGTCTTCGTCATCATCGCGTTGGCGATCGGGGCGGTCCTGCTGGCCACGACTCTCTCCGTCAGGCAGGCTGTAGCCGAAACCAGGAAGGTCGACGTGCTGCAGACGGATTTCTACGAGCTCAGCATCCTCAGGAGCGACTACCTGCTCTACGGCGAGGCGCGAGCCCGTGACCAGTGGCTCGCCAAGCAGGTCAGCACCAAGAAGACGCTCGATACGATGACGCTGCCAGCTACCGGCGAGACCCGTGACCTGAACCGGTTGCGAGGTTTCGTCAACGACATCAGGTCCATAACCGCCCGGCTGGTTCGGTTGCAGGAGGCCCAGGGCCTGACCACGGCGATCGAGACGTCATCGCCAGCCGTGAAGAGCGAGGTGGCCGACCTCCTCCAGACGAACGCCCGGATCAGCTCGGTGCTGGAGACGGTGACGGCGACGACCGCCGCGCGCGTCACGGCGCTTGAGAACAGGAGCACCTGGCTGATCGGCATCTTCGTCGTTCTTGCGTCAGGCATGGTGGTCGCGTTTGGAATAACTGTGTTTCGGTCCGCCCTCAAGCCCGTGGCCGAACTCCAGGTAGGTGTGAGCCGCATAGGCGCCGGCGATCTCGACTACACCGTGCCGGAGAATGCGCAGAATGAGGTGGGCGACCTGGCGAGGTCCTTCAACGAGATGGCGGCGGAACTCAAGCGGTCGTACGGCGAGCTCGAGCACGAGGTCGACGTCCGCAAGAAGACCGAGGCGGATCTGCGCGAGCACAGGGCCAGGCTGGAGGAGCTGGTCCGCGACAGGACGCGGGACCTGGAGGTGACCATGGCCGAGCTCTCCCGTTCCAACGCCGAGCTGGAGCAGTTCGCCTACGTGGCCTCGCACGATCTGCAGGAGCCGCTGCGCATGGTGAGCAGCTACGTGCAACTGCTGGAGAAGAAGTACCGGGATCAGATGGGGGACGAGGCCGACGAGTTCATCGAGTTCGCTGTCGACGGAGCGCGCCGCATGCAGGAGCTCATCAACGACCTCCTCGACTACTCCAGGGTGGGAAGGTTCGGCAAGCCATTCGAGACGGTCGACATGAACGACGTGCTCGCCACCGCGCTCGCGAACCTGGGCGTCGCCATCGACACGCACCAGGCGACGGTAACCCACGGGGATCTCCCGGTTGTGAGGGGCGACAGGGTCCAGCTGGTACAGGTGTTCCAGAACCTCATCAGCAACGCGATCAAGTTCCGCGGGCCCGAGGCGCCGCGCGTGGAGGTAAAGGGGCGAAGGGAAGGCGACGAGTGGATCTTCTCGGTGGTGGACAACGGCGTCGGGTTCGACCAGTCTTATAGCGAGCGGATATTCCAGATATTCCAGCGTCTGCAGTCCCGCGCGGAGTCCGAGGGGACGGGCATAGGGCTCGCCATAGCCAGCAGGATTGTACAGAGACACGGCGGGAGAATCTGGGCGGAGTCAGAAGTAGGTAAGGGATCGGTTTTCTATTTCAGCATTCCGGCTGAAGGGGGATGAGGATTTGAACCACAGGGCAATTGAGATATTGCTGGTCGAGGACAACCCTGGCGACGTCCGGCTCACTGAGGAAGCCCTCAAGGAAGGCAAGGTCATCAATCGCTTGAACGTGGTGCCCGACGGGGTCGAGGCGATCGCTTACCTCCGCAAAACCGGTGATTACGCGTCAGCCGCGACCCCGGACCTCATGCTGCTGGACCTGAACCTGCCCAAGAAAGATGGCCGCGAGGTCCTTGCGGAAGTCAAAGAGGACCCGGACCTGAGGAAGATACCGGTCGTGGTCCTGACGACCTCCAGGGACGAGCAGGATATCCTCAAGTCCTACGACCTCCACGCGAACTGCTACATCACCAAGCCGGTCGACTTCGCGCAGTTCATACGCGTGGTGAGGGCCATCGAAGACTTCTGGCTCTCCGTCGTCAAGCTGCCTCCCAACGGCGGGTAGGTGGAGGCGCGTTGGACGAGGCAAAGATCCTGGTAATTGAAGATAAACCGGGCGACGCCAGGCTGGTCGAGCAGCTCATCCGCGAGGCCGGCGACGGCTACCGGTTGCACTGGGAGAAGGATCTGATGAGCGGGCTCGAGAGCCTGCGCTCCGAACCTTATGACGTGGTCCTTCTCGATCTCGGCCTCCCCGGGACCACCGGCATCAGCACGTTCGTCACGGCTCTGCAGCAGGCTCCAGATGACGTCGCGATCATAGTCCTGAGCGGGCTCAACGACGAGCGGACCGCGGCGGAGGCCGTGGCGATGGGCGCCCAGGACTACCTCGTCAAGGGAGAGGTCGACGTGAAGCTGCTCGCGCGGTCGATCCGCTACGCCATAGAGCGCAAGCACTCCGAGAATGCGCTCCGGCGGGTGAACGCCGAGCTCGAGGGCTACGCGTACACCGTCTCGCACGACCTTCGCAGCCCGATAGGCGCGATGGCTCTGGCCTGCGAGCTGCTGGCGGATTCACTGGGCATGGATCTCGAGGAGCTTCGGGAAGAAGTGACAACTTCCACCGACACCATCAGGCGCAACCTGCAGAAGTGCAGCAC
>Ga0182011_10000835_pt1 | contig 26963 bp, 22 predicted proteins | sample 711E1DmetaG_FD_120481 | JGI IMG/M metagenome (GOLD analysis project Ga0182011, IMG submission 120481) | Permafrost microbial communities from Stordalen Mire, Sweden - 711E1D metaG | ecosystem: Environmental > Terrestrial > Soil > Wetlands > Permafrost | place: Sweden: Stordalen | collected...
CCGTCCAAGCCCCGAAGGGGCGATCCACAGAACCCGCAGTGAGCGCGCCCCTTCAGGGCTGAGCGTTGCGACAAATCACTGTTGCCAGTACAGCACACCCGACCAACACACATTTAGGACACTGCACTGCCCTTATGTCCCTTGCTATCCTCCCATAACCAGTGTATACAAGTGTCCGAAGCGGAATCATATGCGGTAGGGTTTGGCACGATCGATCTATGATCGTGCCCATCGTATGGACGCAATGTTTACGCAGACTTCGTAAATACATAAGGAATGGGGGCCATCATGGCTACTACTGAAAATAATCTCAAGGTAGCGTTTGCAGGGGAGAGTCAAGCGAACCGGAAGTATCTGGCATTTGCAAAGAAGGCTGAACAGGAAGGTTTCAGCAATGTGGCACGTTTGTTCCGAACGGCTGCTGAAGCTGAGACCATCCACGCGCTGGGGCACTTGGCCGCCATGGATGGCGTCGGTGCAACTGTGGACAACGTGCGCGCGGCAATGGGGGGGGAAACATATGAGTACACTGAAATGTACCCGCCGATGGTGGAGCAAGCGACCGCGGATAATCCCCGAGCCAAGCGGATGTTTTCGTATGCCTTGAAGGCAGAGGCTGTTCACGCCAAGCTTTACGGGATGGCTCTCGAAGCCCTTCAGCAGGGGAAGGACCTGACTGGGGTGGACTTCTACTTATGCCCGGTCTGCGGGAATATCGAGATGGGCAAGGCCCCCGACACCTGTCCGATTTGCGGGACGAAGGGGGAGAAATTCATAAAGATGTGAGGGGGAACGACTTTCGCGCCGGGTCGACATCAATATCAGCTTGTGCCTCGTCCTCGAGTGCGGTTCACGCGAGATAACGTGCTGGCCGAGGGGCGCCAATGATACCTAGCCTTCACTTGCTGGGAAGCGCAAAGGCGACATACATCCCACCCGAAGGGGAGCCCCACTTGCCGCCTCCGGCGCCGATGACCACAAACTGCCTTCCTTCCACGGCGTAGGTGGCCGGCGTGGCGTTCCCGGCAGCGGGCAAGACGGCCTCCCACAGCAGCTTTCCCGTGGTCTTGTCGTAGGCGTGAAACTTGCGATCGCGGATCGTTGCGCCGATAAAGATCAGGCCCCCGGTGGTCACAACCGGCCCTCCGTAGTTCTGGCTGCCCGTATTAGGCACTCCTTTGGCAACCAGCTCCGGATACTCGCCGAATGGGATCTTCCACACGATCTCGCCGCTTTCAAGGTTAATGGCGTTGAGCGTTCCCCAAGGCGGAACTTCGGCAGGGTAACCGTCGGGGTCCTTGAACCAGCCGTACCCATCGATCGTGTACTTGAGTGGATGCGGCAGTGGCTCACTCGCTGTTTTCGCGACCTTGGTATTTTCACCGGTGGCCAGGAAGTGCGCCACCGCGGTGATCACGTTTGACCCCAGGTAAGCGAAAGTTGGCATGCGGCCGCGGCCCTCGCGGATGATCTTCGCAAGCTCGTCTTCCTTATACTTCTTCCCTATGCCGAAAAGCGAGGGGAACTCGGGTGGGCTTCCGCGCATGTCCTGGCGATGGCAACTGGCGCAATTCGCAGCATACACTTGCCGGCTGTCCCTTGCATTTCTCATGTCTGGCCGGTTCACCAGCCTTACCATCGACGGCATTTCGTTGGCGTTCACATAGAGCATTCCGGTTTGGGGGTCGAACGCTGGGCCACCCCATTCGCCGCCCCCATCGAGTCCGGGGAAAACCACCGTTCCCTCGAAACTCGGGGGTATGAACTGGCCGCCACTTCGAACTTTTTCCAGTTGTTCAAGAATTGCCCGGTGCGCCTCCGGGGTTCGGTTGGTTACGATTTCCGGCGTGAACATTTGTCGTGCGAAGGGAGGTGGCTTCAGCGGAAAGGGCTGCGTGTCCGCCGTCACTTCGCCATCCACATCCGATGCGGGCACTTTACGATACTCGATAGGGAAGATCGGCTGTCCGGTCTCCCGCTCGAAGACGAAAACGAAACCGGACTTGGTGATCTGGGCCACCGCATCAATCAATCGTCCATCTTTCCTAACGGTGACAAGGCTGGGAGCGGCTGGGAAATCGCGGTCCCAGAGGTCGTGCTTGACTCCCTGAAAGTGCCAGACGCGCTCCCCGGTATCAGCTTTCAGGGCGATCACGCAGTTAGCAAAGAGATCGTCGCCGATGCGGTTGGCGCCATAGAAATCGAAGGAAGCCGAACCCGTCGCACAGAACACCAGGCCACGCTTCTCATCCAGGCTCATTCCGGCCCAGTCGTTTGCTGCGCCGATATAGGTCCAGGCATCCTTCGGCCAGGTCTTGTAACCATATTCTCCAGGGTGAGGAAGGGTGTGAAACGTCCAGCGAATCTTCCCGGTGCGAACGTCATAGGCGCGAATGTCGCCGGGAGACGCCGGCAAGTCTTCCGCAACAATGCTACCGAGAATCAGCAGATCTTTGTAAACTATTCCCGGTGTGGTTGCTGAAATGGACTGCCTCTTGGGGTCGCGGCCAAGCCCTTCCCGCAGATCCACTCGCCCGGAATCCCCGAAGCTGGCAAGAGGCTTCCCGGTCGTCGCGTCAAGGGCGTAAAGATATTGCCGGGCAACAAGGAAGATTCTGCGATCGTTCCCCTCCTCCCAATAAGTGACACCGCGGTTGCGGCGCTTGGTTGAGACCTTCTCTCCCTGATTCGGGTCGAAACTCCAGCGCAACTTGCCGGTGGCAGCATCGAGGGCGATTAAGCGTAACTTGGGGGTCGTCGCATACAAGGCGCCGTGCACTACGATGGGGTTGCACTCCATCTCGGAGTCGGGGAACGCGTCGCCCGAATCGTAAGTCCAGGCGACCGCGAGCTTGTGGACGTTGTCGCGCTTGATTTGGCGAAGGGTCGAGTAATGGATATTATCCGGGCCTCCGCCATAGACCTTCCAGTCGCGGTTTCCAGCAGAGGGAGCTGTCCAGTTCTGACACGAGGTCAGATGAACCACGAGCAGCATGACGGGCAGCAAGACAAACTTCAGCGGACGATTTGGCTTTGTCTCTCGCATATTCGACTCTCCAAGCGCCCCACGTCTCGTGCCACAGCCCGGTAACAGCGACGGCTATGTCTTTAACTCCGGAAACCAAATCCGATGTGCTGTTTCACCTAAAATTTGCCGCCGAGCTTCGGTCTTAAGCGGCAGTACTTCGGTAAAAATGCGCAAGTGCTCAGCATACGTAATCGTTGGTGTCCACTGATCGTTTGGAAAATCGCTTCCCCACACGCAGCGTTCCGGTCCATAGGCATCAATGATTTTTAGGCACGGTTGGTGCAAATCCTCACACGGAAACTTCTGCCCCGTACCCGTACCGATGAAATCCAACTTTGGGTGCAGATTTGGGAAGCGCGATAACTTGAGGACCGCCTCAAGGCGCGGCGCCAAATCAGGTCCGGGCTTCAGGTCCATGCAATGGTCGAAGCCTACTGTCAAGTGCGGGAAATCCTTTAGGATTTGAGTCGCACCTGGCACCATCTCAGGCTGCATGAGAAAGATGTCAACCGTGAGCCCTTCATCCGCCGCTATCTTCCACAGATTGCGGACGCTCGGGTCATCGAATGTCTTGCGGGCAGGCGAGGGGATGCTCCGCAGGCAAGAAACCCCGTAGTCTCGGGCGAACTGTTTAAGCAGCGCGGGACTGTGCGGGTCATCGGGATCGAGTGTGCAAACACCTCGTAGCCAGTCCCGATTCGGCTTGCTGATGTCGCACAAATAACGGTTGTCATACCCGTAGAACGTAACGCATTGGATGGCGCGCACGGCCCGCACGCCGGCAGCCCGGCTGACGCGGCGCAGGTCCTCCACTGAGACCTTGCCGCCTGGCGACCGCCTCGGATTATTTCTTGGCGGATAGCGGTTTTCATCATGCGACTCGATGTGTGCGTGACAATCGATGATTAACCCGACCGCACCACGGGCGCCGAATCCATCAGGCTTTTCGTTTGCGCTCAGGCTTGGCGTCTCGCCTCCCGCAAAAGCCCCCAGCAGCTTGGGAACTACAGGCCAGCCGGAAGCGATCAATCCAAGCGAATTAAGAAACCTTCTGCGATGGAAAACGTATGACATGCGGTCGCTCCCCTAGTCTCAGGCCGTTGCCTGTTCGTTCTCGCCTAACGGGAATAAACTCTTCTCCCTTCGGCAGACCCAAACACCCTTCTAAAATTGCTACCCTACTGGCGCCGAAGTTGACTGCCCCACATCTCAACAGTCAGACATCGCGGAGGCGCCTGCGTCCGATTTCACCTGGCCCAAAAGATACAACCGACCGCCTTTGAATGCAAGGTCCAGCCTTCAGGCCGGTATTTTGGGGTTACGCCGGGCTACAGCCCGGTGCTACAGAACCAAAACCAGGCACTACTCGGAGGGGTTCACAGTTTTGTTTGCAATGAACCTGTGGTAAGTTCTTGCAGGGTGTTGAGAGATTCCCTTGGAGTCGCCCTTTAGGGCGGCACTGCCGGGCTAGAGCCCGCCGGCATAACGGCAGTGGGTCGGTTTGGTATTGGAGCGGCGATCCCGCGAGGCGGGATCGCCACGTGGTGGCGTCCCGATAGGATCGGGACAGGTTCCGCCGCCTCTACATCAAACTGACCGACTACGGACACAACACGCAACTGGCTTTAGTCTGGTTTCCTGGGGAGGGTCCCAAGCATTTTGGGGCACCCTGTTGAAGAGAAAGGATGAACGATGCAAAGCAAAAGAGCCGACTTGTTCATGATGAGCCTGCTTGTCCTGGTACCTCTTTGTACTCTGAGCGCGCAGGAGGCGCCCACGCCCGTCGATAAAGAGGCGGTTCGCGTCGGCTGCCAGGTCACGGACTACACTATGGAGCCAAGACAGGTTGACCAATCTGTCATCTTCAAGGATCCCGCAGAGGAGCAAATTGTGCTTTTCGACGTCGCCGAGGGGGGAGCCATCGTCTCCTTGAAGTACCAGGGCGTTGAGCACATCTGGGGACATAACGGTGGCGGGTTGATCCAAATGGCCTTCCACAATCAGATGAAAGCAGGGCCGTGGATGGGGGATTACAACCCCACGCAGGCAGGTGACGGGTCGGCTATGTCACCAGTGACCGGCGTGGCGTGCTCGGACACGGGCTTCGTTGATATCATGACGATGCTACTCGATTTCAATCACAACAACGGGTTCTTCGAGAACCCTCTCATTGCCGTTTGGGGAGGCCGTGTCAACAACAGCGTTACGCTCAGTTACTTTTCCCCCTATACTCTGGAAACTCGGGCCCATTGGGTTCCGAACCCGGCTGGCGAGCCCCGCTACTACCTTCAATTGGACGAACGTTTCACCCATCTGACGGAGGAGAAGATCGGGCCATTTGGTTACGACTTTGCTGATTATGAGCCCTGGGAATTCAGCGTTAGCGCCATCAGCCCGGAGAACTGCCCCTGCTCGTCGTCGGCTACCGCTTACATGGCCGGGGGTTGGTACCGCGACCCGGAGCGCGAGGTGGGACTTGCTGTGGCGATGCCGAGTAGTAACTTTCCAAATAATAAAATCAGTGGAGGCTTCAACAGTGACTACGTATGGCGCAACCGCAACTTCCATCTCGGGTCGACCGAAGCGCTGGATGGAATCGCCTCAAAGACCTTCGTCTGGTACGTGATGGTGGGGTCGTGGCAGAATGCGTTGCAGTTCGCCCGCCACATGGGTCCGCAGGGAGGTGCGCAATGATGCATCGCCTCGCGAAGTCAGGGACATCAGCCTGCGGTGTTGTGCGAAGTTTGGCAAGGTGTCTATTGCCAGCGCTTATCCTGGCTTTGAGCGCAGGAAGTGCCGCTGCCCAGCAGATTCCGGATGTGCGATGCCAGATTGAGGACTATCCGCTTGGGGCTCCACTCTCCTGGCAGTCCACGGAGTCACTCGCTAATCTCCAGGTGGTGATTCTGCGTGACCCCGCGGGCGAGCAGGAAGCGCGCTTCGACCTGACGCACGGGGCCACCCTGATCTCATTGCGCTATCGTGGCAAAGAGCTTCTTTTTGGCCATAGCGCCGGCGCCAGCGTTGGGATGTATGTCTTCCGCCGCGGGACAGAAACGGAATTGAAAGGCCTGAGTCCGTTTTGGTCGGCCTATCACCCTGACCAAGGCGGAACGAGTATGGGTGTGCCAGCGACAACCGCCGGAGTGGGCTGTCGGGGACAACGGTCCATGCGGGCGGTTGCAATGATGATCGACGGCAGCGTGGACAGCTCCTTCCAGTGCGAGGCGCTGCTCGGCGCGTGGAAAGGGCGCGTGAGTGACAACTTCCCGCCTGGCTATTCCGTCCCTTATTCCATCGAGACTGATGCCAGTTGGGTTGCAAATCCTGGCAAAACTCCCAGCTACTACTTGCGGCTCGATCAAACGGTCGTGAGACTTCGCCCGGGCAGTTCGGGGCCCATGGATTGGTTTTTATCGGGCGCCTCACCCTGGGCGTTCGAGCATACCGCCAGCTATCCGGAACAATGCACAGAAAAAACGCCTTGTTCGGGGACGCAGACCCCGGCTATTGCGCTGGGCCGCTATGAGGACAATGCCCGCACGGTTGGGTTTGCCACCGTAGTTCCAACCGCGGCCTGGCAAACCAGTCAGGCCTACACGCTGGAAAATTCTGAGTTCGAGGTCCTCGCGTATGACGCTGTCTGGGTGGCGCCGCGGCATACGTTCGCTACCGTGTTGAGACGAGCCATGGAGGGAGTGGGCGGGTTTCGCTTTGGCTGGTATATCTGCGCTGGGAGCTGGGACACGGCACGGGCGTTTGCCCGCCAGGCGCCCCGCTGAACAAGACTGGATTCCACGCTTGGGTTCCGACAGATGTGGGACGCGCTGGCCCGTGTGGACGGCACGGCAGCAAAGCAGACGAGGATCCCGAGCCGCATTGCCTTTGGAAGAGACACTTGAAGACCAAATCCATTCAGGGGAGGAACTATAATGCAAAGACGGAGTTTTCTGGCTTCATCCATCGCGGCATCAGCTCTTGCTGTTAACGCGTCACCCCACCGCCTTCTCGGCAGCTCGGGGGCCGCGGCCGGAGAGAGTCGCGAGTACTACGAACTTCGGCGTTACCACCTGCGCAGGGGACCACAAGTCAAACTCGTTCACGACTTCTTTCGGGAGGCACTGGTGCCGGCGCTGAACCGTCTGGGGATCAGCCCGGTGGGGGTCTTTGAAGTCGAAATCGGTCCCGAGAGCCCGGGCGTTTACGTTCTGATTCCAAGCGTTTCGCTCGAGATTCTCCTCAGCGTTGAATCCCGTCTTTATCGAGACGCCGAATATCTCAAAGCCGGAGCGGCCTTTTTGAATGCACCTGCCGAGCAACCTGCCTATGTGCGAATGGAGAGTTCACTGATGGTGGCTTTTGAGGGGATGCCCCGGCTTAGGGTTCCGCAGGCAACGGCCGAGCACCGCTCGCGGATGTTTGAGCTTCGGACTTACGAGAGTCCCTCCGACCAGGACCACGTGCGGAAGGTCGAGATGTTCAACAGCGGAGAATTCGACGTTTTCGAAAAAGCCGGATTCTGGCAGGTCTTCTATGGCGACACGCTCATCGGGTCACGACTGCCGAACCTGACCTACATGCTTGGCTTTGAAGACCTGGCGGACCGAACCAACAAGTGGAATGCCTTCCGCTCAGCTCCGGAATGGAAGAAGCTTTCCACCTCGCCCAGGTACGCTTTTGAGGAGATCGTCTCTAACATCACGAACATCATCCTGAGCCCGGCGCCTTTTTCGCAGATATAGGTTCCCGACTATGCGCTTCCGAGATGGAAAAGCGGATTCACTCCCGCAGCGCTCGCCATGAGCTTTTGTTGTTCTTTTTCGGTGACGGGTTCGAAATGCGTGCCGACGTCCATCGCCAGCCGGAAGTATCTTTCATCGCCGGGAGGGATAGCCGCCGTGATCGCCCGCGACAGTGTCCAGCGATAGCTGAGAGCGGCCTCATGAGGAAAATCGGCGGGCTCATACCAACACTTTTCGTGCGGATGATCCTTCTTCATGGATTCAGGCCAGGTCGTCTTGGCCATACTCTTCAGGGCCATGATTCCCATTCCCTTTTTCCGGGCGTGCTCAATGACCTGGGGCCCAAAATTGGCCTGAGAGAAGAGCACAAAATTAATCGGGAACAGAATCGTATCGAAGTTGTACCGGTCCATAGCGGCGATAGCCACTTCCACCGAATGCGCCGAGAAGCCCAGGAACCGCACCTTGCCTGCCTTCCTGGCCGCCTCGAAGGTTTCCATGGCGCCGTTGGGGCCAAATATCTGCTCGAGCTGTGACATCTTGGACAAAGCGTGGAACTGGTACAAGTCCACGTGGTCCGTACGGAGCAACCGCAGAGACTCATCGAGAGCCTTGGCGGCGCCGTCCTTAGTCCAATCTCCTTCTTCTCGTCCTGCACCCTCCTTGCAAGCCAGGAAGACCTTCTTGCGGTAGGGTTCGAGCGCCGGCCCCAGGCGGGCTTGCGCGTCGCCGTAACTGGGCGCCACGTCAAAGTAATTGATGCCCCGGTCCACCGCTTCCGCCACGATGTTATTGGCAAACGACTGGCTGTTGTTCATCAGCACGATGCCGCCGAACCCAACAATGGAAAGCTCTTCGCCCGTCTTACCCAGCTTCCGCCTCGGAATGGGCTTTTGACTTCCCGCTGTTTCATCCGCCTTGGCGAGGGGCTCAAAAATCTCGTTCGAGGCCGCCAGACCCGCAGCGGCTGTGGTTCCCGTCTTTAGAAAGCCTCGCCTGTCCATAACACGCCTCCACCAAGAATTTATGAGACCGAAAGCTAACAGACAAAATTACCCCCACCTTTACTTGTAGCACCAGCGGGGCCTTTCGTCAACGGCAGTCGGGTGGCGGTAGTGGTGCAGTTTGGCGTAGCGCCGACCTTTAGGTCGGCATTTGGGGGCTGTGCCGGGCTAAACAGGCTGCGGAAAAACTCGTCCCTGCCGGTATTCTGAGCGAAGCTTTGGAGTGCGGCAGCTTGCTGCCGCTTTGGCTTGAGCCAGCTTGCTGGCGGGAAACGGTGCGGCTCGGTTGCAATCCCCGCGAGCAAGCTCGCAGGGAGGAAAGCGGCAGCAAGCTGCCGCACTCCAAAGCAGGGTGCACTCGCACAGGCTGTCGTGGCGCTCAGCGCCTGCCCTGACGAGTTTTTCCGCAGGCCTGTTAAGCCCGATGCCACAAAACCGAACTGCACCACTACGCGGTCGGCGGTCCATGAGGGTAGGTCAAATGGCAGGGAATTAGGTCTCTGCCCTCTGAAGCTGTGAAAGAATCGCGTTTTGCCGTCGCGTCGTGGGGGCAATCCGTCGGCTGACGGATGGCTGCCCTAGGGCGGCCACAAGGGCCGCCCCTACAACTCGATTTTTTTTCGCAGCTCATCTCCCTTGGGGAGAGGGTATCCCTTAACGGCGCTTTCACCAGCCCGTCAGACGACGGGGACGGGTGAGTGGCCGTTTGCGCGTTGAAGTGGGATGCGTGGTGTATACTCTGTTTTCGACTTAGTGACCATCGGAGGGTTCGTATGCGTTCCTTGGAAAGAGTCCGCGGCTTGCTCGCGGGGAAGCCTGTTGATCATTTGCCAGTGCAACCCGTGATTATGATGTATGCCGCTAAACATGCAGGGATGCCTTACATCGAATACACCAAAGATGGAAGGAAGATGGCCCAAGCGCAGATCAAGGTCGTGCGGGATTTTGGCATCGACTGCTTACTGACTTGCTCCGATCCCGCGCGCGAAGTGTTCGACATTGCCGGAGAAGGAAGCATTAACTGGTACGAAGATCAAGGACCCGCGATTTGCGAAGAAAGGGCCGCGCTGCTCGATAAGTCTCGTCTGAGGACCTTCAAACTCCCGGATCCGCTCGGTGGGGGACGGATGCACGATAGGATCAGGGCGATCGAAATCATGTACCAGGAGTTCGGAGGCGAGGTTTCGATTGTCGGATGGGTCGAAGGGCCTCTGGCGCTGGCGGGCGAATTGCGTGGCTTAACGCACGTTATGACGGATTTCCTCGACGATCCAGTCTTTGTAAACGATCTGCTGGATTTCAATGCAGAAGTTGCGATGCGTTATGCGGAAGCACAGATCCAGGCTGGCGCGGATACGATTGGCATGAGCGACGCGGCTGCCTGCATGATAGGACCTCGTTACTATGGTGAATTTCTGCTTCCCAGGCAAATGCGCGTAGTGGAATCAATCCGCAAGTCGCACCCGGACGTCATTGTACGTCTTCACATGTGCGGAAGCACCGATCCTCTGATTTCGCAGATGCGGCAGTTGCCGGTTCAAGTTTTCGAACTGGATTCGCCGACCAACCTGGCGGCGGCGCGCGCCAGCTTGGGCCCTGAGCGGGTGATTCTGGGCAACGTTTCGACGATTACGGAAATGCTGGAAGGAACGGCGGAGGAGGTTTACGAAGCCTCGAGACGGTGCCATAGGACTTGCGGACGGTTCCACATTGTGGGCTGTGGTTGTGAGGTATCGCCCATGACCTCACCTGACAACCTCCGCGCCATGGTTCGGTATGCAAGGGAGCACCAGCCGGAGGAATTCAGCGTGCAACCGCAACCGACCCCTCACCCGTCCCGCGTCCCGATGTAGTGCATCGGGATCGCGGGCTACCCTCTCCCCTCGGGAGAGGGCAAGGGTCCACTCTATCGCTTGTTCGCGGGAAACGGGCAGAAGCGAAACCTGGCTCATGAGAACTGAAGCCTGATAGGCAGAGCGAGATTCCTCGCTCCGCTCGGAATGACACCTTGCACTTCCGAAACCTGGCGCCTGAAACCTGACACTTGGCGCCTGCCACCTGTATAATGACCGGTAGGGGAAAACTTGCGTTGCGAGAGGGAAAATGCCTGTTGACACTGACGTGCGTACCCAATATGAAGCTGTAATCGGTTTGGAGGTGCACGTCCAGCTTCTGACCAAATCCAAGATCTTTTGCTCCTGTTCGACGCATTTCGGCGACCCGCCCAATAGCAACGTTTGTCCGGTGTGTCTGGGCTTGCCGGGGGCGCTGCCGGTGTTGAATCGTGAAGCGGTGACCATGGCCATGAAAGCTGCTATGGCGTTGCACTGCGCCATCAATGAGCGTTCGCGATTTGCCCGCAAAAACTATTTCTATCCCGATCTGCCCAAAGGGTATCAAATATCGCAATACGATGAACCCCTTTCTCAGGACGGCTGGATCGAGATTGAGGTAAACGGGGTGCGAAAGCGCGTCGGAATCACTCGCGCGCACTTGGAGGAAGACGCTGGGAAATCTCTGCATGAGGGGTTTCCCGATTCGGACCGGAATTCTTATATCGACCTGAACCGTTCGGGGGTTCCCCTGGTCGAGATTGTGGGCGAGCCCGATCTGCGCACTCCCGAGGAGGCTTATGACTACCTCACGCGCCTCAAGACGCTATTGCTCTATCTCGAGGTTTCAAATTGCAACATGGAAGAAGGCAGCCTGCGTTGCGATGCGAACGTCAGCGTGCGGCGTGCCGGGGCCTCGCTTTTCGGGACGAAGACAGAAGTGAAGAATTTGAATTCCTTTCGGTTTCTTCAGAAGGCGCTCGAGTACGAGATCGAGCGGCAGATTGAAATTGTGGAAGGCGGTGGAAGGATTCCGCAAGAAACCCGCCTCTGGGATAGCCGCGAGCAACGGACCTACGGAATGCGCTCCAAGGAGTTTGCGCACGACTACCGATATTTCCCTGAGCCCGACCTGCTGCCCGTGGTGATTACCGCAGAGTGGAAAGAAGAGGCGCGGCGCTCCCTGCCTGAACTGCCGGAAGCCCGCCGGCAACGCTTTCTGCATGACTACACTTTGACGGATTACGATGCCACGCAGCTTACTTCGTCAAAGGCTTTGGCGGAGTATTACGAGGCAGTCGCAAAGGCCTGTGGAGAGCCGAAACTGGCTGCAAATTGGGTGCTGAGCGAGCTCCTTTACCTGCTGAAACAGGGCAACAAGGAGATCGCCGAATCGCCCATTTCGGCAACGGACCTGGCTGAATTACTCCGCGCAATCAGCAAGGGAACAATCAGCGGCAAGATGGGGAAGGATATTCTGCTGGAGATGTTCACTACGGGCAAAACCGCGAGCCAAATCATCTCCGTACAGAATTTGGAACAGATTCAGGACACTTCTAGGATCGCGGCCGTGGCGCGTGAGATCATTGCCGCCAATCCAAAGCAGACAGAGCAATATCGAAAGGGCAAGACCGCAACCTTCGGCTGGTTCGTTGGGCAAGTGATGAAGGCCACGCGCGGCCAGGCAAACCCGCAGTTGGTACAGGAAGTCCTGAAGAAGGAGCTGGGGTAGGGAGAGGGCTCCGAAGAAGTGACGAGTGACAAGTGACGAGCCGAAAAGCAGGTTTCAGGTGTCAGGTTGTCGGGAGACAGCTGGGCGAGGGAGTGCAACAACGACCACGCACAACGGACAACTGACTACTGACAACTGGGCCCAATGGCCGCACAATCGAAAGAGTTGAGTTTGTGAATCCATTCAAGGTGGAGCTATCAGAATAAGGAGTAATCTATGCTAAACGTTGGCGACAAGGCGCCGGATTTTTCTCTGCCCTCAGATTCGGGTGCAAACGTGAGCCTGAAAGATTTCAAGGGTCACACCTTGGTTCTTTTTTTCTTTCCCAAAGCCGACACCCCGGGTTGCACCAGCGAGGCGAACCAGTTCAGTGACGCCAAAAATGAACTGGAAAAGCTGGGAGCAAGAGTTCTGGGGATGAGCGGCGACACCGTCGAGGCGCTTCAGAAGTTCAAGGTCAAGTACGAGCTGAATTGCCCCTTGGCCGGCGACACGACCCACAAAACCCTGGAAGCTTATGATGTGTGGCAGGAGAAGAATCTATATGGAAGGAAGTCGATGGGTATCGTTCGGACGACATACATCATCGATGGCAATGGCACAATCACACACGCTTTTCCAAAGGTAAAAGTTGATGGACACATCCGGGAAATCCTTGCCGCGTTGAAGGGATGAGGAATGCAGGGAGGCGGCGCAAGCTCAGGCCCCTAAAGCTGCCGCCCTTCCAGACCCACGGTGAAAATGCGGGCTGACCGCAATACTGTCCACTTGATGGGTTTCGGGATATCAATTGGCAATTTGTTCCGGGGTGACCCCCTCACCCGCCTGCGGGCCGAAGCCGATATTGTCTACGGCTCGCCGGTTCCCCTTCGGCGGGCGTAGGCCCGGCCCGCCCCGGTTGGAGAAAGCGCCGGTTGCGGTCCACCCTCTCCCCCAAGGGGGAGAGGGCAGTAAATTCTAAATCTATCGGTTGGGTCGCCAATGCGAGCTGTAACCTCTGTTCGGGGGTTGAGCCAGGGGGTCCGAAGATCAGGTTGTCAATGAGGCGCACAGTACCGAGCCTTGCCGCCACCAGCGCCACCAAACCCGGCATCACCTGTGCGACAGGTTCGAGGGTAGTTGGGTTCACGATGGCGGCGTAGTCGAGCTGGGCGCGCGGCTCCGCATCAAACGTCTTGCGCATCTCCTCCAGAAGCTTTTCTGTATTACCTTCACCCGCCTGAGTCATTTCCTCGGCCCGCTTCAGACTTCGGGAGATGACGAGCGCCGCTTTACGGTCCTCCGCATTCAAGTAAACATTTCGTGAACTCTTCGCCAAGCCGTCCGCTTCCCGGACAATCGGACACAGGGCGATCCGCACCGGGAAGTTCAGGTCTTCGACGAGGCGACGTATGACAACTGTCTGCTGAAAGTCCTTCTGGCCGAAGAAGGCCATGTCGGGCGACACGATATTGAAGAGTTTTAAAACCACTGTGGCCACGCCTCGGAAGTGCCCCGGCCGTAAGGCCCCTTCGAAAACAGTGGCGATGTGACCGGGGTCGACAAAGGTAGTGCAATCGGGCGGATAAATCTCCCTGCTACAGGGGGCAAAGACCGCCTCTACGTCTAAGGATTCGAGGAGCGCGAGGTCTTTTTCCGGGCTGCGAGGATAACGAGCCAAATCTTCCGTGGGGCCAAATTGGGTGGGGTTCACAAAAATCGAAACTACGGCCACGTTGCATTCCTGCTTGGCTCGGCGAATGAGGCTAAGGTGTCCTTCATGGAGGGCACCCATGGTGGGGACAAGCGCCAGGGACTTTGCCTGGGAGCGCATGTCAGCCGTGAACCGCATCATTTCAGACAGAGTCGTAAGCCGACGTGTGCTCATGGATCCCGGACGCGACGCGCACGAGGCGCGCAAAAGAGGTTCATTCGTGCAATCTTAGGCCAGGTTTTCTCTTGACGTATGGCGCGGCAAAAGTTACCCGGCGCGGGGCGTGGCGCTACGTTCAAACTCTTCGCGCAAGGTGGCGGACCAGTGATAAGACTCGCTCTCGTCAGGGTAGCCGCCGTCCAGGATATCTTCGCGAAAGTGTGCAAGAGCCTTACGCCAGGTTGAGGCAGTATCCGCGTAAGGCCGCACAAACTTTGCGCGCGGAAGGAAACTCAATCCGACTAGATCGTGAAAGACCAGAATTTGCCCGTCGCAGTCGGGGCCGGCGCCAATGCCGATCGTGGATATCCGCAATCGCCGGGTGACGATGGCCGCCAATTCGCGAGGTACGCCTTCGAGAACTATGGCGAATGCCCCTGCCTCTTCAATGGCCTCAGCATCCGCCAGGAGTTCGTTGGCCGACTCCAGCGTCTTGCCTTGCACCCTGTATCCTCCCATGGCGTGAACGGACTGGGGCGTCAGTCCGATGTGAGCCATTACGGGGATTTCCGCCTCAACCATACGCCTGATGAGGGGCGCGCGCATCCTGCCTCCTTCTATCTTGACTGCCTCGGCGCCCCCCTCTTTCAGGTACCGTATCGCAACTTCCAGCGCCTTCTCTTCACTCACGTGATAAGCCCCATAGGGCAAGTCAGCGATCAGCAGGGCGCGCCGGGTGGCGCGGCGCACCGCTCGCAGGTGGTGGAGCATCTCCTCCACGGTCACAGGTAGGGTGGAGTCGTAGCCCAGGACAACCTGGGCCAGGGAATCGCCCACCAGAATCAAGTCAATCCCGGCTTCATCCACCAAACGCGCCGTGGGATAATCGTAGGCCGTTAAGCAGGCGATCCTCTCCCCACGGAGCTTACGTTCGAGTATCCAGGGTACGGTGACTTTGCTCACGGCCTCAGTGTTGTGGTCCATGGCGTTGCTCCCTAGTACAGAGGTTGAAAGTTCAAACGAGCGATCTCAAATCTCAGATTCAAAATTCAAAACCCAAATCGAGATTCCAAAATCCAAAATCTAAAATAGAATCCCCAGCCAACTACCCGGCTTCTTGGGCCCCAAAAAAAGAAGACCCTCTTCTGTTGCAGGACTGGAGTTCCGGCGCCCGTTAAAGGGCGTCCGAGGACCCGTGAGGGCCTTCGCTTGCCGGGACAGAGAGGGTCAAAACCGCTCGAGTAAGCGATTTTAGCGTGAAACCCGGCGGCTCCCTTCACACCCGGATTTCTCGTTACCAGTCACTTACGACCGTCTCAGTCCGCGGGGGCGGATCCAAGCGGCAGAAAATACTGCGTGCCCTTGACCGGCTGGCTCAGACGTTGGAGGACTTCCTGCAAATGCTCGCTCCGGTCGACAAAGTCGATCTCGGACGTATCAATCACCAGCAGGTCACTCGACTTATAATGAAAGAAGAAATGGTCGTAAGCGTTCACTACCGCCGCAAGGTACTCGTCGGAGATCCGGTCTTCGAACGGCACTCCCTTCTTCTCAATCCGCTTCCTCAGCGTCTCCAGCTTCACCTGTAAGTATATCACCAAATCCGGAATGGGGGCCTGTTCGGCTAGAATTTTGTAATATTGGTCATAGACTTGGAGCTCGGTATCGTTCAGGTTGAGGTAGGCGAAGATCTTGTCTTTTTCGAAGATGTAATCGCTTACCACCACGCGCTTTGGGTTGGGGGCCAAGTCCAGGTCACGAAGCTGCGTGTAGCGCTTCATAAGAAAATATAACTGGGCCTGAAAGCCGGCGCCGGGCCTCTCCTGATAAAATGCCTCCAGGAAGGGATTATCCTCGGCATCGTGAACCCGGACCGCGTGGAGGCGCTCGGCAAGAATATTCGCCAAGGTGGTCTTGCCCACACGAATCGGACCTTCGACCGCTATGAAGTGCGGCAAGTCGTAAGCAGCAGGGGTGTCCACTTTTTCGTTCCTCAGCTTTCCCGGTAGCGCGGGCGTCTCGCCCGCTGTGGCGCGGGCATCCTGCCCGTGCGTCTTGCGGGAGCGGGACGCTCCCGCGACAGCGGGCGAGACGCCCGCGCTACGTGCCCAATCGCACCACCTGACCTGTGCCGCTGGCTTCCGCCAGCATTTCAGAGATGGTCCGCTTGGTAATGGGATGTCGGACGTTCGCAGCGAGCTCACGCAGCGGAAGCAAAACGAAGCGTCGTTCAGCCATGCGCTCGTGCGGAATGTTCAACACCGCCGAGCGCACCACCACATTTTCGTAAAGCAGAATATCGATGTCGATCGGCCGCGGACGTTTGGCAACGCTGGGGCGACGGCCCAGCAAGCGTTCGACGAACTTCACCGCCTTGAGAAGTTGCATGGGCATAAGGCTGGTCTCCGCTTCCGCCACGCAGTTCACAAACCATGCTTGCGGCCGGAAATCAACCGGCTCGGTCTTGTAAAAGGACGAAACCCGTCTGATTTCAACCCCCGCTCCGGGCAATCGCTCGAGCGCTTTGCGAATGTTGGCCACCCGGTCTCCGAGGTTCGAGCCAAATGATAGAAACACCCGCTTCGCTGGATATGGAACGTTCGGCGTCGGCCTCGCGGTTAGGAGTTCACTCAATTTCGAATCTCCAATGAAACAGGTCGCTGAATAGAGCTGTTGAAGTGTAGAAGTCAGGAGTCAGAAGTCAGGAGACAGAATGTAGGCTTCAACCAGACGGCGGTTGGCAGAGGTCCCGCGACAGCGGGTTGCTCTCCACTGGATCTCCGGCCCGCGCTGGCACCTGATGTCGGTAGGTCCTCATTCTGACTCCTGACTTCTGCCCTCACCGCTCATTCAAACAGTGACGGCGGAACCCCGGCCGGTGGTTTCAGCTTCAGGTGCTTGTAGGCCGGCTCATTGGCCTTGCGGCCCGCCTTGGTGCGGCTGATAAAACCCTGCTGAAGCAGGTAAGGCTCCACCATGTCCACAAGGGTATCCACTTCTTCATTGAGCGTGGCAGAAAGCGCCTCGACCCCGACGGGCCCGCCATTGTAAACGCGAATGATAGTGGAGAGGAAGCTGCGGTCGAGGTCATCCAGCCCCGCGTCGTCCACCCCTTCCAGTTTCAGGGCATCACGAGCCACCTGGGGAGTTATGATGCCGGTAGCCTTGACTTCCGCGAAGTCACGCACCCGGCGCAGCAAACGGTTGGCGATGCGCGGGGTTCCTCGAGCCCGGCGCGCCACTTCCGAGGCCCCCGAATCCTCGATCTGCGCTGCCAGGATGCGCGACGAGCGCATAATGATCTGACGCAGCTCATCCACGGCATAAAACTCCAGGTGATAGAAGAGGCCAAAGCGGTTCCGTAAAGGCGCGGAGAGGCTTCCGGCGCGCGTCGTGGCACCAATCAGGGTGAACTTCTTCAGGGGAATATTAATAGTCTTGGCAAACATCCCCTTGTCCACCACAAAATCCACTTTGAAGTCTTCCATGGCGGGGTAGAGGAATTCTTCGATGTTCACCGGCAGGCGATGGATTTCGTCGATAAACAGGATCTCTCCCTCGGCGAGGTTGGTAAGAATGCCCATGAGGTCGCCGGTGCGTTCGAGCGCCGGGCCGGAGGTCGTGGTGATCTTCGAGCCCGTATAGTTGGCGATGATGTAGGCAAGCGTGGTTTTGCCCAGCCCTGGCGGCCCGTAAAACAGGGCGTGCTCGAGAGGCTCGTTGCGCTGCCGGGCGGCCTGCAAGGCGATGGTGAGTTTCTCCACCACCTTCCTCTGACCCACATACTCCTCGAGCGTGGGCGGACGAAGGCTGCGGTTAAAGCTTTCCTCTTCTTTCGATATCAGGTCCGGCGATACCAGGCGTTCTCTAGGCATAAAAACAGGTTTCAGGTGTCAGGGGCCGGGTTCTGGAGTGCGGCAGCTTGCTGCCGCTTTCGCTCAGGCCAGCTTGCTGGCCGTGTACTGAAGCGCGGTGACCGCGAGCAAGCTCGCCGCACGAAAGCGGCAGCAAGCTGCCGCACTCCAGACCGCTGTCAACTCTTGTCCCCAGGATGCAATTGTTCAAACACCCGGCGCAAGAAATCTTCGGTGGTCTTCAGGTTCTTGTGCCTGGAAAAAATATCGTCAACCATCCGCTGCGCTTCCGACCGTGAGTATTCCAACTGTTCAAGGACCTGGAGCGCCTCCTGCTTGAGTTCGGCGCCGGACTCCTGCTCCACGGAGAGCGGTTCTTCAGTCCGAGCCAGGGCGAACTTTGCCATTTTACCGCGCAACTCGGTCACGATGCGTTCTGCGGTCTTGGCGCCGATAAAGGGCAGGCCCTTCAGGAAATTGGTGTCGCCACGCTCGACGGCCAGGGCAATTTCGTTCAGCGGCCGCACCAGGCACTTCAGCGCCCGCATGAATCCTACTCCGGGAACAGTAGTGAATACTTCAAAGAACTCCCGGTCGAGCGGGTCGAGAAAGCCGACGAGCTTCGGAGTCAGGTGACCACCGCCCAGGCCGCCGTCGATGTAATAGATGGTGTAAAAGGTCAGGGGATTGTGGCGCTCGGATGGCGGCGTAGTTCGCAGGCGCGATGCAATCCCGGAAGGTACGAAAACCTCGTAGCAGAGCGAACTGACGCGGACCAATAGCGACTGTCGCTCGATGCGGTCGTAGAGGACTTCACCGGTGATTTCGGAGATCAAGGGTCTTGCTCCTTTTCACGTAGCACAGTGCCACTGCCAGCGCGTCGGCCACGTCCGGCGGGTGCGGTGTGCGTTCGAGAGAGAAATAGTTCTGTACCGCGCGCTGCACCTGAAGCTTGGAGGCATTGCCGTTGCCGGTCACCGACTGCTTCACTCGCTTGGCCGAAAAACTCCGCACCGGAATCCCTGCCAGTCGCGCCGCCAGGCAAATGACCCCACGCGCATGGCCCATCAGAATAGCCGTCCGAGGGTAATCTGCGTGGCTATAGACTTCCTCCAGGCACATGGCCTCGGGGTTGAATTCCTCGATGACTCGCCGCAGTTCGACGAATAGCGACTCAAGCCGCTCCGCTAGATTTTCATCGTGGCTGCGCGGCATTCGGATGACGCCAGCTTCCAAGAGTTCTACCTCGTTCGCGCGGCAAACGATAATGCCGTAACCAGTGACGTTTAATCCCGGATCAATTCCAATGACCCGAGTAGCGGACTTGGGGGCGTCTGCCATTCGAAAAGATTGTAGCACGGCGGCAAGGGGAAGAGAGGAGGGCAAAAGGCAAAGGGCGAAAGGCAAATGGCAAAGGTAGATCGGCGCCAGCCCTCTCCCAAGGGGAGAGGGTGGACCGCGTCCGGCGCTTTCCCCAGCCGGCGCGGGCCGGGTGAGGGGTCTGTTGTGAGGGGCAAAGGTCAGAGGTCAAAGGTCAAAGATGGAATCATTGAATTCTGCCATTTGCCTTTTGCGATTTGCCTTTTGACTTGTTTTTCTGCTAGCGCGGCGTGGCGTCGGGCAAACCGCCATCCACAGGAATGGTTGCGCCTGTGGTAGGCGTCTGGCGCGTGGCGAAGAAGAGCACGGCCTTTGCGACGTGTTCCGCCGTGACCCGGGCCTTCAAGAGGTTGCGTTTCTGGTAGTATTCCTCCAGGCCTTTTTCATCCAGGCCCCGCGCTCGCATGCGGTCGGGTCCAACCTCCGCCCACAAGCCGGACTTGCGCGTCCCGTGAGAGAACACTGCGTCCGGGGCGACCATGTTCACACGCACGCCGATTTCGGCCATTTCCAGGCTGGCAATGCGGGCAAGCTGATGGGCAGCGGCTTTGGTGGCGCTGTAGGCCCCGAACTTGGCCCCCGGAGCAAAGACGTTCTTGGTTGAAATCATAATAACGTCGCCGCCGGTTCCCTGATATTTGAAGTGCCGGCCCGCTTCTGACAGCATCAGGAGCGTTCCCTCGATGTTCACCCGCTCCAACTTCTGGAATACCTCCAGCTTCATCTCTTGCAGGGATGAGACCAGCGCTATGCCGGCGTTGACGATGACCAGGTCCACGCCACCCCAGGTCTTGATAATTGTTTCGAACCCTTGCGCGACGGAAGCCGCGTCCGTCACGTCCACCGCAACACCCAGGACGCGGTCGCCAAAGGTTTCCTTCAAGTCCGTGGCCAGGCTATCCAGGGCTTGCCCAGCCAAATCGGTGACTGCCACGTGGCAATCGTTCTCGAGCAGGCTCTGGGCAATTGCCGACCCGATGGCTCCCGCCGCTCCCGTGATCACCGCGACTTCCCGCGCCAGGGGTAAGTCACTGCGCTTTCCGAGCTTGGCGTGCTGGAGGGTGTGGTACTCCATTTCAAAGAGATGGCTTTCGGAGAGGCCCTCGTAAATTCCCATCGCGGCTACCTGGGCTTTGACCGCCAGCGTGTGAGCCGTAATATCGCGAGCGATCTTGGCCGCCTGAACATCCTTGCCGGAGCAGATTGCTCCCAATCCCGGCAGCAGCAGCACGCGGGGCAGCGGGTCAAAGGTTGCCAGGCCCTCGGGTAAGTGTGGCGAATTCCTATCGAAATAGGCCTTGTAGGCCGTCGTGTACTCCTGAAAGGCTGTGGTGAGTTGCTGGCGCAACCTCGCGGGGTCGTCATAAGCCGGGCTATCGAGCCAGAGGGGCAGGGCCTTGGTGCGAATCAGGTGGTCGGAAGTCAACGGAGGGGACAAGGCAATTTGCTTGCCCCGGTCGGAGTCAACAAAATCCAGCGTGTGGCGATCCGTCAATGACTTCAGGATGGCGCGGCGGTAGGGTCGATCGGCGTCCCCGCTGGGTTCGGCAAGCAAGCCACGGACTACGGGGGCAACGGCAACCAACCTCTTTTCCGCCAGGGAAGGCGGCGTCGAAATCTGCACCACCAGCGGCCGAGTGGCGCGCTGGGCCAAGTACTTCTCGGCCCGGGTGACCAGTTCGATGGTGGCCTCGTAGGAGTGGCGCGCGGTCTTTCCCCAAGTGACAAGCCCATGCCGCATCCAGACCATGCCCTTGCTGCTGGGGCGAGATTCGTAAGCGGCGGCCGCAGCCTTGGCCAGCCTGAAGCCCGGCTTCACATAGTCCAGAATGATCACTTCCTCGCCCAACGCTTCTTCCACGCGCTTCGCTGCTTCGGTCTGATTCGTCAGCGCCAGCATGGCGTCTGCGTGTGTGTGATCGATGAACTTGTGGGGCAGGAAAGCGTGCGCCAGGGTTTCAATCGAGGGCGTCGCGGCGCGAGGATTGAAGAGATGAGTGCGGAACTCATCCGCCATGGCGGCGTCGGGAAGGTCCTCGAGCATGCGAAGTCTCTTGAGGAACCCCAGGTCCACGGCCGAATGCCCCTCAGGTTCAATATCTGCCAGGTCGTGACCTGAGGCTTTCACATAAAGGGCCGGGACATGGTCGCCCAAAGCGTTCGTGGCATAGCCTTTGACGGAAGTGTTGCCCCCGCCGTGAAGAACCAAACTTTCCTCAGCGCCGAGAAGGCGGCTGGAATACGTCCGCAGAGCCAAATCTTCGCCCCAGTTGGGAGCGTATTGAGCAACGAACCGGCTAGCGTCTTCGTCTGACCAACGGTTTTGCATAGTTGTTCTCGAGTGATTAGGGCAGACCTCAAAAGCGCAGGTCCGCGCTGCTTCTGAATCCTTTTCTTGCCGCCTCCAGCATAAATTGGGCGTTCTCTTCCGCGGCCTTGCCGTCGAATACCGCGCTGCCAGTCACGATCATGTCCACGCCCAGGGCGGCCACGTCGGCGATGTTGTCGCGTGTTATCCCGCCATCGACGCCCAGTAGTATTTCGCGGCCCGAGTCAGCGGTCATGCGCATCGCCTTTTCCACTCGCCCTATGGTGGAGGCAATGAATCTCTGGCCTCCCCAACCCGGGTTGACGGCTAGGAGCAAAATCAACTCCAGCTCATCCAGCAGAGGTTCAAGCACCTCGAGGGGCGTGCCCGGATTCAATGCCACGCCGCGCACCAGACCACGGTCGGGGTTGTTGGCGTTTTTCATCATCCGCATCTGCTGGAGAACCCGGTGAACATGTGAGCAAGCTTCAGGATGGATTGTGATCATGTCGGCGCCTGCCGCAACATAGTCCGCCACCTTATTCAGCGGCTCATCGATCATCAGGTGGACGTCCTTCAGCAGGGGAGTCCTGAGGGCCTTAATCAGTGGCGGGCCCACGGTCATCATGGGGCAAAAGCAGCCGTCCATGACGTCCACATGGGCCACTTGGACGCCGCTGCGCTCCAGGAGGGCTAACTCCGACCCTAGCGAAAGGAGGTCAGCCGTCAGGATGCCTACACTCACTACGGGAGACGATTCGCGCAGAATGTTGAAAGCAATTGAAGCGGTCATATGCTCTCCACAAGATGAAACACATTCAGTGCGCCGCAGGCGGTCTGGAGTGCGGCAGCTTGCTGCCGCTTTTGTCGCGCGAGCTTGCTCGCGCCCTCGCCAGGCACCTCATCGCCGCGCGCGGCCAGCAAGCTGGCCTGAGAGAAAGCGGCAGCAAGCTGCCGCACTCCTGACCACTGGTGAACGGACGCCCTCTACCTTGCCAACACCTCTTTCTGTTTGTGCTTCAAGGTTTCGTACAGGTCGAAGGCCTGCTCGGGCTTCATCAGCTCGTGGACCACTTTACCCACAGCCTGGATCATGGCGGTGGGAGCGTCGGCTTGGAAGATGTTGCGGCCCATGTCAACGCCTGACGCTCCCTCGCTGACGGCGCGATAGGCCATGGTCAGCGCCTCGAGTTCGGGCAACTTCTTGCCGCCCGCCATGACGACGGGCACCGGGCACGACGCTGTCACGGTTTCGAAACCCTCCGGCACGTAGTAAGTCTTAACGATCTGTGCGCCCAGCTCAGCGCACATCCGGCACGCCAGGCGGAAGTACTTGGCGTCCCGGACCATGGCCTTACCCACGGCCGTAACGCCCAGGATGGGAATCCCGTAGCGCAGTCCGGCGTCCACCAGCCGGGTCATGTTGTTGACCGTCTGGGTTTCGAACTCGCCGCCGATATATACCTGCACAGCCAGCGCCGACACGTTGAGCCGCGCGGCATCTTCAATATCCACCGCGAGATGCTCGTTCGAGAGCTCTTTCAGGATGCTGGGTCCGCCGCTGGCCCTCAGCACCACGCCGGAAGTGAATGAGGAGGGAACAATCGCCCGCAGGATACCTCGCGTCAGCATCAGAGCATTGGTATAAGGCAGCAAGGGGAGGATGTTGACGTCAACGCGCTCCAGTCCCGTGGTGGGACCCTGAAAGTACCCGTGGTCGATGGCCAGCATGACGGTGCGCCCGCTGCTGGGACGGAAGATGCGCGCCAGCCGGTTCTGCATTCCCCAGTCCAGCGCTCCCGATCCCTTCAGGAAGAACGGCTGGTTCTTGGCGGGAATATCCAGGTAGAATTCTTTTGTCTCTTTTACGTTATCAACGTCAGCCATGTTTTCTTTCTCCTTTGAGTTGCTCCATTATGGGCGACCACAAGGGTCGCCCCTACAACAAACGGCAGCCATGCCCACTTTCCCCTCGGGTGACCGCACGTTCTGTCATTCCGAGCGGAGCGAGGAATCTCGCTTTGGTTCTTTCCCCCAACCTAACCCCCGAGTCCACTTTGACCCTCGGATTCAAATTCGCCCAGAGCGAGATTCCTCGCTCCGCTCGGAATGACAGGTTGGATGGTCCGTCGCGGCGCCTAGGCCAGGTAGAAGACTTCTTCCAAGCGCAGGAAGCCCTCATCCGGGCGCCGGCCTTCCAACTTTTCGAAAAAGGGCGCCATATCTCGCTGCCAGCGTTCATTGACTTCCCGCTTAGCCATGCCCGCCAAGGCGCTCTTATAGTCCGGCGTTTCAAAGTATCCCACCAGGAGGCCATCTTCCCGCAAAAAGAGCGAGTAATTGTGCCAACCAGTCTCCCGCAGGGCTTCCAGCATTTCAGGCCAGACGGCTTTGTGACGCTCCTTATATTCTGCCAGTCTCTCCGGTCTCACCTTTGACAAAAAGCAAACGCGTTCCATTTTGATCTCCTTTGACCCTGAAGTCTTATTCGCAAGCACAAGGATCCAGTCCGCAAACGTCGGCGTGATGGGTGGCTGCCACAGGCCTGTGGAGTCCGGCGTTACATCGACTGCCTCGTACTGCTTTCCTGTGGCGGGGTTGAAGTAATAAGCTCGATAGGCGACACCCGACTCAAGATTCTTCACCTTGGGTGGGTCCCATGCGGGAGGAATGAAGATCACTCGCACCTCGCCGGGAATACCTGCCGCATAGGGCAGCTCGTAATTCTCTTTGCTCCAATGCGGGTCCACCCATTCCGGGTGAGGCTCAAACCGCCACCACGGATATTGCATGAGTAACTTCTTGCCGAGCCCAAGCTGGCCTGACCCGGGAAGTTTCGCCGCCACGTCCCAGGGAGTATCACCCCAGGAGCGCCCATGCGGCGAGGGCCCGAAGGGTCGTTCGGCGGTGTTGACCTGCCAGATTCCATTGGCCCCGTAAGTGTGGCCGGCCGCCCCATTCAAAATCGAGGTCCAGAACACAAAGCGTTCAACCTCTTGCCGGCTGGCCTCCAAGATTCCCTCGTAACAAACTTCCCCCACTAAAACCGGCATGCGCGGACTTCTGAGCAACGACCCGGTGACTTGGTTCACCGTGTTGGGAATACTCTTGCGGTCGCTATGGCCGGTTTGTAGCATATCGACATCGAGGACGGAGGGGTCCTCAACCTGGTTTCGGGCGTTGTCGGTGGGATGGATGGTTATGGGGTGATGGTAGGGATCGACGTTGCGCACGTACTTTCCTACCTCGGTCCAGCCGTGCCGCTGAGTGGCCGCGTCCTCTGTCTTCGTTTTTGAAAGGTAGAATGGCATGGCGCCCTCACCCGCCAGGCACCAAACAACAGGATAGGCCCCCCAGCGGGCAATAAGGTTGCGCCAGTGTTTTTTCATCTTCGCAACGCCCATGAGGGGTAGGAAATAGCCCCAGCACCCGACGATGCAAGGCACCAAGCCACGCTCGACGAGATACTGGATGCGCAAGTCGGCTGCGTCAAAGTAGCGAGGATTAATGCGCTTATAGTCCGGCTCCCAGGGAAACCCGGCCTCGTTCGCTCCCCGCGGGTCAAAGGGCGGCATGTCGGGGTAGAGGCCCGCAATGATCTGGATAACGGTGAATCCCTTTGTCACCCGGTCGGCCGTCAACTCCTGAAAGTCTTCCGGCCAGCGTAGCCGGCTACACAGCCCCATCCACCAAGTGTCGCCCAGCCAGAAGAAGGGCGTACCATCTTCGTGCTCGAAGTGCAGGTGGTCTGCCGCCACTCGCACCGGACCGTGCTTGCGGAGCGGATTGTCTCCTGCATAGGTTGACACTTCCAACACGCCGGTGCGGGCGTGCAGGTCTGCGTTGGCGCGGTCGCTGGAGATCGTGCGATAGGTGTATCGGCCCGTGGTGGCAGGACAATATCGGATTCGCCATACTTGCTCACCCGCCCAAAACGCCGGAACACTTTGTTGACCACCCTGAGGGTCCGTGAACACCACGTCCAGCTCGAGGTCATTGAAAGGGTCGGAGTAGGCCTTGCCTGAACTGTAGGCCCACTCCACCACGCACCGTTCGACACCGTATCGCACTATGCTCCCGCCCTCAGGAGCCTTTGCCGCCACCTGCCCAAAGGGCACGCTACCCTTTAGACTCGATGCCTGGGAAAGCGGGCCCACAGCAAGAGTCACTCCGGCCTTCTCAATAAAAGATCGACGACTAACCTTGCTCATTGTTACCTCGAAAATTCGGGGATACGAGCCGAAGCCGCTTAGTTTCCCACAGATTCATGGGTCTTGCCAACTGCTAAGATTAGGACGGCGCATGCCCGTAGTAGCGATCATCAAGCGGCCGTGTACTCTCTTCCCAGCACTGTTCTGTAACCCAAACCTCAACTTCCGCTTTAAGATTCTCGCCAAGGCGGGGAAGCAGCGCTGAAAAAATATTTGACGCCCGTCAACAATAATGACAATATGTCAAACTTATTCCAGGTGACACGCGTCTTTATAGGGGAAGCAAATGACCGACACTTGGAGGGTATGAATGGCAAAAACAGCCACTGACCAACCAACGTCAGGCGAGGACAGCTTTGCCCCGCCGGGTAGAGTGCTTATAGTGGATCAGGAACGTGCAGCCTTGAAGTTCTACGCGACAGTTCTTCAGGGTCAGGGTTATCTTGTCCAAGCCTGCGAGTCATATGAAGAGGCCCTGTGCCATCTGAAAGCAGAGAGCTTTGACTTCATTATAGTGGATCAGGGAAGCCCGCATTTCGAGGGTCGTTGCGTCTTGGAACAGTCCATCGAGAAAGACCGCCATCTCCCCGTACTGGTGGTGGCACGTTGTCATGATATGCACTGTTATCTTGAGGCGATGCAGTTGGGGGCCGTCGACTACCTTGCGGAACCTGTTGCGCCTACGGACTTCCAGTGGGTGGTGGACACCCATTTGCGGTCACGCAATGCAAGGGCGTGACTATCGAAAGCATGCGGCCTGGGGATCTTTGACCTAACCGAGTCTAAATACGAGTTCGGATCGTAGCCTGCCATATACTTGTATTGAATCCCGTGGGTCAATTTGATGTAGAGGCGGCTTTATCCGTTAGCAGGCTGCGGAAAAACTCTCCACGGGTATCATCCTGAGCGCAGCGAAGGATCTCGCTCTGCGTATCTTCTTGAAAATGCACAGGGCCAGATTCTTCGCTTCGCCCTGCACCGTACGGTACGGGGCTTCGCTCAGAATGACAGTTTCGAAGA